>Ga0123353_10017214_pt1 | contig 10610 bp, 10 predicted proteins | sample TergutLab28metaG_3_FD_92763 | JGI IMG/M metagenome (GOLD analysis project Ga0123353, IMG submission 92763) | Labiotermes labralis P3 segment gut microbial communities from Petit-Saut dam, French Guiana - Lab288 P3 | ecosystem: Host-associated > Arthropoda: Insects > Digestive system > Gut ... | reverse complement strand
TAAGTAATCACAGTAATGGAGTGTGTTCTGAGGAATGAAAGAATGACAAGAGTCCAAAATCCTTGAATAATTTATGAAGCATAAAAAATGACTATTTCAAAACTTACCTCTGCAACACCAAGATCTGAAATTTTTAATGCACCATCAAGCGTAAGTAGAAGGTTTCCTGGCTTAATATCTTTGTGAATAATTCCTTTACTATGGAGATATTCCAAGCCATCAACCAGCTGACAGAAATACCTGATGATAAAATACTTGGCATATTAACAATTTAGAATATAATTCCTCATACTGTACTTATTAATATTATTCCAGGATATCACATGCTTTGTCCACTGATGCGACAGATGACCTTACAAAAATTGCTAGAAATTCTGTATAATGCACAGACTTTGTTCATTTTGGGTCCCAAAAAATCGTACAAGAACAGTTGGTAACTCATTCATGCAAGAATGGCATATAATCTGTGCTGCTTCCTAAGGGAACTAGGTCTCAGGATTTTGTGTCTGTGTGCACAACAAAATACCTGGCACTAAAAATATCAATGGGACACCATCACTATCGCTAATGACAGTCCTCTGTGTTTTGACACCATGTTGGATTGCAGGTTGACAGGTTGCAGAGGAATACGCTGCCTCCATCTTCAGGGAGACTGAATTATGTCCAGGTAAATTCTCAAGTCATTTGGGGAAGGACTGCACAATTTGCATGATGTATACAGAAGACAGTATCAGTCACTGCTGCCACAAATATATGGCAAATGTCACACCATTTAAACTGGTGACTGTAATGTAGCACACCATACATATTACTGAGGGAGAGGGAGAGGAAATCAGGATGAAAGTGTGCTTTTCCCATGAGCAAAAAGCATTCTGTTCAGTCACAGAAAAGCATGTCAGACCACTAACCACCATCATGATGTGATGATGATGGAGCTGTGCTGGACTGTCCAATGAGAACTTCCAAAATCTCAGAGTTAAACCCTTGCAGTCTGTTGATTCTGAAAGTGTCTCAACTCATACAACAAAGATATATGCACATATATAGCAAGGAGACCTGTGTGTGCTTGTGAAGAAGAGCATGCCATATGACAAATACTATTTTCATGATTCAACAAAATCTATCCAAGCAGACCAACATATCAGGATTGTGCAAATGAAATTCATTTGGGGATTTTGCTGTGCAAAGTGTAAATGCCATCAGAAATAGTCCTCATGGGCACTAAAGCAGGCACCCCATTTATATACTAGCCAATTGATTTACTCCACAAAGGACTTTCCTTCTGCTGTGGCTGGAACAAATGCAAGACTGTGGCAGTGTAGTCTTGATCTCTTGAGTTTACAGCCATTCAGAATCTTCTTGTGAAAACTAAACACATGCAAGTCACATGGTGACATGTCTGTTCACATTAAATGCATCCTCAACTTTTGCAACATTCTCAGGCATTAAGACGATGCAGATCCGGCCTCATGTGTCTCACTGTCCAATCCATGCCAGCATGAATAGAACATACGATGCTACTCCACCACTGCCATGGACATTTTATGGTCAGAGTAGCAGAAATGTCAGGACTGGCTAGTTTAAGTTGCATATTTTAAACACAGAATACACATCAGGGATGCAATAAATACATATTATATTAAATCCAAGATTGCTATGGCAAAAGCAGCATTCAACAAGAAGACAGCCCTTTTCCCCAGCAAATTGGACTCAAATATAAGGAAGAAACTATTAAAGTGCTAAATCTGGAGCACATCTTGCATGGTGCTGAAACTTGGATACTTCAGAAAGTAGATCAGAAATACCTCACAAGTTTTGAAATGGGGTGCTGGAGATGGATGGAGATTAGTTGGACCAATCATGTGAAAAATGAAAAAGTATTACAAAGAGTCAAAAAGGAGAAGAATATCCTATAAACAATAAAAAGAAGAAAAGCAAACTAGATTTGTCATATCTTGTGTATGAACTGCCTTCTAAAACACATTGTTGAAACGAAAGGATAGAAGTGACAGGAAGAAGAGAAAGAAGATATAAGAAGCTACTGGATGAGCATAAGGAGAAGAGAGAATGCTGGAAACTGAAAGAGAAAGCACTACATTGCAATCTGTAGAGAACTTGCTTTGGAGGCAACTATATACCTGTCTTAAGGCAAACTACAGGTGAATGAACATCAAGGGAATTTTGAGAACTGGATGAACCTTCTTTTAGCCGAAAGATTTTCCTGCTCAGTTTAAAAGTAGACATAATGTTAGACTTAACATAATAACCCAAGGCTGAAATACTGCTGATCTAAAAAGTATAAAAAAATCCCATGTTACAATTTACACACCAGATATACTGCAATAAACATACCCATGTGCTTGCCAAAGTGGAAATTTCTTTTTTGGTGTACTCTCTAACATATCTTGAAGACCTCCAACACAATATTCTAAAACCATGTACATTTTCTGCTTTTCTTCATTACATAAAACATCAACCAATCCTATCACATTCTTGTGCTTCAATATTTTAAGAAGCTGGATCTCCCTGAAAACAGTCACATAGTATAAAACCCTTCAACACAATAAAAAGTAATATGCATGTCAGTCTACTAAACTGAAGCTGCAAATTAATGTTATATGGAGAATAAAATTTATTTACCATTCACAGGACTAGGCCAAGGATGTATAACATATCATGGCCTAATATAATATCTCACTGAAACACAAATATGAATACAAAACTTAATACACATCCTGCAACATTGGACCTACACATGCAGGACTGCTTCATGTATTTCTGTAATACCCATCTGGGAAATATTTAATAATTAGGGTGTAAATGTTGTTACAGAAACAAATCAGTAACAGTATTCTTTGTGTCTGTTGCGTTTTTGACATGGTAACCTTCTCCACTTGCCTGTCAGAAGAAACTGTATGTCCAATTCTTTTACTTTCTGTAACTTTTTTTCCCCATCATTCATTCCATGTATTATGATATATTAAAACTTTGGTAACACCAACAAATGCACATTTCTACAATCTGTGTATTCTTTCCACTACTTAGCTCCTACATGTTTTGGCATTTTTACCATCTTCAGGGAGCTTACACCGAAATTTCAATAAAACGTAAGTAATAAATATTTTAAAATAAACATCCATTTGTTGTGATGTCAACAGTATAGATTGTGATTTAAATTATTAGATATATAGAATATGAGACAGTGTTGTTAATATAGTGACAATATAATTTATTTGTTGCTATGATTAAAAGATGTATAAGTCTATTAAAATTAGAACTATAATGGAGTTGTACTGACGACTTACATCTTTTAATTGTAGCAACAAACAAATCATATTATCACCATATTAACAGCACTATTGTAGATTCTATATATCTAATAATTTAAATCACAATCTGCACTAATAACATCACAACAAATGTATGTTTATTTTAAACTATCTACTGCTGTATGTTTTAATGAAATTTTGGTGTAAGCTTCCTGAAGATGGTGACATAGTCGTAACACATAGCAGCTAAGTAATAGAATGAATATACAGAATGTAGAATTGTGCATTGGTTGGTGTTACCAAAGTCCTGTAAGTCCAATGTGTGTAATACAGTAAGACTTTCAACAAAACATATTCCACTGTGATTTTGGCAGTATTATTTGCTGTATTTGGTTACAATTACAAGATGAAAAACTGGGCCCATTCAGCACTGTGCCTGTTACTATCAGATGCCATGAAATGTTTGATCACATTTCATATGTATCACAAGATGAAAATACATTTAGTGGTTCTTTGTCCACCCAAGGGGCTTCTATAATTACTAAAGATTTCAGGTTACACTACTCATCAACTCATTTCCCCATATCTGTAATTTTTTAAGACAAGTAAAGGCAACATCAGGATAAGTATTAATCCAAGTACTATAAGCAAATGAAAACTGATACTGGAGTTATTCTCCGCTACTCTAAACATCTATAATTCTTTAAATAATCTTCGACAACCATTATGGACATATCACAAAGGTACTTTATTACTTACTCTTTAGGATGACTGTTTCTAACAAACTGATGAGATGTTTATCAGTACGTTTTATTAATCACCTGTTTAAAAATAAATCAATTACTGCCATCTCTCATTCTGGTTTATACTGTCTGGTGTTTACCTCTGAACGTTCTGTTCGCCGTTGGGTATCCTCCGAAGCTTTCTCTTCTTTAAAATTTTTACAGCTCTCCTACAAAGTGTTTCAGAGTCTAACATTTCTTTCACTTTCCCGTAACTACCTTCGCCCAGCAGATCCCCCATCACATATTTCCCTATCATCTTGCATTTCTTCTTTTTGGTTTGATAAATAATTTGATCAGAATCCACTCTGTGGAAGACCATATTAACCTCCGGATCATCGTCGTTTAACCACACCACTGGCTCTAGATCACTAAAATTTCCAGAGTTATTTTCTTCCTCATCCAATCTCAAATCTTCGTCTACTGTCATCTCCGTGTCCATTTTTAAAACCAAAACACTTACAGCACGTAAAATTTACCGGTATGAGACCGAACAACAATCAACCATTTTCACATGCCATAACCCTACTTTCGAAAACAAATGACAAGAGAAACAATCACGCATCGCTGGAGCACAGTTGAGATTGTCTTCTGCTATTCAGATTGCAGCGGGTGTAGTGAACCCGTCATTTGACATTTATATTTAGTGGGTGGTGTCCTTGACACGTAACATATTGTGGTCGAATATTTTGGTTATTGCACTCCTTCGCTGTTACAGTGCCGATCACGTATTTTGTTTCCGTTTGATGCGTTGAGTTGTAAGTTGGTGAATCGGGACAATAATACGGAAGATGGCGGATCTCGAAGAGAGGGCTGTCTTGGAAGTTTCTTCTGAATGCAAATCTACACAGTTAAAGAAGCAAGACAGTAAAGATACTGACATAATGTCAAATTATAGCACGTCTTTGGAGGGGTCTGTGGTAATACCAGTTTTTTAATTTCATTTGTTTATTTCACTTGTTAAACTGCCATGGTATACTGGCAGCTTCTTTTACGTTGTACCAGACACATTTGTATTCTTTAAAATTATGAGGCACCAAGTACATGAACTGATTTTATTAAATTATTTCAGCCAAACATGTTTCGGTTCTAGGACAGTCCTCAAGGGTAGAATATAATACGCAGCCTGCTGTAAATTTTAAGTTAGATATAGTAGCATCTCATAGACCTAGAAAATAAAATATGATAGATGTCAGAGTAGAATGCGCACGTTGGAGAGTACACACTGATAGCTCGTAGAGTATTTCACAAGAGATATAAGGTAAGTGACATATATTCGACATATTTACACACACACGTAACAAGTGGCTAGTTGCAGGCTTCTCACCATGGAGGCCCAGGTTCGATTCCAGGCCACTCCATTGTGAATTTTGGCTGAATAAAGTGGCACTGGAACAGCTTTTTCTGTGAGTGCGTTAATTTTCATTTTTCGATGTCATTATACCTTATTTAAAATATCTTTTACACTCATGATTTTTGGTTTAATTAAAATTTGACAGTATGCCTTCTGGTGAAACATGATATTTTACTCTCTTGTAATAGTCACTGTTTTGTGGCATAGTTGTCTTATATTCACATACATTTTCAGTCAGATTATGACATATGGGACGAGTGTAAATAAATAAAGGTAATGTGATGTGTTATAATTTGTCTGAAACATTTAGGAATGTAAGACACCTAAATCACACTAGCTGGGAATATAATATGTGAGCATAAGACATACTGTCTGATTTTAAATTCAACAAACAGTCAGAAGTGTAGAAGATATATTAAATATTATGTATGGCTGGTTTTAATCATTGACCGTGTATGATTATGAGAAAATCAGTTAATACAGTTGTGCTGTGTACACTTCAATAGCAGGCTCATGTGTAATGTTTGGTTGAAATTATTTAGTAAAATTAATTTATGTTGTGTTTGATGGTTACACACAGATTAATGGCAGCAATGTTTTTTTTCCATTTTGTTATACAGTTGCAGTTCTTAAGATATGTATTTCAATTTGTAGGTGGCATCACCATCAATAGAAAGTTTCTCCACACTTCCTGACCAAGAAATGTCAGAATTTAGTTTGGATACTCAAGACCTGCAAGTGAAAGTTGATAATCCACAGAAGCATCTTGATACTCTTGAGACATATATTACGTTCCGAATAACAACAAGGGTAATGAAGTACAACTAATTTACCATATTTTTTTATAAAGAATGTTGTGATACACATGACATTTGTGACAATGTAGAAAATACCGTGGAATTATGAAATTTGAGGTTTTCATGGCCGTGAATATGAAGTTTGCTGTGTTCCAGGATGTCTGGTAGAAAGGTACCAACATTTTTCCAGGCACCTACTACCTCTTTTTTTCAGTATAGAGGAGCAAGCCATATGAGAAGGTAGATATATAAGCAATGTACAGAAAGGGGTAGATATAGTGCTATGAGCAACTTAGTTGGAGGCTGTTGCATCTACAAGTGTGGGGCCATATATTTTCTACGAAGAGAGATGAGAAAGAATGTTTTTGAATTGATCTGATTTGCTTACTATGAATCCAAAACAGGTTAATGCCTTGGATACAGAACACATTAGGAGAATATTACATACATGCAGCAGTAGCTGGTACAATAAACTGGCTAAGCTTAGTTTGTCATTCTCTATTTACATTAAAGTATTCTTCTACAGAGTAAAAGGAGTGAGCATATAAATAAATAAGGAAAAGTAGTAAACTTTTATGGGGGGTGGGGTGGGGGAAAGGAGTGTCAAGGCACCAAGTACAGTTCCCAGGAGGTTGATCAACAGAGTCATGCACAAGAGTAACCTTGCTGAACAGAAGTGTCTGCCCGTAGCCAAAGAAGGGGATAATGAAAAGAAGGGAAGGAGGAAAGTCAGTGCAAGGGCTCTAGCAAATGATCAGTGCAGTGAGCACAAGTGCATACGTGCACTCAGCTTAAAATGTCTGGGTTGATGGGAAGAGAGAGAGAAGGAAAGGTAGTAGGTAACTCTGCAGGAGCCACAAAAAGAGCAGTTATGTGTAACAAAAGTGAATCTTTTCACCACCAGTTTAAAGAGGGGTAAGAAAAAAGAGGAAGAGACAGGAACAGGTAATTCTGTAAAAGGGCAATCATGTGACACAGTTGAACCTTTACCTTTCCAGATGAATTGTTAATAAGAAAGAACACAAAGGAAAGCAAGTGGATCAACCGACAGAGCCCAGCAAAAATGCATTCATTTTGAATGCAGTTGCATCTATGCAGTTTAAAGTTTAAGAATATAGAAAAAGGGAAGGAATGAATGGGGCTTAGATGTACTGAAAGCATACTTGCTTTGAAGTCACAATATGGGCAGTTTTAAAGAGAACATGGTTACATGGTGTCTCCACTGAGGAGGGTTTCCTGTGTTCGTGTAGGAAATGGAGAAGAGCCTTCCAAGACGTGCAGGCAATGCCACTCCCATGTTCATATCACTTAGGGTGGGACCAGTCCCTTGCCAGTATAATGATCCTGTGCATGTTCTTAGATTTTAGGGAGAGGATACAGGTATTCTTGAGCAGGATGTGTAATGTTAGAAAATGATGCTATATTCTGCCACAGCTGACATATTGGCACCAAAAAGACTGATATTCTGATGGTGCTCCTTGTCCCTGGTCTCAATGGAACATGTCTTTGTCCACTGTAAACCTGATAACTTTCATAGGGAATGCTGTACCTGTTGGAACTGTCACTCATAAATTATCTTGCACATGTGAGAGAAAACTCAAAATCTTCCTTAGTAGAAGTAGACTTAATGTTGTTCCTGGATAGTATCCCATTTCAGGGCCATCGAAATGGGGTTCAGGTCCTGTTGAAAATTTTTGGGCCTCTCATCAAGGGCAAACTGGAAAGGGGGAAAAGTAAGAAATAAAGCAAAGAGCATCATATGCAAGATGGCTGCTGGCCACATGTGCAGTCAACTTAACAAATTACTACCTAATTACATCTGATACTACCGAGAAAGATGCAAACATGTGCAACATTGTTGGCCCTGTGCTGCAGTAATTTGTATGTACCAGCTTCCCCCCACCCCTCACCCTGTTAGTGCTGTCTCATTCAAGTGATTGAAGGTAATAATGACAAAGGACAGAAAGGCAACCAAGGTAGTATCCTTCTAGGGTGGAGTAACTCATTTGAGTGTAACATGAAGTTTTCCACTGTGCTGATCATTGTAGTTGTTAATGAACTTATTTGAGAAACTGAAACTTCTCATTCACTTGCAAAGAGCTCTGGCCTTATACACAGATGTGGAAAGTGGTGATGGTGGTGGTGGTAGCGGCTGTGGGATGTGGAACTGAGGTAGAGGTTAGTGAAGGTGAATTTCTGGTACACTCCTAATCCACTGAGCCAGCAGTTATCCTCTTCAGGTGGTCTGGTCCTTGATGCAAGAACACAAAAAATCATCAGTGCAACCAGATAAGGAGAGAGATTCATGGGTTGCCTTGTCAAATGTCATCTACCAAAAGTCTTATATGACGAAGCTGGCAATCACAGGAGATGAGTTGAAGCCATAGGTATCGTATTGTTTCTTTCTCATAATTGGTCACTGAAACAGAAGATTCTGGTAACATCCCCATCAAAGTGTTGACTCAGGATATGCAGTGGCAATGTAATCGGCACCCTGCTGGAAGGTGAAGTCATATCAAAACCAACAGGTTATGCTGAGGACCAGCTTAGAAAGGGAAACAAATGTGTGAATGAATTCCACTCTGTTTCCACATGACGTAGAGAGGTCCCTGAATGTGTCCCAAGTGTGTCTGCATGCCTGGTATTTAGGCAGGGGATAAGTAGGGTCTTTGATGATGCTCAAGAGCAACTGTGTTTTACATTGAAAAACTAAGGCACTGTATGGTTAACTGCTGATTCTGCAGAGTACATTTTGTTATTGTATAGGATGATGTCTCCCTGCTTTTATAATACCATGTATTATTTGAGGTGTGGCTGTTAAATAATTGGACTGTTTTCAAAACAGTACTTTGTTAAGAGTTGTTGTATCTGTGTGTTGTCTTCTTCAAAGTAACATCTGTCAGAAGCTAGACTATTTCCTCTGAGCCTTCCAGGCCTCAAGGCATCCCCAGCAGTTATGTTGTAAGAGTGCTTCAGGTAAATCTGGCATCATCATATGGATGTCATTTTACTGAAGATTTCATTTGAGCCAATTTTTTAAGTTTAGGAAAAGAAAAAGGTTGCATGGGGTAACATCTGGTGAATACACAGCATCTTCAAGCATTGCACTTCTTTTATGACATTGTTTTGGTGCAAAAGCCAACCACAATTCTGAAAAATCTGGTCTTTTATTTATTTTGTGTTGTAATTTTGTTAAACTGGAATGCTGATGGCTAAACAATGATCTGTACCCAGAAGAATCCTTATGTTTTACCATTGTTAGCAGTTTTCATCATTTTTGGATGGCCAGGGCATTCAGCATGTTCCTCATCCTCTCTTCCTTCTGAAAACTTCTTGTGCCATTGAGATACACAAGTTCTTGGTTGGGCATTTTATCTGTATGTGTCGCTTAACATATGGAAGGTTTTCTGTGCACTTTTCTTCAGTTTTGCAAGCAATTTGATGTTTGTTGCTTTACATTTAAGGCTGTTTTTTAGACGGCCACTACGCACTGGGTTATTAGTAACATTTCACTATTGTTTAGTTTTTCATGCACATTGAAGTATTGTAATTGTATGCATTATATACAGGCTTAAATGGTTAGTAGGTATACCTGTGATGTTTTAAATCATATTCATTCCTCTGGCAGATTTTTATGGCAGGAGACTAGCTATCTTGGCCTGAAATTGTATGTTTCCATGACATTGCATAGGGCCAGGAGTGTTTCATGCAGGAACTTAAATTTCATGTTGTACAGTGCTCCGTACAAGGTATGGCATTGTCAACAATAAACAGAAATAAAAGTTCAAATACATATCTTATACTTAAATGATCTTGAAGGGTTAAGTTGTGTAAATAAGTTGTAACAGAAGGAGAAGAATGTGTGCTAACCACATTAGGTATCCACCTACAGTATTTTCTGATTGACAGGATGGTGAAATACATATTTTGTTTTGTAAATTTCTTCAGGAGTACTGTTTAGTATATTATGAACTGTATACTAGTACAGGCTATGAAACCTTGCTATTCAAAGTACAGCAGAATTCTCGTAATCCAGAAGTTGATACTCTGGATATCCTGATACTTTGACAGTTGAGTAAAATAGTCACAACTCTGGAAGGTTTGGCATGAGTGCCTCTACATTGACATTTGGGGTACCTTCTACTTCAAGAACTTCAGCTATGAAGATTCCTAATCCAAGGTCTACTGATCCTTTAGCATCCCTGGTAGGAACTGAAGAGACTCCAGAAAGCATGGAAAGGGACCGTGATGACTCTGAAATGACAGCTGTAGGAGATATCCAAATGGAATACACCTCTGATTAGTCATGCAGCCCATATTAGAAGCAGTAACAAAAAATTACCTATAAGAAGCTTTAGGTGTCTGTGACCGTGCATCGTGAGCAAATTGTGGAGTGAGAGAGAAAACG
>Ga0123353_10017212_pt1 | contig 10610 bp, 9 predicted proteins | sample TergutLab28metaG_3_FD_92763 | JGI IMG/M metagenome (GOLD analysis project Ga0123353, IMG submission 92763) | Labiotermes labralis P3 segment gut microbial communities from Petit-Saut dam, French Guiana - Lab288 P3 | ecosystem: Host-associated > Arthropoda: Insects > Digestive system > Gut ... | reverse complement strand
GTAGGCGCCGGGAACGTGGCCATGTGCACGGAAGGCCAGTGGGCCACGGGCTTCAGGGGCGCGGGCTTCGACATAGACTACGGCGTAGCCGTGCTGCCCTACATGAAGAAGAACGCGAACATCTGCACCGGCGGCCCCGTGGGCATGTTCTCGACGACGCAGCACCCCGAAGAAGTCGCGGACTTCATCAAGTGGTACACCGACGAAGATAACAACTTTGCGATCATAGAAGCAGGCTGGTGGATGCCGACCAAGCTCAACTGGTACACCGACGAGGCGCTGCTCCAGCGGTGGGTGGACGACATCCCGTTCCGGCAGGCGCTTCCGGCTTCGGCCTTCAGGTCGGCCGTCGTGGACGTCGCCATAAACTTCGACGTCACGAAGTCCTCGGCGTGGTACTACACGCCGAACACCTACGAGGTGCTGGTCAAGACGTTGGCGCCGGCCCTGGTGGAAGCGATCAACGGCAGCAAGACGGCAAAGAGCGTCATCGATTCGACCCGCGATGCGATGCAAGCGGCGCTCGACGGTTAACCCGACGCATAATCTGAAAGGCCAATAACATGCGTCGACATGATAGTTGGCAGTAATCAAGGAGTGAAGGGCGCCCGGAACGGAAAGCCGAGCAAAAAGGCGCCCTTCACGGCCCTGGCGGGAACGGAATAACGGACGGAGCGGAACAACGGACGGAGCGAAGAACGAACGCGGCGAATCAAGGACGGGGCGGAACAACGGACGGGGCATCGAAGCATTATGAAAAGGGCGGAAAAGAAGAAGAGATCGAGGATCGCGATCCAGGAACAGCGCGCGGCGTACCTTTTCCTGATCCCCGCGTTCCTGGGGCTGTCGCTGATCACGTACCTGCCGCTGCTGGCCGTTTTCGGCATCGGTTTCTCGGACCTGAACGTCGGCCATTTCATAAAGGGCGGGACCCTGCCGCCCCCGCAATTCGTCGGCTTCGACAATTTCGTGAGCATATTCACGAACCCGAGCATCGACTTCCTCAACTCGATCCGTGTGACCGTTTATTTCGCGCTGCTGGCCGTCGCGGGGAGCATCGTTTACTCACTGTTCATCGCGCTCCTCCTGAACCGCAAGATGCCGGCGCGCGGCTTCTTCCGCTCGATATTCTACATACCGTACATCCTGCCGGCAACGGCGGTGATGATAAGCTGGTATTTCCTGCTCAGGTATGACGGCGGCCTGATAAACTACATCTTCGTGAACCTCGGCCTGGAAAAGTCATATTTCCTGGCCTCCTCGCCCACGGCCATACCTTCGCTGGCGCTCATCGCGGTCTGGACCAGCGGCAACCTGATCGTGATTTTTTTGGCAGGTCTGCAGAACGTCCCGCGGATCTATCTGGAAGCCGCGGAAATAGACGGCGCGAACGCCTGGCAGCGGTTTTGGACGATAACCGTGCCCTGCATGACTCCCATAATCTTCTACAACCTGCTGATGAGCCTCGTGGTCAACCTCCAGGTCGTGATACCGGCGATGGCCGTGACCAAGGGCGGGCCGGGGAACTCCACGATGTTCATGACGTACCTTATGTACCAGACAGGGTTCAGGGGCAGGGAGCTGGGGCAGGCCGGCGCCATCGCCTTCGTGTTCTTCGTCGTCGCAGCGATACTCGCCTTCATCCTGTTCGCCACGTCCAGGAGCTGGATATTCTACGAGGGGGGCGACGACAAGAAATGAAGGGCTCCCTGAAAAGCGCGAAGCGCAGCAAGCTGGCCGCGGACATTTTCGCGTTTGTCGCGATCGTCGTGATAGCCGCGCTCGTGCTGCTGCCGATATGGTGGATGGTCCGCTCGTCGCTGATGAAGAGCCTCGAGATATTCAGGTGGCCGCCGCCTTTCTTCCCGCCCGACTGGCTGTTTTCCAACTACAACATCAAGCCGACCACGTTCGACTTTTGGCTGTACTTAAAAAACACGCTGACCATCGTTGTCCCGTGCGTGGTTTTTGGGACGGTCACCGCCGTCTTGTGCGGCTACGCTTTTGCGCGGCTGAACTTCAGGGGGAAAAAGTTCCTGTTCTCGCTCTGCGTGGGCTCGATGCTGCTGCCGACCATGGTAACTCTGATACCGCTCTACATAGTCTGGGCGAGCCTGGGGCTCACGGACACCTACTGGCCGCTGATACTTCCGTACTTGTGCGGGGGAGGGGCGTTCAATATCTTCCTCGTCCGCCAGTTCATCAGGACCATCCCCAGGGAGCTCGACGAAGCGGCCAAGATCGACGGCGCCGGCTATATGCGGACGCTGGTGACCATAATCGTCCCCTCGATCCGCGCTGCCATAATAGTCGTCGCGCTGCTGATTTTCATAACGACGTGGAACGACCTTTTGCAGCAGACGATATATATCTCTTCCCGGGAAAAATACACTCTGGCTGTGGGCCTGACCACGTTCATGGGCTCGTTCAAGAACGACTACGCGGGGATGTTCGCGGCGACGTGCCTCTCGTTCATACCGGGGGTGCTCGTCTTCCTGTTCGGCCAGCGCTATTTCGTAGAGGGCATTGTTATGACCGGAATGAAGAACTGACGCGGGTGTAAGCGGACTAACGCGGGCGGGGGCGCCAACTATGAACCTTACGGACATGATAAGGAACAAACGGTTCGCTCCCGGGCCGGGCGTCACGGGACCGCCGCCGGATCGGGGCGCAAAGCTCTTTTTCTTTGTCCTCCATACGCATTTTTGGGAACTTGTCCCCTTGAACCTTCTGTTTCTGGCGTTTTGCGTCCCGATAGCGACGATTCCGGCAGCGCTTTGCGCCATGAACCGGGTGCTCCTGAACCTGGTCCTCAAGGGGAACGCCTTTTTGTGGAGCGACTTTTTCGCAGAGTTCAAGGGCAGCCTTATTAAGAGCCTGCCATTTGGCATTGTGGCCGCTTTTCTGGTCCTGGACGCCGCTTGGTCGTTCAGCCTGGGCTTTTCCGAAAACGGCGTCAGTATCCCTGCCATGGCGCTGGCGCTGTTCCTGTTTGGCTTGGCGGCAGTGTTTTCCGGTTACGTTTTCGTGTTCATACCGGCGCTCCCCCTGAAAAACAGGCACATCGCGAAGAACGCGTTCATATTCATGCTCACCGAGTGGAAGACGAATGCCATAGTCGTCGCAATCACTGTTTGTATGGCAATTATCCTGTTGACGATAGCGGCTTATTCGATTATGATTGCTTTGGCGCCGCTCGTTTTCATCTATTTTTCGTTTGGCCAGTTGGTCATTTGCACGGCGGTCAGCCATCCGATGAAAAAGCGAATCCTGGGCCCGCCTGAACAATAGCGACATTCACTTTTACATTTAGCGGAGGAGCGACAATGGACATTTTTCTTGGGATCGAGCTCGGATCGACGCGCATTAAGGCCGTGGCCGTCGACCGGGGCGGCGCGCCTGTTGCGACGGGCGTGTTCGACTGGGAAAACCGCTTTGAAAACGGCATGTGGACCTACCGCCTCGACGACGCCTGGAACGGGCTCGCGGGAAGCTTTGCCGATCTTTGCGCCGACTACGGCAAGAAATACGGGACGGGCCTCCCAGCGCCCTCGTGCATCGGCATCTCCGCTATGATGCACGGCTATTTGCCCTTTGACAAAGGCGGCGGGCAACTGGCGGAGTTCCGCACCTGGCGCAACACGGTGACAGGGGAAGCCGCGGCGCTCCTGACGGAGACGTTCGGGTTCAACATCCCGCAGCGCTGGAGCATCGCCCACCTGTACCGCGCGGTCAGCGGGAAAGAAGCGCATGTGGGCGAAATCGCTTTCCTGACGACGCTCGCGGGCTACGTCCACTACAGACTTACGGGCGAAAAAGTGCTCGGAGTCGGCGAAGCGTCCGGCATGTTCCCGATAGACAGCGCGACAAACGACTATGACGCGGGCATGGCCGGGCAGTTCGACGCGTTGGCGGCGCGGCACGGCGTACCCTGGCGCCTGTTGGACATACTGCCGAAGGTGCTGTGCGCCGGGGAGCGCGCCGGCTTCCTTACCGAAGAAGGCGCTAAGCTGCTGGACCCAGCGGGCGCCGCCTTGCGCCGGGGGATCCCGTTCTGCCCGCCCGAAGGCGACGCCGGCACGGGCATGGTAGCCACGAACGCGGTGAAGCCGCTCACAGGCAATGTCTCGGCGGGCACTTCGATATTTGCGCTGCTGGTGCTTGAGCGGGCGCTGTCGAAACTTTACCCGGAGATAGACATGGTGACAACGCCCACAGGCAAGCCGGTCGCAATGGCCCATTGCGGCAACTGCACGTCCGATTTGAACGCATGGATCGGCCTGTTCGGGGACGCCATGGCACGGATGGGCGCCGCGTCGGACAAAACGGAGCTGTACCGCGCGCTGTACAACGCCGCGCTCCGCGGGGACCCGGACGCCGGGGGGCTCGTCTCGGTCAACTACCTCTCCGGGGAACACATAACGGGCTTCCATGAGGGCCGGCCGCTGTTTGTGCGGTTGCCCGGCGGCAAGTTCACGCTCGAAAACTTCATCCGCGCGCTCCTGTTCTCGTCCATGGCCACGCTGAAGATTGGCTTCGACATACTGACGGAAGGCGAAGGCGTGAAGCTCACAAGGCTGCTTGGCCACGGCGGGCTCTTCAAGACGGCCCATGTCGGACAGAAGCTCATGGCGGGCGCGCTGAACATCCCCGTGGCCGTCATGGAATCGGCGGGCGAGGGCGGCGCGTGGGGCATAGCCCTGCTGGCGGCCTACTCCGTCTGCAAAGGGGAGGGCGAGGAACTGGAGGGCTTCCTCGAAAAAAGGATATTCTCAGGCGCCGAAGTGGTCACAGTCGAACCCGACCCGTCGGACGTGGCCGGATTCGAAGCATACCTCGTGCGCTACAAATCCGCGCTCTCCATAGAGCGCACGGCGGTAAATGAATTGAAAATGGAAAATTGATAATGGAAAATTGATTCTACTATAGCAACTGCTGACCATAGTTGTATGTTGATGTATATAGCGAGATATTCTCTTGAGAGGAACGACCATTCAATGAACATAGCACTGCAAAGACAAGTCTACAAAGCCAACCTCATGCTACCCAAGTATGGGCTGGTCAAGCTTACCTGGGGCAACGCGTCGGGCGTCGACCGCGAGGAAGGGCTCGTCGTGATAAAGCCATCGGGCCTGGCTTACGAGGAAATGGTCGAGTCGCATATGGTTTCCATGGACCTGGAGACCGGCAAGAAGGTAGGCGGGGCCTTCTCCCCTTCCACAGACGCTCCGACCCACCTGGCGCTGTACAGGGCCTTCCCGAATATCGGGGGCGTCGTCCACACCCACAGCCGCTGGGCGACCATGTTCGCGCAGGCGGGCATGGGCATCCCGGCGCTCGGGACGACCCACGCCGACTATTTCTACGGCGAGATCCCATGCGCGCGCAAAATGACCGCCGACGAGATAGCCCGCGATTACGAGGCGAACACGGGCAAAGTGATCGCCGAGCTTTTCAGCGGCGCGGACCCCGACGCCATGCCGGCGGCGCTCGTTCCCGGCCACGGCCCGTTTGTCTGGGGGAAAAGCCCCCTCGACGCGGTGCACAATGCGGTGGTCCTGGAGGAGATAGCGTTCATGGCGTGGCACAATATAATGATGGATCCGGATATAGCGCCGATCCAGCGGGAGCTGCTCGACAAGCACTACCTGCGCAAGCACGGCCCGGACGCGTATTACGGGCAAAAATAGCGCCCGATAAGAAAGGCGTTGACCCCAGGGCAGAGACCGCGCGGTTTTATTCCTTTTGAAGTCTTCGCTCGTTCGACTATAGAAGCACGAAACCGTACCCGGCAATTTTCAATTTTCCATTTTCAATTATCAATTTGGTCTGCGAAGCAGACCTTAAGAAGGAGGCGCCTCAATGAACAACATCCCCGACGTCAGACTTGGCCTTATATCCGTATCCCGCGACTGCTTCCCCATAGCGTTGTCGGAAACGCGCCGGGCGGCGGTAGCCGCAGCTTTCGGCGGCATCTACGAGTGCAAAGTCACCGTGGAAAACGAGACCGACATGCTCAAAGCCGTCGACGACGTAAAGGCGGCCGGCGTGAACGCCCTTGTCGTCTTCCTCGGGAACTTCGGCCCGGAAACGCCCGAAGTCATGATAGCGAAGCACTTCGGCGGCCCGACTATGTTTGCCGCCGCAGCCGAGGACGGGGCGGACAGGCTCGTCAACGGGCGCGGCGACGCCTATTGCGGTATGCTCAACTGCTCCTATAACCTCGGCTTGCGCGGCATCAAGGCGCATATCCCGGAGTACCCTGTCGGGACGCCAAAGGATATCGCCGGGATGATAGCCGAGTTCGTCCCCGTGGCGCGCGCGGTCCTGGGGCTCGGCAGCCTCAAGATAATCAGCTTCGGCCCCCGGCCGCAGGACTTCCTCGCCTGCAACGCGCCGATAAAGCAACTGTTCAACCTTGGCGTGGAGATCCAGGAGAACTCGGAGCTCGACCTGCTGGTCGCTTTCAACGCGCTCAGCGGCGACCCGCGGATCCCGGGCGTCGTCGCGGACATGGAGCGCGAGCTCGGCGAGGGCAACAAAATGCCCGGCATATTGCCGAAGCTCGCGCAGTATGAGCTGACCCTGCTCGATTGGTTTGAGAACAACAAAGGCAGCAGGGAGTATGTCGCTTTTGCGAATAAATGCTGGCCCGCGTTCCAGACGGAGTTCGGTTTCGTGCCTTGCTACGTGAACAGCCGCATGGCCTCGCGGGGGATCCCCGTATCGTGCGAAGTCGACATTTACGGCGTGCTGTCCGAGTACATCGGGACCTGCGTCAGCGGCGCGAGCGTCACACTGCTGGACATCAACAACTCCGTGCCGGCCGACATGTACGAAGCCGGGATCAAGGGCAAGTTCGGGTACGCGCACACAGACACTTTCATGGGGTTCCACTGCGGCAACACGCCCATGTGCCATCTGAGCAAGGGCGAGCTGAAGTACCAGCTCATAATGAAGCGCCTGCTGGAGCCGGACAAAGAGCCCGATATCACGAGGGGCACGCTCGAAGGGGACATCGCGGCGGGAAAGATCACGTTTTTCCGCTTGCAGGGGTCGGCGGAGGGCGGCCTGAACTCGTATATCGCGCAAGGCGAGGTCCTGCCGGTCCCTACAAAGTCGTTCGGCGGCATCGGGGTGTTCGCGATCCCGGAGATGGGGCGCTTCTACCGCCACGTCCTGATCGCGGACCGGTACCCGCACCATGGCGCCGTGGCGTTCGGGCACTTCGGCAAGGCCCTGTTCGACGTTTTTTCCTATCTGGGCGTCCCGAAAATCTCGTACAACAGGCCCAAAAGCCTGCCCTACCCCACTGAGAATCCGTTCTAGTCGTTTTTCTATTCCGGGTATCTTGTCATCACGAAATTGCCGACGCTGTTCATGCGCTCCCTGGTGAACGTCCGCCCCCAGCGGATGGACGAGTTGTAGTTCCCCTCCGCGACGGTTATTTCCTTGTCGGTCACCTTGAGCGCTATGACTGAATGGGTGTCGCTGTTTATCCGGATAATGTCCCCCACCCTGATATTGCTAAAGTCGTAATGGACACGGGCCTTGAGGTCGCCGAACGCGGCGTCGCTCAGGATCATCGCGAAGGCGACGCAGCCGAATCCATACATAGGTATGCCCCCGTTCCCGTCATAGGCATTCTCGTTTGTCCACCGCATGCCGTTTGGGTACTGCCCCCGCAGCGCGTCCATGCGCGAGTATACGACTTCCTCTATTTGTCCGGTCGTATAGCCGACCCCGATCAGTGTAGGTATGCTCCTGTCGCCGCTTGCGTACAGCGAGAAGAAGTCCGTTTCGTAGTCGTCGCCAGAGATGAAGACGGTGTTGCCTTCGCCGTCCCAGATAAGCGTATAGCCCACGCTCTCGAGCACAAGGCGCAAAGGCAGGAGGGTCCTTCCCGCGATCTCCTGCGCCGGGACGTCGAGGCTGTGGCTGGCGCCATTCGTGAAGAAGACATAGCTGCCCAGCGTGACGGTGACGGCGTAATCGTCCCTGGCCATCGTCACGGTTTTTGTCGCCTCGTTCCAGGCGACGTCGAAGCCCAGCGCTTCGAAAACGCCCCGGACCGGAATCAGCGTGCGGCCTTCTACGATCAGCGGCCCCTGGCCGCTGAATTCGACCCTTTGGCCGTTCAGGATCACGCTCACCGCGCTGCCGGCGGAAGCGCCGGCTGGAGGCAGTATGGCAACTGCAAGCAACAAAGCCAGCGATATAGATATAATGCGTTTTTTCATGTAAAACCCCGCCCATGTATAGTATTTCCCGGCCGCACACGACCTGCCGCACACAACGACTGCGCAGTCAGTATACCGCGACTGCGCAGTCAGTATATCATAGCCGGGAAAAACAATCTACAGCCACTGCTTGATAAAAACCCATTGACGAGCGTAATACAATGTGTTATGATTATTGCGAGGTGATTCTGATGATTACGCAAGTAGCAAAATGGGGAAACAGTCAAGGGATACGCATGGACAAGCGAGTGTTGCAGAGTTTAGGTTTGTGTGTTGGTGACACAGTAGAAATTTCAAGAAATGGCGAAGAAATAGTAATAAAGCCCACTCACGGTATTGACTGGTATATGCAAGACTACGGAAGGCCTAGCGATGGATGGGAACATATCGAACCGAAAGGGCGGGAAGTATGGTAAGCCAGGGAGATCTAATCTCAGTCAATTTCGCACCCACAAAAGGGAGAGAACAGACGGGAGAACGACCTGCTCTTGTTATCAGCAATACAAAGTACAATAAACAGAGCGGTTTTGTTTTGGCTTGTCCAATAACAAGCACAAAAAGGGCTATGAATATTCGTGTTCCGCTCGATGAACGGACAACAACACAAGGCGATATTCTCTGTGAGCAGGTTCGCATAATTGACCTAATGGAGCGTTCTTACCGTGTAATTGAGTCAGCGCCGCAGGATATACTTCAAGAGGTGTACAAAGTAATCAATGCCCTGATTATTCCGCCTGTATGAATAAGTAGGGCGTCCCTCCTCCGCCTTTGGCGATGTCCTCGGTTCGCAGGGCGTTCTTTTTCGAGTTCATTTTCGCTTTTTTTGCCGCCTATGTCTCTAAGAAAGGGACGTTTTTCTGTCCATTCGATGAGATAGAAGATTTATCCAGCCGAATCTTCAGCCGATTGCATGATTACAACCTGTTTGCAAAACTGGAGCGTAAAGATTTTCTTTCTGAAATTGTTGATTTTTACTGCGTAACAAACAAACTTCATCCGTTCCGCGAGGGGAACGGTAGGGCACAGTTGTTTGAGTCACTAATACAGGATGGTAGGTTTTTATGAGGGAGTTACCAGACATCATCCTCAACAATGGGGATTCTTGGCTGCAATTTGTTACGAGAGTGAATATTCTAAACGAGAGTAAAGAAAGCCTGACAGACTTGCGCTCGCAAGCGCTTGCCGATTCAAGAATTAAAGGATATTTGAACGATGTAGCTGATTATCATAGTATCCTTGTGCGTAATCATAAAGACCCTGATTTACCTATTCATAAACTCATATTTCTTTTGGACATTGGACTTGATACCAATGTCCCGGAGATACAGACGGCAATTGACAAAATCATGGAAAATAAGGACAGCAACGGCATTTACAAATCATTTACCAATATTCCCAAGCATTTTGGCGGAAGCGGCGAGGATACTTTCGGATGGTGTCTTTGTGACGCGCCGTTATTATTGTATGCTCTGCTCAGAGCAAAAATTGATTACAATGAGCATATAAAGCAAGGCGTGGATTATCTTGTTGGATTTCAAAAGGATTATGGGTTTCCCTGTACTGTTTCACCTGAATTCGGGAAGTTCAGAGGGCCGGGTCGAAAAGATGATCCTTGCCCGTATGCTTCTTTAGTTATGCTGAAAATGCTATCGGCAACTCCTGAATACTGCAAATCGGAGGTTGCGACAAACACCGCGATGAGCTTGCTTTCACTGTGGGAAAGCAGCATGGAACGCCATCCGTATATGTTTTACATGGGAACAGATTTCAGAAAACTGAAAGCCCCTGCTATGTGGTATGACATTGTAAGTGTGGTTGATGTACTCAGTCATTTTGAATCATTGAAAAAAGATGTGCGTTTCGTAGAAATGGCAACAATAATTAAGGACAAACAAGACGCTAACGGATTATTTGCTCCGGAAGCTGTGTTTCAAAAGTTCAAAGGATGGGATTTCGGTCAGAAAAAGACTCCATCGCCCTACTTGACATACTTGTGCTACAGAATACTGGAACGGGTTACAGCTTGACCATATATCAGGAGAAGAGTTGATTCGCATCTCGCGTTTCGTTCTTTACATAACTTGTTTCTACACCGCAGGGAAGTAGTACCCGGCGGTGTTTTGATCAAAACGTATTTTATCAGCATACTTTTTCGCAGTTTCCGCGTAGCCACTAGTGGCCTGTGTCGCCTAAACCTATACAGTCTTGCAGCGTCTTTTTCCGCCTGACTTCGTTAAAAGACCTTGAAATACTGCTAGTATTCCTGTGGTCTTTTGCCTCGCCAGTCGAAAAAATCCACCGCAATCTTTGTAAAGTTTTAGACGACACAGGCCACTTGTCAAGGAATTCTTTAGTAGCTTTTCTGTTGCG
>Ga0123353_10017211_pt1 | contig 10610 bp, 4 predicted proteins | sample TergutLab28metaG_3_FD_92763 | JGI IMG/M metagenome (GOLD analysis project Ga0123353, IMG submission 92763) | Labiotermes labralis P3 segment gut microbial communities from Petit-Saut dam, French Guiana - Lab288 P3 | ecosystem: Host-associated > Arthropoda: Insects > Digestive system > Gut ... | reverse complement strand
TCGCGCACTTTGCCTGACATGCTTCCTTTCAGCCTTTGTAACAAGAAAAGACTTTCAATTCGCCACATGAACAGACCCCTCTTTCCAGCAACACTATCGATTGCGTCGTACGACATTACGAAGTAGGTCGGGCTAAGGTCTTATTAGCTCCCCCTCGTAGTAAGTAATTATTTACCAAAATTTCAAATTTATTTTATAACGTCCTGACAGAAAGAAAGAGAGAGGTAGTGGTAATTATTCAGCTCTTCTTTTGCAGATCTATAGTAGTATTCAACTCAGCACGCTGAAGTTCGACTCTTATACAAATTCGTCTCTTATTCTCAACAACTAAAGCATGTATGATTTTATAAATTGTTTAGTGTTTAGTAATGTTTATGACCGTAGGATCGAAATTAAAATTACACACTGCGGGCCAAATTCTGATTGAAAGATTGTACGTGCGGCTAGTCTGTATAGCTCTGTATTGAAGCAGTAAGCGTGTCAGTTTAATGCAGTACAATTCTTGACCTGTAATAATATGATTCTGTAGAACCTACCTTGTAGTACCTACTGTACACTGACAGTAAAAAAATCTGTTATGGGTCCACAGCTTGAACCGATTTTTGTTCGGTTACGTCTGTTTTCTATCTGCCAAATAATATTTGTACATTATGTAGTTATAAGTGGACTAGACAGGCAGAAATTAAGGAGAATACTGGATAAAGCTGCATAATGCAGAGTTGCGTCATTTTTAACTTCGTCCAATATTATTAGGAAGACAAAACCAAGAAGAATAAAATTTGTTGGCCACGTAACACGCGCGAGATCCAACTGTACGCAGGCTGCTGATAGAAAAACACAAATTAATAGACCGTTTGGAAGACGTAAGAGTGGATAGAGTGATATGATAGTATTAAAATGGATCTTTTAGAAATATGATGAATTTTAGACGGATTGGTCTGGCTTGGAATAAAGAACGACGACGAATGAAACTTCGTGTTGTATAAAATCATGCGAATTTTATGACCAGCTGAATGTCTATCAGCTTATCAAAGAACTGCGGACCGTGGAGTTAGAAATTTATTTGAAATGCCATTTCGCTGGGTGGGGTGCATATTATGACAGGTGGATTATAACGAATTTATCATACTTGTACGTTCACATCTGTCGTCAGAAAGCAGACAGTTCAAACACGTGAGCTTGTCTGCAGTGTTGTGATAAAAGGGGAGCAGATTTTATATGAATTTTATACCCCGATAATGTTATTATGAGTCAAGGTTTTATGTGCGATGGAGAAGAGGAAGGAAACAGTGAATGATAAAGTGGAAAAACAAGAGGAGGATTTGGAGGTTAGAACCATCCATCAGTCGGGGTGGGGGGGGGGTTGTGGGAGGAATGTTTCAACATCGTTACAGTTGAAGTGCGGTTTGCTACGGTTTGTAGCCCGAACAATAGGCCCTGTATTGTGTAAATACCACATGCCACGTCACTTTATAGGCAGAATGAGCCGTTAACCAAACTTTGGCACTATCGAAAATAACCCACCACCAATTTAGAACACTGGAAACATTTCGGACAGAGTTTGGAATACGCGGATGGATTGTTATGTTTTATGTGGCTTGATTCCATAAGACTTACACATAAGTGAGAACAAATATTTCGGTTAGTGCGTGCATGTGTGTTTGAAGGAATAGAAGTAGTCAGTCTAAATTGTAACTTTGGAACAAATTAAATCCTAAGATAATTTCGATTAAAGTTTCTACCCGTTAATTCCACAAAGTGCCAGAATTGAGTACATAATAAAAGAACACATGTTTCGCCGCGTGTCGGTGTGTTTTACGTTTGACATGACTGAAATAATTTCAACTGAATTTATATCACTTTTTAATTATGGTTTTCAGTTTGATGGGCAAATAATTTTTTTGTTCATTGGATAGCATCCTGCTGTACACGAGGTACAATAGGATCAATATATTTTATAGGAAGGTAGTTTTGTACTTGTGCTCGTCGAGAAGGCACCTGTAGGAGTGGACCTTTATCTTCACTCACGCTCAACCCCAGCATTAGGTGAGAGTGAGTGGTTATCCCACACCTAGGTCACTTCACGCGTTAAAAATAACTCCAGTACAATGTGAAATGGAGGCCTGGTGGGCCACAGAAGTGGTATTGGCGCTTTGGAGACGAGACGAAAGGATTGCCCATGACGAGAATCCAATGATTATTCGTCGGTCATCTGACCAGTAGCCTATTCTTTACTCATCTCGGATCATTTATTTTTATGTACATATTATAAATGTTCTTCGTCCTAAGCTGTTCATCTTGCAAAAAGACATTTATCCTGCCGTAGTTCTGGACTTCGTCAGGGTAGCTCGGTCAGTATAGCGACTGACTACAGGCTGGACGGTCCGGGATCGAATCCCGGTGGGGACGAGATTTGCAGCCCGTCCAGACTGGCCCTGGGGCCCACCCAACCTCCTGTAAAATGAGTACTATGTCTTTCCCGGGGGTACAGTGCGGTCAGGGCGTGCTGCTGACCACTCACCCCCTTCTAGTGCCGCGGTCATGGAAGAGTAGAGCTATACCTCTACTCACCTTCTGGGCCACACCGGGCCTGTAACGGGATCACTTTACCTTTATTCTTCTATATAGCGTCTTCCGACATGAATATTTAAAGAAATACAAGCAAGGTGTGTTACAGTGTGAGTAAGCTTTCAAATTCATGTTTAACTTAAATGAACATCTGAGCAAGTGCAACAAAAACTAAACAAAAATCGAAGTAAGAACTGTCTTGGCTTAGTCGCAGTTGGTTCTAATTCGTTGCGTTCTGGCTGTTGATTGGAAAGAGAGAGAGAAATATGAATGGAAGAAGTGTAAAGATAAGCAACATGAAACATGGCGAAAGAAAAATGAGGCCAAACAAATCTGGAGAAAAGAAAATAAATATGCACGAAATTACTTACGATATACGAACAGCATGCAAGAGATTTCTCTTTATATCAGAGTTCAAACTGCGAATAATGAATTAAAGGTTCTTAGTGTCAGCATCTGATTATCTTCTAGATATTAGACTCACCACTGCTCTGCTATGTATTTTCATCATAGTCCAGATTCTCGGCACGCGGACACTCGGCATCAGATGATAAATTTCGTTCTTTGGACTTGAAAATAGACATTAATTAACACACACATATGACAATGTTATTATAGCCCTAACCATAATATTATGCATTGCAAAAAGGAGACCTTTCAAAGACTCCGAATCTTTGAAGCGTTCTTTTCCACTTGCAGCCCAAGACATTTTTCTAATTGAGTAACAACTTTTTCGAGTATCAGTCTTTCTGCTCGGACTCGTATTGAAGAGTACGCGAAAACTACAAACACATTTGTGTTAAAAAAAACTTAACTACAGGAAAAATCGCTTCATTTTACGTACTGGACATGAATGAAAATGATGACATCACAGACACTACACAGTTGATGACAGTTATTGCTGGCATTAATACCGCTTCGAATGTGCTAATTTAAATATCTTGAGAGGCACTACGAGTGAGGAAAATGTGTTCATGAGAGGAAAGGAAGCACTTCCTCCTTTGGAACTTCTCTGAGAAAAATTGACAAGTGTGAAAAGTGATAGTGGCAGATATGAATGACTCTAAGACCGACAAAACAGGACGAACTTGTGGAAAAAATGTGCACATGAGCCCTGGTAATCCGTTGGTGTTTCACCGCATTATTAATCAAAAGACACGTTGCTGTAATTTTATCTATTAGAAATTGAAGAAATATGGATATCAAATACTATATTCGACTTAAGGTTTAAAACACCGTCCATTCCGGCATTTTCTGGAGGAAGTCAGTTTAGAATACGAAAATGTCGTCCATTATTCGGCTGTGAGGCAGCTGAGTAGAGATTTATTGTTTAGTAGGCTTTTATTTGCAAAATAAAATATAGCTATTTTCTTAATGGGAAAGGGCATAACTCTACCACAGTTATCTGACGATTTACCGGTCATGGCTGTTTCATTTGATTTGAGCGTAATGTATCGTTATGAAATTAATATGAAACTTCTAGGAAGGTAAATTACTGTATGTTTTGAGCGAACATAAAGACAGTTGGCAGCATTCAGCAAACCCAGGATGAATTTTACTCAAGATTCGTAGAATTTTTCAAGAAGGCAAAGAAATACGAATGTTGAGAAATCATTTCATCATTGGCATTGATCTGGTTCCAGTGCAGATACAAATATAGGTAGTGACGTTCCAAATAATGACCCACACAAAAATGTTTTCACTGAAGGAAATACACAGCAGCGTCGTGAGATTCGGCCTGAAAATTTCAACGCCATCGAAACTCTTGCGAAAAAAAGTGCTAAAACTATTTGGCAGCACCTGCATTTGGAGCAGGCGTTTTCGGTCATAAACTTTCGAAAAATTAAACATCGTTACCGGCCAACAGGTGAACACGTGTAAGTTACCTTCTGCATTTCACACCCAATTTTAAAGAAGAATTTTCACAGTTATCAGGGACGCAATACTTCTCCCATTAAAGAAAGCGATTACAGAGAGGAATGACTTCGTAAAAATGCACTTTTACAGGAATAAAATGAAAATTTTTCTATGTTAGTATATTTGAAGCATATAAATACAGGAATTGTAATGTGTGTAAACAAATATATCAGTTCCCGTTGTTACATAGCCTATCACTTCGTTCTCAGATAGCTCCTATTTAGTTCCTTATCAATGTTTCAGACACAAAAGTGCCGCACTGTGAAGATGAAAATCGAAAGCGGCCTGCAATCCCAAACGGTTGTCTACCGCTGATCTAGGCTTGTTAATATACCTTACTCCTTCCAGCTCATATTTGGATGTACTTTTGCAGACTTCGTCCAGTTGTCTCTAAGTACTGACTGTAGCAATAAATTAAGGTAAGGACTCAATGTTTTGTCCATTTGCTCCTACATACAGATAATCCTCAGATACTGCCATCAATTCAGGCCGAAACAGATATGGTTCTCGTGAATACAAATTTTAAACATCCCTAAGTGGCAGTTAGTTATTTGTAAATTACTTTGACTGATTTTTGCAGACATTAACTTAGCTACGTAGGCTGTATAAATTTCAGAAAACGTGTTTCTGTCTTGTTGACTGGACCCCTTAATATTTAGTAACTGAATCCTTCTTATTCTGTTATGGCGAAGTGACCAAGGAATTGGGGCATTTTGTCTAGAACAGACTGTAAAAAATCTTGACTGATGAATTTTCTTAATGTCTCCAGATAATATCTTCTAAGATCGGTCACTAAATAACCGATATTGAAGACGTTACTATTCTGGGGACTATTAAGGGATTAGTGTGGAGAGTCAGCAAACGTAAATATAAAAAGAGTCAAAGACCGCCATTAAGATCTAATTTACATTCGAACCTTTTAAAGTACTGTTATTTTTGCCTCATATTTTAAAGAGAATGGATATAATCCCCAGACAATAGGTTATACTTATTCTCTTGAGTCGATATTCTCAAAACGAAGGTGCTAAAAACTCAAGTATTTTGAGAAGTTACGCCTTGTCGACAGTTAAACATTTATCGACGTACTGCCGTCATTTGGAAGATCAAGTGATTCTGTAGTAGCTTGACCCTGAAGATGACAGCACTAGAGTCCTTCGAAATATCAGTAACTATTTATCAGTCAATACACCGCAGAAGACTTCGTTCTTCAGGTTAGTATTTGCAATGTATTAAAATATCTTATTGTGCAGATATTTTAGTAAAACTGCCCATTACTAAATTTTAAGTCTTTCATGCCCATGCACTGATGATACATTAAGAGAATAAAACCAACAAGCAGCAGTTCTTATGAAAATATGTGAATTTATTACACTCTAGACGTCGTAAGCCTCTTACATGTTTCGGTCATAGAATACTAAAACGTATTTAAGTTTCGACGTACTTTGTAATGTTTACTTCGAAAAACACCTCCCTGAAGATGGTCACGATAGGTGGCCGAAACAAGTAGTAGGTTTACGACGTCTATAGTGTGATAAATTCACATATCTTCATACGCAGTTTTTTTATTTTATTGTCATAATGCGCATTGTTTATTTTAAATAGAGTCTTCAATTCCAGGTATCGAGTTAGGCGTGTACCATGCTAAAAGAGAGACGTGAAGTTGCGGTCGCACAACTTTTGTTGTGAAACGTCTAGGAGTTTACGCGTTTAACCCTTTGGCCCTGGAGCTGGATATTTACAGTTTAGCACACCATTTATGTAAAATGTGAATATTTTATGAACCAAGAAGAGTAACATTAGGAAATACACGACATTTTGTAGAGGAATAAACGAAGATGGTGAGAGAAAGTCTAAAAAAATAATTAAATGTATATGTTGACTAAGTATATAAAAAGAGTACTTTGGGGAGTAGCGGTACGTCTGTCCTATATATAGGATGCATTGTGCCTAAAGGTTAATCAGATAATTTTTATTTTACAAGATATCAAATTTCAAATAATCTAACAAAGAATTATTTTGTTTTATAAATGATGTAAAATATTTAGGTTACATATCGTGAACATATAGAAAAAGAAATTCTATTAGAAAATGTTTTGTCTCCCTTTCCGACCTTATGAATGCAAAATCTTAAATTATAACAAGTGAGAGAATTTTGAATCCAGAGGTGTTGTTTCGATCTTCCGTACAGGTTTGTCATAATAATTGCATCTTCTGAAACTGGTACTGAGTGAATTTATTGAGCTAATCGTAAAGAAACTAGCGAATTTGTACCTTCATGACCCAAAGCTCTGGTCGTAAGATGAAACTCGGAGACGGAGAATTCTTTTGTGTCTGTCAGAAGAAATCGTTCTGCTGTGTTTGCAAAAACGTCAGATCAATAAAGTTGGACGCTAAAGTGAATGCCCTTTTATAACGTTCGTTACGGAATTTTGCCTATGAAAGCATGCAGTTGTCGAACATCTAATTTTAATCTCTTTTTTCGGTTTAAAAGGTACGTAAAGAACTGCACTTTTATAACTTCGTGCACAGATCTATCGCCAGCAACATCCCGCAGTTAAACATATTGCTATGTAAAGGTTCACATTTGTGTATAGAACAGTTTTTTCTCCATCTAATATTTACATGTGAGGAAGAGAAGCACCACATCGACGGTATATAAAATTTTACTAGTAACAGTGAGACAGTAATCTCTCTAATTAATTTCACATATGCCTTACATAATAACCTCTTGTGAGCGAGTGTGTCACGTCCTGATTGCGGTGACATTGTTACCAGGTTTTGTGTAATCTGGGACGTACGTCTTCTATGACGAAGAGACAGTATTTATAATTGAGACAGAATGTTCACTATGAGGTGTGAGCAGAGGCTGAAGAAACAATTGAGCAGGAGTAAGTAACCAACTTGGTAAATCCAGACTGCGGCACTCCGACAGACAAAATCGAAGCTTGGATTTGTGAAAGAATATAGAAAACAGCGAAGAATGAGGCCGTAGATTAAAGCCTGAATAATTATGACAGTCCGCCGTAGTACGGGAATGTGTATAGTTTGTGTAGTACAAACAAGTATTCTCTTCCGTAGAAAGTTTAACCATACTACGCAACTGATTAAAACTTTTCCTGCTCTTAGGTACTTGAAGCTGTTATGTTGTTTATAAAACTTCATCATGGGACCCATCCTAAGGTAAATTCATCCAGGTCTTCGCAATTTTTCATCCAGTAGGGCTATCCGTTTTAATATTATCTGCTTCTACAAGCTTAAATCTCGAACTATGCTGCATGTTCTGTTCGTTCGACCTCTTAAGAGTAAATTATGTTAATAACATTAAACTACTAGCAGCTGGGTTCAGTCGGTATTCGGGAAGATTCCAGTTCAAATCTCGGTCAGCACACAAAATATGATGATAAAGATTTCCGGGATTTTCTCACTCCATTTAGTCTATTGCTGGTATAATATAGATAATAAGCAACAACCACTTCGTCTTCAACACTTTCTCGTTTTTCGAACACACGTGTTCCTCATACTGCTGGAAGCTACTTATCCACATCCTTTCAATATTGACACCTGACGAGTGTAGATCTTTATGCGTCTCATGCAGTTACTACTCGTAGTTCGGCCATGCATAAAAATCTACAAAGCAATCCGAGGGACAATAATTTTTGTTTCCCCTGTCCTATAATGGCTGCTATAATGAAGCCTTAAATTTCCCTTGAGCTATAGATTTCCTTCAAGTGGGATTCTCCCATTTCTTCATAACGGTTGTATTTTGAATTTTTTCACGATATGGTTTTTCCCCACATTCTAACACGGGATTGTCCTTATTCTAGTAATAGGATCAATGCGGTTTTCCTAAAGAGATCGGTTTCTCATGCATGTAAATCAAAGTAAACTATTTTTTAAGGTTTACCTTCCTAATCCAAACAACTCTTCTGTATACATTCGTCCTGTAATATTATTAGTTTTCGAGATACGTAACGTGACAGAAAGACAGATGGGGGTCTAGTATAAATTATATACACGGAAGTGCATTCTTGCTTATTCCGTTGCTGCTGTGTCTAAATTTATTCTATGTTTGCTTTACTTTATTTCGCTCCAGCGTGCTCTGAATATTTCCCTACTTAACATTCGTTTTGTCCCACTTTCTCCACGAAATTTCCTCACCGTTTACTTCTTGTCTCACCCTGTCCGTACAAAATTACATCACTGGTCTGATATTTCTTGTACAAACATTTTGTGTCAGCTGCTGTGTAGTTATAGTCTACTGTTATTCGTCAGATGTAGTATAATCTAAGTGAGGTGAGGGGAAAATGGAATTGATGTTTCTACAGGTGGGGTTGAAGAAGGCTTACGAAACTATTTAGATATTCACTCCACATCGTATGCTGGAAGGTGCGGGGTAAACGAGAGAAATGACCGAGATAAATAAATGAAAAGTACTACACGGTCCCAATGGATGATGCGGCACGCTGCAGCTAATCAGGGAATGGATCAATGACCCTACCAACCTCTTGCTGAAGGATGGGTATGACATCAGGCAATTCTCAGAGGTCCACACACCTAATTCGTTACAGCTCCAAAATGTATATAGCCACTGTCGACACAATTGCATAACATACATACAATAATCACCATCACTATTGATTGCCATAGTGGCAGCAAGTGACCAGAGCATCCCTAGGGACTGTGCTTTGTAAGTCGGCCTTCATTACCGGTTTTGATTGGGATTTATTTCTACAGTTGATGGAAATGTACGTACGTGTGCAATTTTCTTTTTTATCTGTGTTAGAGAACACTGATTGAGGATGTATGAAAAGATGGTCTTCAGAAAAATTTTACGCTTGGAAAATAAAAGAGGAGAATGGAGAAACATACTTTACCACAATCTTCGATAATTCTGCTCTTAATGTGGTGTATTGTTATGAATTCTGTTTTATGGCGCGACAGCCAGTAGTGTGCCAGGGCCTCCTAGTTATCGGTCCTTCACGATCACACTCAATTAGATACACCGCACTCGGTTGGACTCCTCTGGAGGAAAGATCAGCCCAACGCAGAGCCCTCTACCCGACGACACATGACACTTACAAGAGACACACACCAATGCCTCCAGAAGGATTCGAACCCGCAATCCCAGCAAGCGAGAGAACGCAGACCCACGCCTTAGACCGGCGGCCGCTGGGATCGGCTTTGAGTTTAGAGAAGAATAACAAAAGAAGGATATTAGCACGTACGGAGATCAAAGAATTTACATAATTTGTGGTTGTAAATCGTTTTAGGAGACAAAAGAGAACCAGAAATAAAAAGAAAATAAATATATTAAAAGGGATTTTTGGCCCTTTCGCAACTAAAAGTCTTTCTGGACACTGTGAATGTTACTCGCTAAAGATGTTCGTGCTTGTAACTTTATTTTTTCGGTTCCGCGATTTTTTCATAGTATCGAATATTCGTAGAGCGAAGCGAATAAATTTATTCCTGGTTACCTCTCCTCAGTCGTAACCAGCTGAAGAATGTCACTTCAGCCGTGTCTATACCTGTCATTTTTGGCATTGAAAGACTACGACTTATTGTACTAATATTCACTTTCAGTAGTAATATTTGCAGTAATAGTAGTAGTAGAGGTGGTAGTAGTAGTAGTAGTAGCAGTAGTGGTAGAGGTAGTGTTAGAGGTAGTAGTAGTGGTGGTAGTAGCAGTAGTGGTAGTAGTAGTGATAGTAATAGTGGTGGCGGTGGTAGTAGTAGTAGTGGTGGTGGTGGTGGTGGTGTGGTGGTGGTAGTAGTAGTAGTAGTAGTGGTAGTAGTAGGTAGTACTACTGGTGGTGGTATTAGAATTAGTGGCGGTGGTGGTGGTAGTAGTAGTGGTGGTAGTGGAAGTAACAGTGGTAGTGATGGTGGTGGTGTGGTAGTGGTAGTAGTAGTAGTAGTAGTAGTAGTAGTAGTAGTAGTAGTAGTAGTGGTAGTAGTAGTAGGTAGTACTACTGGTGGTGGTAGTAGAATTAGTGGCGGTGGTGGTGGTAGTAGTAGTAGTGGTGGTAGTGGAAGTAACAGTGGTAGTGGTGGTGGTGGCAGTAGTAGTAGTATTAGCAGTAGTAGTAGTATTAGTAGTAATAGCTGTAGTAGTAGTAGTAGTAGTA
>Ga0123353_10017210_pt1 | contig 10611 bp, 6 predicted proteins | sample TergutLab28metaG_3_FD_92763 | JGI IMG/M metagenome (GOLD analysis project Ga0123353, IMG submission 92763) | Labiotermes labralis P3 segment gut microbial communities from Petit-Saut dam, French Guiana - Lab288 P3 | ecosystem: Host-associated > Arthropoda: Insects > Digestive system > Gut ... | reverse complement strand
TTGCAGGAAAAAAGAAAACTTGATGACAGCTCGCGTCTCGATGTTGTTGAAATCGCGCGCGTCGCCTGACATGCTTCCTTTCAGCCTCTGTAATAAGAAAAGACTTGCAAATTGGCACATGAACAGACCCATCTTTCCAACGACACTATCAATTCTGTCCCACGACATCGGGAAGTAGGTCGGGCTAAGGACTTATCAGCACCCCCTCGTAGATATAAATATATTGATAGCATTGCCAAAACTGTCCGCACCGTATCTGCATAGAAACCGGCCACAGTGAGACTGTCAGGTGCAGGAAGTGTGGCGATGGTGTCAGGATCGTAACATACCGACAGCGTCTGGGGAAAGAGAGCCGGAATGTGACACACCGAGCGAAGTGAAGGGAATGTCGTGGAGGATGTTAGAGAAAGGGCAGTGCTTACATGATAATATCCAGTATTATGGAGACTACAAAAATACAAGCTACAGTTACACTCCCAATTAGGACACGGCACGCACAAAGACACACAGCAACACGGATATTTTTCTAGTCTCTGAACACAATTTCAAGTACCAGTATGTGCAATTCTCTTTATATTTGGCACAACCGGCAAAGTCATCCTGCTGATCATTACCATGTGCAACAAGGACACGCGAACTGTTCCCAATATGTGCATCCTTAACGTGGCTACAAGCGATACCGTTTATTTAACGGTACTTTCCTCCGAAACTTGTGTTACTGTGGCTACAATTTGTGGAGTGTGGATTGTCGCTGAATATTTCGTTTTTCCTAAAATTCTCTCAAAATATCTGTGTCATGAATCTATTATTTTACATCGTAAAATATACGATAACTTTGCCGTTATGTTGAAACTTTTATTATCCTGTGTAATTCACTTACATCATGACGGCCCGCCATCTTGTGGAAATCTCATGTTCTGTATCTGAGGGTGACGCAAAATCCTCAACTAAACACATAAAAAAATACTGCAAGATGTTTTTAATAATTATTATTGTTTTGCTTACCATTTTTTGTACCTTATCGTGCCTTCCAGACCCATATTACTTCCACCGCAAAACTGAATCTTTCTTAAGTCAAAGTTATCAAAATTATTCCTGCCAATAACCACAGTATAAAGTACACGCTTCTAGTTTCAACATGTTTTTTTTCTAATTAACTCTCGTCTCCATCCTGTAGCACTGTTCCGTTACAGCCTTGCCTCCAGAAGGCAATTAACAAGCTACCTATTTGCTGCTGTAAAACAAATTCCTATTCTAATGATCTCGAACTTACCTGCAGATATTAAGATTGTAAATATCCTTATTTTCTTCAGTTACAAGTAGGCTATATATTGCACACAAACTTCCATCTTGTCGTTTAGAGTAAGGAAAACGGAAATTGTGTGGCTGTAAAAAAATTCACGTTAAATGCGCAAAAATCAAATACATTTATTGTTATATTTTATTACATTTACAGGCAATTCAAATTCATGCAATTAACTAATATTGACATTCTTTTTTGATAGATATTTTTTATTGCAACAGCAATTTCATGAGGATAATATTAAAGCGGGCATTAAGACGAATATGTCAAAATATTCATTAAGTGCTAACAGTTTATTCTTTGTTGATTTTTCATCTTAAAGACTACGATTTTTTGTCTCTCTCAGATTCTCTAAGTAAATTCTAGGACACCGCCCCCATAAAGTACACAGTCTATACGTACAACCAAAAAACTACTTTTAGTACATTTTTATCATATAGTGCTTTTATATGTATTTACTTCATATTTATCGTCCTCAGACTTTAATACTAAATAATTTCACGTGAGTCACATATTCATTTACACACTAGAAAGTATATATTTTCTTAATATTAATAACATTATATTGTAGACATGCTGGATAATTTTATTAATATTCTACAATTTCAAGTGCTTATTTGGTTGTTTTTATTCTTTTAACTATTTTGCTTGTATTCATGAAAGAATTGTTTTTATTTTGGTTTTCCACAGGTTCAACTGTTATTCTCTCAGTGTTCCCTGTGCACATCACCATTAAACAAGTAAGACCACACCTTCGGCCTGCTGTCTGCCGATCTACACAATTCGCCCTGTACATAAACAACAAACAGCTCTCTATTGTCAGTCTACTGCGGTCTGCACTCCTGAAGGTGAATTGTGTAGAAGAATATAGTTAACACTGATCATCCGGTAATATTTTGTGTACATATCAGTAGAGCAGGGATTAACAGCTGCACACTCGTTGGTACAGTGGTGACCACTGAGCGTCGTGTGGTTTCTCAAGAGAGTCTTAATATATTCATAATCCTGTCTTAATTGCTAACTTAAAGTACAAAGACACCTACCGATTTACATGTTTACTAATGAATCTATGTCGACAACAAAGGAACCCTAAATTCTTAGAACTACTTTTCTACATAAAATCCATGCAGTTGCAACATTTATACATATTAGTCACTCATTATCATAATCCGGCCATTATGCAGTGACTGTGAAGAACCAAATTCTGTTTGCATCACAAACAAACTTGTTAAACCACAGTCATCCCTCCACCGGACTCTCACAACAAACACAATAACATATACTATCAGTTCCATTGTGCGGATTACAGCAACTCGCCATGCCATCAAGACTGACTGTGGTGTTGGTGTCGCTGCTGTTGGCAACACCTGCTGTGATATTCTGGTTAGGGTTGGTGGTCCTGTCTGCAAGAGTGGCAATACTGTGTCCTGAGTAATGCAGATGTGACCCAGAAGAATATCACGTCATATGCTACAATACATCATTAACCACTGTTCCCTTAATCTATCTCATAGAAGTCCAAGTACTCAGGCTTTGTCACAACATAACTTTGTTTGAGAGGGACAGTTTTGTTTCAATAGGACTGAATGAGCTGGAGATACTACAAGTAGGATGGAGTGAACTGAGAACAATAGAGTTGGGAGCATTCAACGGGCTTACAAAGTTGAAACAATTGTTGTTGTGGCTAACGAGATAAATTAAATAATACAAGGCACATTTGAAAATATGAACAAAATGAAATTTCTTAGCTTAGTTCATAACAGATTAGAACACTTGGATATTGATGTGTTCAGTGGGTTGGTTAACTTCGAACATAAATACCTGACAGAGAACTAACTGAAGTACCTCCATCCAGATACGTTCTAAGGGTTACCAAATATCCAACATGTAATTTTAGGCAAAAATCCCAGTCTACAAATACTAACTGACTGTAATTTCATCAATTCACATTCTTTGTAATATCTTGGTATATCATTCTGCAATGTAAGTTCAATGTCAGTTGCAACATTTGCAAATGTCAGTGCACTGGAAAGGCTTGACGTGAGGTACAATAATCTGAGGACTGTAGATATAAATATATTGAGAGCACTGCCAAAACTGTCCACACTGTATCTGTAAGGTAACCCACTACAGTGTGACTGTCAGCTGCAGGAAGTGTGGAGATGGTGTGAGGATCGTAAAATAACGGACAGCATCTGGGGAAAGAGAGCCGGGATGTGACACACCGAGTGAAGTGAAGGGAATGTGGTGGGGGGTGTTAGAGAAAGGGCAACGCTTACAGGGTAATATACAATATTATGGAGACTACAAAAATACAAGCTACAGTTACAGTGACATTAAAATCTCATACCTGTACAAATATAATTCTGAGTTTTTAAAACATTACCAAGTACCAGTTTATGCAGATCCCTTTATATTTGGCACAACGGGCAATGTCATCCTTCTCATCGTTATCATACACAACAAAGATATGCGAAATGTTCCCAATATGTACATCTTTAACTTGGCTATAAGCGATATCATTTATTTAACGGTACATTCCTCCTAAGCTTGTGCAAATAGAATATCAGACACTTGGCTAGACGACGACTTTATGTGTACGTTCCTTCCATTTTGCCGTCATCTGTCAGTCGGTCTGTCAGCGTATTCTGTAGCCGTGCTTAGCACCCAGCGATACAGAGTAACAGTGATCCCCTTCCACATCTATGTCTCTTCGCCGCCATCGTGGCTACAATTTGTGCAGTGTGGATTTCGGCTGCATTTTTCGCCGTTCCACCAGCTCTCTCAAAATACCTGTGTAAAGAATTTTTTACTTTAAGACAAATAACGTATTATCAACGTGTTGTTACTTTTGAACTTTTAGTATCCTGTGTACGTACTTTGATTGTGATTGCCTTCACTTACACCATGACCGCCCGCCATCTTGTGGAAAGCTCGCGTTCTATATCCGAGGGGACAAAAAACCCTCAACCTGGAAACAAGCAGAAATAATGCAAAAATTGTGGTGGGACTTACTGTTCTTTTTCTGATCAGCTATAAGCCTTATCACTCCTTATGGGCCTAAAAAAATTCGCACCGGAGAAGTGGAAATTTATTATGCAAAAATTACCTTCATTTTTCTTTATTTGAATTATAAATTGCTGTATCTAATTTCAACATGTTTCCTTTTAATAAATTCTTGTCTCAATCCTGTAGCTCTGCTCTGTACCATTTCTCCATTCAGACAACATCTAAAACGCTACATAACCTGCTTTTGCCAAAACAAATTCCCCTCTCACTGATCTCGAACCTGCAAGAAGAAATTGAGTTTGTTAGCATTGTCTTTACTTTCTTCAGTTACAAGTAGGCTATACACTTCATACAAAATTTCATCTTAAAAATTACAGTAATTATATGCACTGTCATATATCATTCCATTTAAAGACAAATTCAGAACAATTCAAGCAATAGAATAATATTCATAGATATTCCATACATTTTCTTTTGCAATAGTAATTCCTTAAGCATATTATTAAAGCGGACCTTAAGGTCAATATAACTGTAATGTACTAACAGTTTATTATTTGTTGGTTTTTTATGTTTATGACTGATTATTCTATTGTCTGTCTCGGAGTCCCGAAATAAATTCTAGGACAAAAGCTTATAAAGTTCACAGCCCACAATTGCAGCCAAATGCACCATTTTTAGTATATTTTGGTCATATAGCGTGCTTCATATATTCTATCAGCTTATTGACATCCTCAGAACCTACTCGTCAATAACTTCAAGAGAGTCAAATATTCATGTATGCACATGTATGTATGTATCTTATCAAAATTAATAAAACTATACTGTAGACATGTTAAATAGCTCCACTGATATTCTAAATTACGTGTTATTATTGGGATGTAGTTTTGTTCTTTAACTAACATGCTTGTATTCGTAAAGGATTTCTTTTTAAATTTCCCACTTATGTACACACAGTGTTTAATTACATTGTGTGTGTGGAGGGGAAAGTAAAGTACTTTTGTTTTGTAGCGTGTGTAGGGGGGCGTGGCTATACCTAAGCCACGTAAACATTTCACGTTACCGAGGGAAAATGGGAATGTCAATACTGAGGGTACGTTATTGAGTGAAAAGGGAGACAGGCTATACGGAGGTTACGTAAAGATATCACGTTACCGAGGGAAAAGAGGGCTATGGTTTTATGGAGGGTAGGCAAAGATAACGTTACAGTACCGATGAAAAGGGTCACTCGTCTATATTGCGGCCATGTAAAGAGGTGATGGTGATAACCAAACTCCAGACTCCCCTCTCCTTCCTGCTGCTGTAGTCCATATTATGCAGCAAAAGAAGGCTGACATTTTCGGAGTCCATCACATCCCAAACCACCACCATTTATGAGATGAGAATTGCTGGAGGGCTGGAGGTGAATATTGGGACTTGCGCTGGAGGGGGAAAGAGTCACAGTTTGCGGGCGACACCTGGGAAATGACTCCGTGGCCTGACTGAGCTCATCGCAACTAAATTTCCTTTTTTGTCCGACGGCCCACCGTCTGTCAACCAAAATGCTGATTCACCAACATGCCCCCCCTCCCCCTCCCCCCATTAACAGCTACAACGTCAGCGTACAGCAGCTAAAATACTTTATTTGCAGGACACATGTAAATACGTATCGGCTATAAAACGTAACAGCGGTTTGCTTCACTCACATACAAATAAAAGCAATGGGACCACAAAGTACAATAACTGCCTAATAACGTAATATTGTATGATAAGGTCAACAGAACGTTACTTTCTAGGCGTGGCCATAATGCATTATGGACATATAATTCTTGACCCATCGCGTTTCACCATTGATGGCTGAAATTCTGTGTGACCGGATATTGTTAATTTACAATATTGTTAAGTGAAGATGGAATATTGTTGGTAACAATAAACTTGCCAGGTAGGTAATATAGTGCTTGGAACAGAACGAGTTAATGTAGCGGTAATTCAGCACGTACATTCTCATGCCAGCCATCGACGTTATTCTAACCACTAATAAAGTAATTACAGCTGCAGTACTTTTTTTGAGAAGCTAACAGTTCCTCAGCGGGTCAAAAACTTCCCCGATTTTTTTTTGCAACTCCAAAGTTCATTACAGTGTTAAAAGAGTCCGTTATTTTTCCCTACCCTCAACCAGATCAATCCAGTTCACGACGCATACTATCTGTTAAAGGCCCGTTTTAATATTATCCTTCCATCTACGCCTACATCTTCCAAGTGGTATATTTCCTTCAGGTCTCCCCACCAGAACCCAGCACGCATCATTCCTCTTCACCGTAACGTTCACTTGCTCCACCCTTATTTTCTGGGAAGAAAACTGTAAATTGCTGGTATCCGTGGATTTGGGAGGACACTAGGACAGTCTTCTTTTGTCTGCATAGAGGAGCACGTCAAAAAGTCAGGATGGCTGCCGGCGACCAACCGACAGACATTCCTCCTATACATTATTCACAAACACTCACCGCTCAGCACAACTAAAATTTAAATGTAACATTTCAAGAACACACACGAAGTATAATATTCATTAAGTGTGTAAATTGTGATTTAATGAAGGAACAATATAATGAAGCTTTAACGGAACTAATATCGCTTCTTTTGATTGATAAAATTCTAAACTTGATGTATGTTTGTCTGTGCAGCGTTGTATAAGCCTAGAGAAAATAAACCAACTAGATGCTACTGAATGTTTTATTGCACTTATAATTCTGCTCAACATGTTTCGGGCACTTATATGCCCATCATCAGGAGCTCGAGACTATACTTGTGTTATTGCCGCATATGGTGTGTAATGCATTGGTTGCTGGTGGTCGGCTGTTAGGAGCAGAACAGCAGGCTATGCGTCCCGGATGAGGGAAATTGTGCGACAATTGTATGCACAGCATCTAGTTGCTTTTCTTCTCTATGCTGATAAAATTCTATTTGAAGAAATCATCAACAAAGAAGCCTCGGAAGTAGCCTTGAAGTTTCAAGAATAAAAAGAAAGTTGCCTTGCGTTCATCAGAAAAATATATGCACATGTATAAATTGTAATCAATCACAGGCTAAAAAATGTAGTAATACAGTCTGCTTTTTTTTTTAACTTACAGCAAAGAACACACACATGTTTGTTCGTGAAGTTGAGCCATAGGAAACCCTTCAAAGTGCAAGAAAATTTGAGACAATACGGTGTTCCCTCACCCACGACTCCTGTAAATTTAGAATACAATATGTAACGTATTAAGTTGGAAAAGCTGCAGCTTGCCAGACCTAAATATTGCTTAAAAATCATTGTGGAGGATTATCTTGTCGACAGACATTGCACTGTGCCGACTTGTGCTGATATCAACACAAACAGTTCATTCAGAACATCAGATCACCACACAGTTCATCGCTGTAAGGTCTGAGGACCTTTCCGTAAGTAAAGGGTAAATCAGTCCCATTACAGGCCTGGACAGGCTCAGAGGGTTCCAGGAAGTTAAAGTTCCCAGATTTCGTGACAACGGCACAGGATGGTGGTAAGGTTGTCAGACTTACGCACCGGCCGCCTTTATCCTCAGGAAATGCTCCTGGTACTCATTTCTGTTAGAGGCTGAGTCGACCTCGGGGCCATAGTGCGATCGGAGTGATTTTATGTCAATGAAAAATCCACTGACACCAGCTGGGATCGAACCAGTGACCTTACGATTTGTGGCGCGGCACCTTAACAACTGTGCTACCGCGGTCCCCCTTTCTGTAAGTAAGTGTTCAAATTTAAGGGTCCTCGTTTTTATATTACAAGGTGAAATTGATCCAGAATATCCTAACAAACAACCTGGTACCCTCCTTTCGTATAGTCCTCATAAATTTTGAAAAAGAAGGGTTATGAAAAATGGAAAAGAGCTTCCCCTTGTTTTCCAAATTTCATTTAAAAAAATAAAGTTCGCTGAGATATGAAATCTGACGTTTCGGTTTATGCTGACCGTGAAAACCCGAAACGATTAAATGAAAATATACTTATTAAAATACCTGAAAAAATGCGTGGTTAAATAAATTTGTGGACATCAAACAAAAAAAAGTCTTCGGCCGAAAGATGCGTACAACTTTTCGTCCTTCTGTTGAGATTCAATCTGCAGCTGATCTGATAACGCCGTAACGAATTTCAAACGCAAGGCTTTACACAGCGACCAGTGTGCAGTTGGCATTGTTGGCTCACGTGGCGGTCCGTAACATGCGAGCAGTTTCTGACACGTTCACACGACGCAATGTTCATCCCACCCATTTAAACTTTTGGCGCCCGAATTATTTTTTTAATTTTAACACACCCTGTACATAAAATGTGAATAATACAGGAACCAAATAAGTCACAATTATGAAACAAACTGCGTTTTGAAGAGAAAAAAACGGAGAGTATACCCCATGTTTAAAATATTCGGTACCTATATTTGTTGAATAAATATATAAAATGCAACTTTGGAGGTTAGCGGTGCGGTACGTCAACTATGGTTGACGTTAGGCGTCTATGAACGGTAACAGAAGCCACAGCAACATGTTCGGTCCACTCCACTTGCCGTCTCCGGGCGCCAGTTGAAACCGAACGAATTCCACAGCCCGGTGTACTGTGTGTGTATGTGTTTATGTTCCTGTGAGGGCACAAAAAAAGCGCTTTCTGCAGTGTTTAGATATTTTGTGTGTTAGCGTGTGTGGGTTGCTTCACTCTGGGAGCTACGGGAAGAATCGAGTGCACGCACCATTTGTGGTGTAGCTGCGCCACTGTTTCTAGTATCAAAAGTAATTCGGGTTGGATGCAAGAAGGGGGGTTTTTTTACTCTCGTTACAGACTTTTAAATTGAACTCAAGAATTCAACTTACAAGTACTGAATTTAAATGGCGGGCCACCGAACTTTGTGTTTGTGGTCGCAACTACTTTAAATTAAGCGGAAGTAAGTATGTAAGAGGTTCACGCCATTTCATCACTTAAAAACGAGTGACAAGTACAAACGTGTGAACTCTGTACCTGGTGTGTGCCAGTCACTTCTATACAGAACAGGTCACCACCTGGACATGACATTAGCCTCGAAATTTAAGAGGCTTTTAATGAAATGAATTCACCATAAAACAAAAGTTAAACGTTTGTAAAAAAATAAATAAATTCTTAATTTCAATATTTTCTTCGCATTTTATTTGAAGGAAATGAATACCTTGCTGTTGACTACCAGAATAAAAACAGCCGATGGCAAATCTCCGGCTTCCCACTGTATTTTCCAGAACTGTAGAAGTGTTCAGAAGTTTCACGGCCAGTCTGATGTGCCTCGCTACGTCCTATATCGGTGCAGCTTCAGTCCTCCACTGGCTGAACTAGTGTCTGCCTGCCGATACACCACGCTACCGGAAAGAAGTAGGCTGGGAGGAAGAGGTGAGTTACGTGTGGAGGGGGTAGTTGTGTATTGACGTTTAAAATGACGTCAAAGACTATGTTGGGAAACATTGTTTGTATATCATTAAATTGGTTATCAGTTGCGGCTTTTTTGTGGATGTAAAAGCGTTCTACAGTGTTTTAAGTGTGGGCTTTTTTTTCTGATAGTATAAGATTTGCATAACGTTATCTATAGGACCGAAAGTATGCATATGTTCATTTAAGTGTTGTGCAAAGTTTGGAAGAATGGCAATTATTTCTGAAGGCGCGCTTGTGTTCGTTGTAACTTTGGAGAAATTTCTTCTTATTTGTCTTATGTACGCCTTACCACAGTCTGAGCATGTTAATTTGTATACACTGGTAGCTGAAAATTTGTTATGGTTATAAGTTTTGGGGGATTAAATTTATTGATATGTTTGACTGAAAATTTATGTATATTCTATCAATTATTGCAAACACAACGGGGATGTCTCACATGAAAAAAATGTTAACCTTCCTTCTCCTCCACAAGATGTCATTAGCTATCAAATGGAACAGGTGCTCCATATCCATTTTTTAAAGGATTGCCGATTTTTAGCATAACTTACCCACACAGCCTGGCAGTGGCGTACCCAGGAATTTTGTTATGGGGGGGGGGTGTTCAACAAATTCAGTTGAGGACAGAGAGAACGGGGATCTGGGAGCGGTAGCCCCCTAATCAGGGGTTCTGAAGGCAGCTGTAATTTGGTACAAGAAATTTCATTTCATATAGAAAAATTTTATTAATTTTTGGTACTTTAAGACTATATATGATGACAACCAATTTATTTATCATTGCTAATGTAAAACAATTGCGAACCTAAGTAGTTTTAGAATTTTACTGACTCTTTTCCGAACATCTTGGGGTGTTGGCATCCTAAATTCAGCAATT
>Ga0123353_10017209_pt1 | contig 10611 bp, 8 predicted proteins | sample TergutLab28metaG_3_FD_92763 | JGI IMG/M metagenome (GOLD analysis project Ga0123353, IMG submission 92763) | Labiotermes labralis P3 segment gut microbial communities from Petit-Saut dam, French Guiana - Lab288 P3 | ecosystem: Host-associated > Arthropoda: Insects > Digestive system > Gut ... | reverse complement strand
CCCGCATTGCCGTTTTTCCCCCTGTCGGCCGCTGGCGAATGCCAGTGCGAGGGGCTCAGAATTGGCCTGTTTTTCGGCGGTCCGTCGTGGCTGGCGCGCGCCAAACACGAAGATCGTGCAAAACATGAGAAAATTCGATGCGATGGCCCTGCCGCGAATTCACAGACCGTGTAATCCCGCTCGGTTTTTTTGAGGTCGGTTCCCCGCTACAAATCTGAGTCGTCGTCCTCCGCCGGCTGGGTGGTGATTTCCGCCGCGACGGCTTCGCCTCTGGTGGTGATTATTATCGCCGCCGGTTCGCCCTCCAGGAACAGCGCCTCCGTGTCGCACTCCTGGTCCGGATGCGTGGTGAGTTCCATCGAAAGCGGCTTGCCGGGCAAGGCCGCCGGCTGCGTGGTGAGTTCCGCCGGAAGCGGCGCGCCCGGCAGGCGCTGATGGACCGGCTGGGTGGTGATCTGTGTCAATGTAACCTCCCCCGCCGCCAATTCGGACCGGGCTTCGGGATCGCCATGGCACGACACATGCACACTGCCCGCCGCCACCGCAATCGTCGTCACCGCGGCCGCTTTGCCGCACGCGGCGATGAACGCCTTCAATGCCGCCTTCGCGTCCCGCGCGTCGACCGGCTGCCGGCAGGGTTCCAATTCCCCGCCGGAGCGGGAATGCTTCGCACATTTGTCGCGACGATTTCGCAGCACCATAGGGCACCTCGAATTTCCGTACATACTCTATTCGACGCACCGAGAGAAAAAAAGTTTCATTTTTGAGACTGTATGCTGTAGGTGTGTGTATTCGACGTTGAAGACGAATCGAATGTCCTCCACATCGAACTCATACACCTGCAACGCGACAGGCTCCCTTTTCACTTCTCGTCTCAATCCTGTAATCCCCGAATCCCTGCGAAAAAGAAATTCGCGAAAATTCGCGTCATTCGCGGCCAAAATCACAACTTTAACACGCGGCACACTTCGCGGAAGACCATGCGGTTGAGTTCGCAGAGCAGGCGGTCGGGTTTGGCGGCGTTGCCGGTGCGGACGGTGTTGCTGCATCGGCAGAACGTGCTGCACGCGTGGCGGATGGTGCATTCCTCGCACTGCGGCTGGGCGGGGACGGGCGTCGGGACGAAGGCGAGAAAATCCTCGCCGCCGTCCATCACGTGGCCGCTCAGGCGGTGCGGGTTGTCGTCGGCATCCTGACCGATCAGCCGCTCGCACGGGTACAGATTGCCTGCCGGCGAGACGGCGATCTGCCCGGCCCCGAACGCGCAGCGGGCACAGGGCAAGAGACTCAGCCCCGCCAGGCGAGCGGCCATGTCGTCAAACCATCCGATGCCGAACCCGTTGGCCGGCCGCCAGACATCCGCGGCCGCGGCGAGGGCATCGGAGAGGTTGGCCAGGTCGGTTTCGTTCCAGCGGGACCACAAATCCAGCGACGGGTGCGCGAAACCCACGCCCAGGCCGCGGATCGCCTCCAGCCCCGCCGGCAACTCCCCCACCGTGTCAGGGCGGGCGACCATCACCGCCGTCGGCGAGCGGCCTGCACGCAGCAGTTTCGCGAGCGTCGCCATCGTGAGGGCGTAACTTCCGCCGCCCGAGGCCAGTTTGCGGTGGCGGTCGTGCGTGGCGGCCGTTCCGTCGCAACTGACGGCCATGCGGACGCCCGCGTCGAGCATGACGTCCCACGCGGCCGCCGAATCCACCACGCCGTTGGTCGTGATGGACACATCCATCTTCCCGCCGATGGCGGCCACTCGCGTGCGGGCGTAATCGAGCAGTTCGCGAATCTGCCGGGCCTCCAGCAACGGTTCGCCGCCGAAAAACCCCAACTCCAGCCGCCCTTCGGGCGCCATCGACGCCACCGCCCGATCAATCCCCCGCCGCCCGGCCTGCGACGACATCGCGGCCGCCCGCCGAGGCCCGTTATAACAATACGAACACCGCAACGGACACTCCGCCGTCACCATCAGCGTCAGTTCGAACACGTTGTAGGGGATTGGCATGGCGAAATCGTATCACAAAAAGCCAATAGCCAATAGGGTTTGCGGTGCACCAATGTAAAAGGTGAGTGACCTCTTTTTCCGGCACGAGGTCACTCGATGTACGTTCTCGGCGTGTTCGGCGGGTTGGCTTGCTTCTTTGCGCTTCAAAACGAACGCATCGGGCGTGACATTCGCGTGGAACGTCCTACAGCGAAAAGAAGCAAGCCAACCCGCCGAACACGCCGAGAACGTACGCACCATGCCGATGCCAGAAAAAAAAGGTCACTCACTGTAAAAGCGAACATCCAGTTCGAGAGAGTGGTCTTGATGCTTCGCTGACGTGAAAATCGGCAGAAGCGTCGCATGTCTACCGATCATCGAGTCTGCGAAGCCGCGAGACCACTCTCTCGAACGAACGGAACGCTTTTACATTGGTGCACCGCAAACCCTACTGGCTACTGGCTATTGGCTTATTTCCGCCGCCGCAACATCGCCGCGCCGCCCAGGACCAGCAGCGTCATCGTCGCCGGTTCGGGAACGCCCGTCGTCAGGTACATATACGACTGCATCACCTGATCGGCCGTCAGCGGGCAGTCGTACGCGGCAAAGTAGCTGTAATCCAAGCCTTTGATCGCCCGGTTACCGTCGCTGCCGTTCGTACCGACGTCGCCGATATGATCGATAAACCCGCCGGCGAACCTGATGTCCGCTTCGTCTCCCCGCTGCGCGTGAAAATCAAATGCAATGGGATCGCACGCCAGCACGCCGTTGACGTAGTACAGAATTTCCTGGTTCATCACGTCAAACACTTTCACGAACTGAAACCACGTGCCCGCCGCCGGCAGGATGCCCATGCCCGTGATGTTGTGCCATGTGTTAAAATCCTCCTCCCTCCTGTAGTTGGGAGCGTCAACGTCGTAGATCGCGGTGTTCGAGTACAACGAGCCAGTGCCGTCCGTGTACAGAAACAGGTTGCCGCCTCCACTTTGCGCGACCCCAATACCGCCCGTGGTCGCCGACGCCAAACCGTCAACGCGCAAATACCCAACCATCGTATAACCGACAATCCCGTCGGGGTTGTTGTTGAAAATCGACTGATCGTATGTCGATCCCGCGAGATATCCGTATTTCTCGAAAGACAGGTAAGGCCTGCCCAAAGGCCCCGCGCCGCCCGACACGTACTCCGGAACGCCAAACGCCGTGGACGGGATACTCGGCGCCCAATCCGCCATTCCCGTTCCGGGTGTCATCCGCAGAGCCTGGGCCGCGGGCAAATTGCCCGAATTGGGAAGGTTTCCCGCCGCAGAATCCCAGTTCGCCATGTCGAACTCCAGCAGCGGCTGAACACCCGTCACCGCTTGCGCCGCCGCCGAAACCGCCCAAATCAACGCTACACCGGCCAACATCGCTCGAAAACCGTTCATGTGGATTTCCTTTTGCAAACGAAAATGAAAACGAAAAAACAATACCGCCGCGGACGGCTGCAACATCTACTTCCGCCGCCGCAGCATCGCCAGACCGCCCAGGACCAGCAGCGCCATCGTCGCCGGTTCGGGAACGGGGGCGAAGGCCTGGAAATTGACCAGGCCGAAATTGACGTCGCCGTTGATGTACCAGTTGCCCGACGCCAGATCGACGGCATTGGCCGCCGCCCGGGCGGCCGCGTTGATGGCGTTAATTTCCGCCCGAATGGCCGCCATTTCCTCTTCGGTGGCGCCCTCGGGATACTCGTACGGAAGCACCTCCACGAACTCCGATTTGGGGAATGCGATCCTCAGCCAGTCGACGTTCTTGCAGACCGTCGGCAGATCGTAGCGGTTGTACTGAAGCTGCACGGGGTCCAGGAAAATCGTTTCGCTGTAGGTTTCCGTCAGGTGGCCTTCACCGTCGTCGGTTCCTCCGCTGATGATGACCCACTGGGGCGCGTCCCGGCCCATGTCGCCAGCCAGCGCGATCCCGACGCTCCCGATGGCCTCCTGGGTCGTGTCATAGCTGACGGTCAACGACTGTTCCGTGTCGCAGCCCAGGCCGCCACGCGGCCAATACACCGCGGTGGCGGTTGTGTTGCTCACCAGGTTGTTGGAAATCACGTGGGCCCGGCTGCTGGCATAGCCGCCGTTCAGGACGCCGTTACTGTTCAGCGCGTTGACCACGTTGACGCTTTTGCCCATATCGACGAGCGGGTCCCGATAGTTCAGATTGACGCTGCCGGGTTCGCCCGTGGGCGTGCCGCCAAAGAAATAGTGGGTCGGTCCGCCGTTGCGGTCATTGCCTGTCCCGGCATACTGCGAAACGACCACCAGGGTGATCCAGGTGGCCTGGACCGGCGCGAAGCGCACCGTTTGTTGTTCGTACTGGTCGTACGGCAGGGTAATCGTTCCGACGTACGCCCCGTCGGCGAACATGGCCAGGGTTTCGATCTTCCATCGCCCCTCCGCGTCGGTCTGCGTGATGGTGAGGGAGTCCACAAGGGTCGGACCGGCGAACGCCGCGCCAAGCCGATACCCCGCGACACTTCCCCATGTGCCCTCCGGTTTTCCCAGTTTCACATAGTCCAGCGTGCCGTCCGCCTTCAAGGGCACGGCACCGAAGATCAGCCCCGGATTCGATCCGCCATGGGGAAAGCTGGTATACCCGCCGGTCAGGCTGACCACATCCAACGGGGTCGGCGGGGGGTCGGCCAACACCGACCCAACCGCCAACGCCGACACGACAAGAACCAGCAGCAATACCTTACCGTATTTCATGGCTTCGTCCTTTTGGAATATGGATGATGAAACTTCGGTCTCCAGCACCTCTATCGTACCCGTTTATGGAAAACCGTCAACGACTTTTCCGACGTAGCAGCAGACCAGGGTCACACGTTCGCCCGCGTAAAAAACGAAATCCGCAGACACGCACAGCCGTACGGGACCAGCGTGAGCGTCAGCGGTTCCTGGACGTCGATGGGGGATTGATAGACCACGTGCGTTTTCTTGATGTACGGCGCGTAGGCGTACAGCGCCTTGTAGGCAGGAATGGTCAGCGTCAGGTGCGGGCGCTCCCACACATAGCCGCCCTCGTGCTGCTGGACCGTCACGTCGGAAGGCTTGAGGTTTTCATCGACGGCGACGTTCCAGGTGATGTTGAATTTCCGCAGGCCGTGCTGCTCGTAGAGGTCGCCGCGCGGGTCGTTCCACGGGATGTCCGGTTCGAGGTTGTACCAACTCCAGCCCTCGGGCAGTTTCGTGCGGGGCCGGCCCTCGATGGCCGTCCATTTTTCGGGGATCGGCAGCGAAAACACCAGCGGGCCGTACTCGATGAACAGCGGATAGTGCTTCCAACTGTCCGTGTCGTCGAGTTGGCCGATCGTCACGCGCATCGGCAGCCGCAGCCGGATCACGTCGCCCTGCCGCCAGGTCCGTTTGACGGCGAACCACGCGCCCGGTTTCGTCTCGCCCGGCACGTCCTTGCCGTTGACGGCGACCGCCGCGCCGTCGCACCAGGACGGAATGCGGAAATGAATCGTCTTCTCCACACCGCATGGATGTGGCGCGGGCGTCTCGCCCGCGTGTCGCGCGGGCGTCCCGCCCGCGCAAACGCCAGCCGGAAGGCTGGATGTGCCGCTCTGGCCAGTCCAGCGCGGGCGGGACGCCCGCGCCACGTTATCCGATCCGGTGTGCACAACATACTCCACCGTGTCGCGGAACGGGTACAGCGTGTCGCTCTCCAGCGCCAGGTCGCCGAAGTCCATCCTCGCGGGCCCGTACGTGCTGACGTACGCCCCGCCGTCGCGGTCGGTTAACGCCATGCCCAGCAGGTACTCCGGCATGGTCCAGACGGAATTGGCCGTGCAGCAGGACGTGGGGTGACAGGGGGCGTACACGCCGTTGTCGTCGCCCATGAAATCGGAATTCGTGGCCGAGTAAATCTGGTTGCCCGAACCGAAATACGTGATCGCCTTCTCGTCCTTCTTCCGCGCCCCCTGGGCGCCGTTTAACGCAATCCGCTCGGAAATGTCGAAATATGTCGCGTCTCCGCTCACGGCGGCCAGCCAGTTCAGCGCGTTCTGGAAGTACGAGAACGTGCAGTATTCGGTCTCGGTGTTGGCCGCGCGCGGGCTGAGGTACTCGGTGTTGCTGGCCATTCCGCCGTTGGGCAGCAGCACCTTGTTTTCGATCTTCTTCATCAGATTGACGGCCGCCTCGAGGTACTCCGCCCGTCCGCTGGCGAGGTAGCCCGACGCGGCGATTCGCGGCAGCATGGCCAGACCGGCGACGTGAAAGGCGTTGTACACCAGGTCGGGCCCGCGCATGGCGTTAATCGAGTTGTAATACAAATCCTTGCGGTTGATGAAGTCGAAGTAATCGTCGATGAACGTCCGCAGCCGCTCGTCGCCGGTGAGCCGATAACACCAGGCCATGTTGGTGACGATCGACGGCGCCGCGTACCGCGTCTTGCGGTCGCCGGACCAGTGCTCGCAGAACCACAACAACCCGCGATGAATGGCGTCGAGCACGTGCGGTTCGGAGGTGGCGTCGTACCACGCCCCCAACGCCGCCAGCCCGCAACTGGAACCCCAGGCGTTGTAGTCCTCCTGGCGGTTGTCGGTTTCGTTGTAGGTGCCGAGATAGCCGTCCTTCTGCTGGTTGGCGATGGCGCCCTCGACCCATCGCCGGGCCTTGGCGATCAGGTCCGCGTCGTCCAGTCCGAAGGCCAACTGAATAAACCCGTACCAGAAGTTGCCGGACATTTCCGCCCCCCATCCGGCCCGGACTCCGCCCCACCAGTCGAGGCCTTTCCAGTTGACGAACGGCGTCAGGAACATTTCCGGCTCGAGTTCGTCCAGATGCCCGCCCATGCCGTCCTTGTTCCGCAGCAACTGCTCCCGAATCCATCCCCTCGCCGTCACGCTGCCCGGCGGCAGCACGCGAAGTTTCTCGTGGGTTGTCCACATGGTTGTTTCTCCTTGTTTTTCGTGACGGTAGCGTACACGAGAAATGAGTCAATAGCCAGTACAGGGCAGGGCAGGACCATCACATTGACTCTTTCCGTGGTGTCGGCGATAATGGGTACGATGACACTCGTGGCATATCCTGTCGCCATGGAAAGGCCATTATGATGACAACCGGTCCCGTGCGTTCGGAATTCCGAACGGCGCCGCCGTCCCCAGGCGGCGGTTTTACATTGATCGAACTGCTGGTGGTCATCGCGATCATCGCGATTCTGATCAGCCTGCTCATGCCCAGCCTGACCAAGGCCAAGGAAATCGCCCGCCGGGCCGGATGTGCCATGCAGCAGCGGGGCATCGCGCAGGCCTGCTTCATGTTCGCCAGCGACCAGGACGCCGCCCTGCCCCACGTCACGATGAACCCCGGCAGTTGGGGACACTGGAGACCCAGCCCCATCAGCAGCAACGACATGACCACGGCCATCGTGGGCGTGGGGAAACTCCAAATCCAGCACCTGTGGGGACAGAACTACCTCCGCGACCGCAACCTCATGTGCTGCCCCAGCCGAACGGATCACTACTCCAAGGCCGAGGTCGGCAATCAGTACGTCAAGGAACGGTGGTGGGACCCGTATTTCTTCGCCAGTTATCACTACATCGGCGGCAGCGTGAACTGGAGCGGCGGAGGTCCCTGGGGCGGATGGGGCAACGTGTACCGCATCCAGCACGACCGGCAGTCCCCGGACCAGACGCTGCTGCTGGACATGATCCGCCCGGACGAAAGGCCCGGAATCGCCTCGGACTGGCACGCCCAGACCAACCACTGGGACTCGCGCACCCGCACGCCGCAGGGCGGAAACGTCACGCGGGTCGACGGCAGCACGTACTGGATGTCCTGGAGTGGCGGATGGGACGTCACCCCCGAGTGGGGGTATGGGTGCACCATTCCCGCCAAGTCGTTTTACGCCTGGGAACCGTGGAAGAAACCCGGCGCCCGGGAGTATTTTTTCGTCAACGGCGCCGACGGCGGCGGCGTCCCCGGCAACGCCAGGCCCAGCCGCGGAACCATCCTCAGCGCCCAAGCCGTGGCACCGGACTTCTGGAACGACTGGTTATCTCACTGAAAATCCGTACGACGCACGACGCAGAAAAAAATCCCATGGAGAAATTCTATGCCCTGTTGCAGCCTATGCGCCGGTCTTCGGCGGCTTTCGCGTCGCGGGTTCACGTTGATCGAACTGCTGGTGGTCATCGCCATCATCGCGCTGCTGGTCTCGATCCTGATGCCAAGCCTCCAGCGGGCCAAGCGGCTGGCGAGCGTCGCCGCCTGCGCGGTTAACATGAGATCGTCGCTGATGGGGGGGAACATCTACGCCGCCGATTACAACGATTGGCCGTGGAACTACGCCGACGGGGCCCACAATCACGTCAACCCCAACGACGCCTCGTACAACCCCGCACTGGCCCCCTACCCGCCCGCGGACGCCCCGCAGCAGACCGACGGACAATGGTACGGCGGAGACACCGAGTGGCACCTGTACTACGAAGGCCGTTCCCAGCGAAGCCACTGGCGGGGCAAGCTGATCGCGGGCCGCTACGGATCGGCCCGTTCGCTCGGCTGCGCCGCCCCGCCGCCCAAGGGATGGGACCTGATCGCGCAGGGAAACGACGTCGAAACCAACACAGCCGACGACGTCCTCAAAACGCCCCCGTTCGTCTATCGCGGACGCGCCACCGGAACCGACTATGACCTCGACGTCTACGCCGGCGGAAACATCGCCTTCGGATGGGCAGGAACCGAACGCAACCGCATGAACCACCGCCCCAGGCCCAACTCCACGCGAAGTATGATCGTGCTCAACTGCCCCGTGTACGCCAAAAGCATGCAGGTCCCGGGGGTGTCCTGGACGGAAACGGTCTACATGCAGCCGCACCAGCCCAACCTCGCCGCCTATCACATCCGGTGGGAGTTGGGCGAAGGAACGCTGGGGCACATTCTCGCCGAAAACGTCGGTTTCACGGCCGGTCACGTCCTGTTCGCCGACTCGGGCGGGATGACCAAGAAATACGTCGACCCCGACACCGGAAAAATCTCCGCCGCCGCCAGCGAACGAGGACAATTACCGTACGGATGGTAGCAACCGCTCGGCAATGTTTCTTTTCAAAACCTCTTGCCACAACATGACCAGGCTCTATAATAACGGTTGGTCACTTGTCGATGTTTTTGTCGTCATCTTGCGGTGGTTTCCTGGTGTCGGTCGTAACGCGAGATCGTTTTGCGTCATTTCGTTTTACGAAAGGTTTTTATGAGTACGCAACCAAGTAGTCTGTCTGTCTGTCTGTCTGTCTGTCTGTCTGTCTGTCTGTCTGTCTGTCTGTCTAGTCGCACGTCTGGCCGGCAAGGGGGTGGGGTTATGAACCGGGGAACCCACTCTACCCGCCGTGGTTTTACGCTGATCGAACTGCTGGTGGTCATTGCGATTATCGCGCTGCTGGTGAGCATTCTCATGCCCAGCCTGTCCCGCGCGAAGGAACACGCCCGGCGGGCGGCCTGTTCGCTCCAGCAGCGGAACATCGCCCAGGCGTCGGTCCTGTTCGCGCACGACAACGATTCGACCCTGCCTGCCGTTATCGAGCACCCGGGCGCCTGGGCCCACACCATCAACAACAACGTCAACGGCAACAACGTCACACTCGCGCCGGAGTTGATGATCCGCAACCTCTGGCCGCAGGCCAACGACAACCAACTCGGCAAAGGATACCTCGGTTCCAACCGGGATCTCATGCTCTGCCCCAGCCGAAAAGACGACTACTGGCCCCAGGGAACGGGCGGAGACAACGCCTACATGCTGAACAAACGATGGAACGGATTCTACTCCTCCTATCACATGACCGGAGGAAGTTCCATCATCGCGATGCAGCCGGGCGGCAAACTCACCATGGGAATGTATGCCGTGGCCCTGGACAAGCAATCGCCCAACCAGACGCTGCTGTCGGACCACACCGTCCCGCCCGAACACACGGCCAACCCCGATCGTGCATGGCGGTGGCTGGTGCAGACCAACCACTTCGAAACCGTCACGACCAAAGTCACGATCAATTCGACCGTGTACTCGACCTTCAGGCCCGTGGGCGGAAACGTGACGCGGATCGACACCAGCACCCACTGGAAACCCTGGACCAGCAGCTACGGCTGGGACGATGCCGACAAATACGACTGGTACAGCCGAAGCACGTCGGCCTACATTCCCGGACGTTCGTACTGTGCCTGGGAGGCCGGGCAGGTGTGGTCGCTGGTCGGCACCTCCGGCCGATACTTCTTCAGCGATCCGGGCGAAAATCCCGATCTGTGCAAGGTCGCCCTCCGCGGAAAAGTCCTCATGCCGTAACCTCAGGTTTTCCCGCTTGACTTCGCCACCGTTCGCGCCGACTATAGTGTATATGGCTTATCGCGGCGGCCGTGCCGCGGATACCTGTCTTCGTATTCTATTGAGGCGTTGAATATGTCATATGAGCATGCACACATTGGGAAGGGAACGGCGCGCAGCCGTCTTCTACAGTCCCCACGCAGGGGGCGTGGGTTTACGTTGATTGAACTGCTGGGAACCTCCAATAATTCGACATTTTTGTACGTATTTTGTACGGTTTTCTCTTGAATCGTGGCGGGGCTTGGTGTATGGTGCGTGAATCTTCTCAGGAGATT
>Ga0123353_10017205_pt1 | contig 10611 bp, 9 predicted proteins | sample TergutLab28metaG_3_FD_92763 | JGI IMG/M metagenome (GOLD analysis project Ga0123353, IMG submission 92763) | Labiotermes labralis P3 segment gut microbial communities from Petit-Saut dam, French Guiana - Lab288 P3 | ecosystem: Host-associated > Arthropoda: Insects > Digestive system > Gut ... | reverse complement strand
TGAGGTAACAGGGGAGTGGAGTAAACTACATAATGAGGAGCTTGATGATCTGCAATCCTCAACAAATATTTGAGTGATTTAATCAAGAGGAATATGATGGGTGGGGCATGTAGCATGTGTTGGGGAGAAGAGATGTGTATGCAGGGTTTTGGTGGGGAAACCTGAGGGTAAGAAACCACTTGGAAGATCCATGCATAGATGGGAGGATGATTTTAAGATGGATCTTAATGAAGTGTAATGGGGGGGGGGGGCATGGACGGGTTTGATCTGGTTTAGAATAAAGAAGGGTGATGGGCACTTGTAAGTGCATTAATGAACCTTCAGGTTCTATAAAATGCAGGAAATTTCTTGAGTAGCTGAGAATTGGTTAGCTTCTCAAGGAGGACTCTGCTCCGTGGAGTAGGAAAGTAAGCATTGTAAACACGGAAGTGAAATGTCCAGTTTGTGAATCCTGGGCGAAAATGGGCTAACTTGAATGAGATTAGCCCATTAATTTTATTATTTTGTGAAGGGATTTTCAATGATAGTGACTTCACAATATTCTGTGTGTGCATAAGACTCCCATTATGCTGTAATTAGGCTGCCACATATTATTCATTGTTGTGTATTCAGCAGTTGATGTGCAATATAAACATAAAAATAAATGGAAATGACAGCCGAAAGTGTATTTTTAGACGGTAGTCATGGATGGTAATTTGTCTTGGTGGTTGTTTCTGACACACTACTTATTTGTTCAGCTGGAATGAAAACATGCAAGGTTCCAGACTTTTGCCGTGCTGTAGTTGAGGTCTTTGATCTCCTAAAGCTGGGTCCACACTTGTAATGTTACCGCGTAACTTAACACCGTATTGTGACAGTGTGGAGTGGACTCGTGACCGCGTAACGTATCGGAAGTTGGTTACGCGGCTGCGTGACCGCGTAGCCAACTTCTGATACGTTACGCGGTCACGAGTTCCCTCCACACTGTCACAATACGGTGTTACGTTACGCGGTAAGGTTACAAGTGTGGACCCAGCTTAAGGTGTTGCACATTGTCACTGGGTAGTTTGTTACCAACACAGTGTCCAAAAACTTTGATAACAAAATATGCAGTGATGCTCTTCAACATTCAAGAAGATTGACTGCCTCGTAACAGAGCACTCATTTGAGAAGTGTGCACAGTAATCATTTGGCATATGAACGGTTGGTTGATGAGTTTTTGCTTAGAAATGATGCACAAATTAATACTGATATGTCACTGTGTGAGCTAATTGCTGCTTAGGCAAGGTTCTTTCTTTTGAGAACTGATTTCTTGATCTTCAGACATGGATGTGGATGCTGAAGTGTTTGTTGGTTGGCAGTCATGATCTTGATGACCCACCAACTTGAACATTGAAGTCTTTACTTGTTAATATGCTGTAAACATGTTTTTTTACAGTCATTGTTTATAATAAGGGTGGTGTGTAATCTTTGTGCATTTTCTATACAACTTTACTGAAGTAAATATTGTTTATGTGTAGGTTGATAGCTAAGGATGTTATTTAAATATGGTAATTGCCCATTAATGTGCCAGTACCAGTGGCCGCGCTGTCTAAGGTGTGGGTCTGCAGCCGCCCACCTGCTGAGATTGTGGGTTCAAATCCTGTCAAAAGGGCACGGATGTATGTCGGTTGTGAGTGTTGTGTGTCGTCAGATGGAGGTCTCCATGACAAGCTGATCACTCGTCCAGACGAGTCCTACAGACTGTGGTGCATTGTTGTGTGTGATCTATAAACCTCGAGAATGAGGTGGCCATGGCCCATGTTAGGCCGCAGCACCACAAAAAAATTGCCTATTAATGTGTTTTTTTAAATACTTTTTTTGTGTCATATTAAGGTGAACTTTTTATGGTAGGGGGGAAACTGTTTAGATCTGGAACTGTTTAAAAGTTACAACTTGGAAGTAATGGGAAATTTCATTGTATGGTTTGACACCAGGATTCAAACTACGTCTCTGAAAGAAATGAAATTTGAATTATAGTAGGGGCTTTGTATATAATTACAAGCAGCAACAACATGAATGGAGCAAGTGCACAAGTTGAAGCTGTTTTCAGATAAGTTAGTAACTGTTATGAGCTAAACACAGGAAGTGCTGAGTAGCCGTACAGTAGTTCTTTTCAAAATTGAATGTCATGTGAGGCTGTAGAAATGAAGGTAATAACTGTGACAAAAAAGGGTAAAAATGGCATTGTAAGTCTATCGCCAAGCTCATGTTAATTACAGTAGCATAGACATTGCTGCAAATTAAGCATTGAAACATGTATGTCTGGTGAATGATTATAAGGTTTAGGAAGGCTGTTGGTGATGACAATACGCTGGTGTCATTCAGAGTTACGTAGTGTGACTAGAATACAGTTCCTTGAAATTGTGCCACATTTTGCTTCAGCAGCCATTGATTTTGCAGATATTGGCAAGGGTGTGGAGTAAATTTTATATCATTATGTTCTGTGTATTAGGTCTGTTGTAGCAAACAGGGAACAGGTCAGAAAGTTACAATTTATATTTACAATAAGATGGTTCCAGTATCTACTGATATGTTTCAACATTTCCGTTGATAAAGAAGTACAGGCTTTGTTTTCAGTCAGTGAAGAATAAACATGTGCAGATATGTGAGAATGATACCACAAGTTTTAAATACGATTGTGTAACATTTAAATGTATCACACTGGAATTGTAGGTAGTATTTTCAAAGGAAAGTATATTCATTAAGATCTAAAAAATTTATTGGTTCATTTATTGGGCATCTTTACATAAATTAAAAAACTGTGTTTGTTGATCTGTTGATGTAGAAGGTTATGAACTGCCACTGTGATTGGTTTCTGAACTAGTCACAGTTGACACCGGTGGCTTGTCTTTATTTGGTTAAGTCTTGCAACATTAACTGTAGAAAGCAGGACCATTCAAGTCTTGTGGGATGTGATGCTGTGTTGTTGGGTGTTGTTGGGATTCTTAACCCTGACAATGGAGGCACTAGATCATTTGAAGCTTTGAGAACTATACACCCAAGTAACATGTTGCAGCATGCCAGAAGACATTGTCAGCCACACCATTATGGGAGCTTCAAATTGTGTATTGTTGAAAGCAAGTTTGTAACCATTTGTGCAACAAAAGCCAAACAAATATTGTAGTAACATGGTGTTGTTACAGACGTCAGGAATAGGGGAACCGAGTGTGCACCATGCTCTGGTGGTCATCTTTCTGGAGTTTTTTGCATGGGGCCTCCTCACCATGCCTGTTATTTCTGTGAGTATACCAAAGCTGAGGAATGCATGTTGACTGTTTAGTATATTTTACCTGCATCCTGTTTTGAAATTGCATGCTGAGTAAGTGATTAACATCAGTGCTGCCATACTAGTAACAAAAGTCACTCCAAAGCATACTGAGGGTGCACATTCTTTGTTGTCAGTCAGTGCTCATAGTAGCTTTTGCATTGTTTTTCTCGTAATATGGAGTATGTGAAGTGTCTTCCTTAGTAGCCCTGTCCTACTGCTTGTATCCTTAAAAACCTTGAATTCCTGTTGTAAGTTTTGACACACAGAGGGCTTAAATATTTTATTTTTCTTGTGTCTTTGGCATCTAATAATAGAAGGATTGGGGGAGGGGATGCATGGACTAGTTTGATCTGGCTGAGGACAGGGATAAGTGGCAGGCTGTTAATGGACATGGTAGCATAAAGTGCAGGGAATTTCTTGACTAGCTGAGGAACTGTTAGCTTGTCAAGGAAGACTTTTTTTTTCATGGAGTTGTTAGTTTGATTTGATGTGATATCTAAGAGCTCATCAAATTCAAAAGAGGTGGGATGAACATTGTATTGCTGCATGTTGGTTGGATATGGAGTTACCCTGTAGTTGTGTGGGATTTGAGGTTCATGTGAAGGGACTTGGAAAATTTCTGGGTATTTTTGGAACACCATTATTTTAGTTTGGCTATATAAATTTCTGTTTAATATAAAACATGCTTCGTCATAGAAAAGAATTTGCATTCCGGGTCAAGAAATTCATTGGCTACCATTTTTTTGAAACTACATACAGTACTGCCACTTTGATGTAAATCTGTAATGAAGGGTTCTTGTACTGCAATGGCCTTGTGTGACCCTATTTTTTAGTTTTGTTGCCTTACTTTGAAGGGCTGGCAGGTGCAAAGATTTGTTGTTGCTTTGCTGGAGTTACTAAGTTTCTGTTCAGTGACAACAATGATATTTTCATATTCTTTGTGTAGCCTTGAACCTGTACCTCATAATGTTTCTGTTTTTCTCTGTATTCTTCCTTGGCAAGGTACTGTTGATGTGAGAGATTTTTTGCAAATACACTTTTGGCAGCAGTCTTTTGCATGACAGATATTCTGCACAAGTATGGCAGGGTGAACACTTTATTCAACCGACTACATTGCACAAGTGTGTGCAGACCACCCACCCTGCATGAGTAATAAAAGAGATGACTCAGATTCCCATGGTAACAATGCGGCAGTCACGGAGGATATCATGCTTTTACGTGGCGGAACACAGTAAATGCTCAGAGGAGTTTAAAAAAATAAGGTACAAAGACTGATGTGGAGAAATTTTTTTGTACTTTGATGTATACTTTGCATATGGGTGGCAGGTGGTACACATCATACCTCTACATTGTAACCAGGAATGTTCTAACGTTTGTTCAGTCATGGCACCAAGGAATGTATGCTGGCATAGGTGAAACTGGTGTGAAGTGTCTGTGACCAGAAGGTGACAGTCAGCATGTCAGCATCTGTTGCAGATTGCTTGCCAGGCAGGTGCTTCATAAGGTATCCAAAGGGCAGGAAACCACTTGGCCCCATTCTGCCACCTATACATGTGACTGGTTACAACTGTACATCTGGGAGGCTGTAAACAGCTGTTCCCACATTCCAAATCTTTGCACCCAAGCCTTGGTGCTACCGTTGTACAAGTGCTTAAATGCCAGTGGTGACTACATGTTGGAGGTCTGGTGTGTACCATCTGCTACCCGTGTGCTATGTATACATTGAAGTCGGAATAAATGTTCTTGGCATCAGAGTATTTGCTACATTAAAGATAACAAAATAGTTTCTGGTTTCATTTGAACGCAACAATATATTATTTTATTTTATCTTGATGACGACATGTTTTGATCACTCGACCATCAACAGGCCGTCTTTACAAACCTTAGAATAAGGTACATGCAGTGCAAATAACATTTGTATAATATGGGATCCCATAAGACTTACAGATGCATTAAAATGTACATTAGAAATGGTGTAAGGTGAACGGTTTTTAAGCCTGTGATGTATTGAAGTTTTTCACAATAATAAGAAAATTGTTGGGACCTGAAATGATATTAAAATTAACATATATTATTCATTTAAAAGCTTTTCTATTAAGTTGGATTATGCTGTTTTACAATTTGCAATGCAAGACTCACACTCACACGCACACACACACACACACACATATGTCGAACCTTCCAATCACCGAACAGACTAATGGTTACTACTTTGGTACATAAGAACCATGGTTCACACCAAGGTAAATAAGACAGCCATCGATACAAATAAAATAAACACAGAGCAGAGATCAAGAAATATCCACATTTACCATCTGGATTACGGTGTATACAAAAAATCACGAACCCAGGCTTCACATCATGTGCAATAACTTGTGACTCCATATAATATGTACATGTATTTTAATAACACAATTATTTATGTGCATATCCTGAGAAGACATTAGGCCAGTTCTGCCGCATAATACAAATGTATCAGGACCAGAAGGATCAAGTCTTCTGGCATGTAATGCTGTTTTGTTGGATGTGTAGTTCCCAACATTTTGCAGGGTTGTAATTCCTTCATCTGCATGTTCAAGCAGTCAGTATATAAATCCTGTGATCCTTTGAAGTGCTATAAACTACCTGTACAGTGATGTAGCATCACATTACAGAATTCTTCTAGGACTGTTAACCTTGAGGATGAAGGCACTGTGATTGTTTGCAGTATTAGAAACTGCTCACCCAATGACACTGTCACAACCCAGCATACTTGACTTTTCAGCAGCACCTCTGTGAGAAGAACACCAGGCATTGTATCCAGGACAACAAAAATATTACACTTAAATAATTGGTAGGCCTTTTTGAGGCAATGGGATAGGAATTGGAGTTGGGTATTGTCATTCATGTGTGGGATGTCAATCAGTTCTGTCTTTAGAGTGATTTTGTTTTTCTTTGTTCCAGGTCCTTAATGAAACATTCCCTGATCACACATTCCTTATGAATGGGCTCATCATGGGTATTAAGGTAAGAGATAGTTGTGAATGTGCAGTGTCAGTCCGCAGGTTTGGGGAATGTGTGTGTTTGCGTGCATGCATGTGTCTTACTTGATGTTTGCATTTTTTCAGGGTCTTTTGTCTTTCCTGAGTGCACCATTAATAGGTGCGCTGTCGGATGTGTGGGGACGCAAGTTCTTTCTCCTGATCACTGTATTTTTCACTTGTGCACCCATCCCTCTTATGACTATCAACACATGGTGAGTGGTACTATGAATTGTAAATTACTCGTACTCTGTTCATATAGTTGTGACTTTTTTGCCATCCATTTGTTCTGGATGCATTGTTAACCATTCAGAACAGGCACTTCAATGCATGCTGATTTTGTGCCTGTTGCAGGTGGTTCTTTGCTATGATCAGCATCTCTGGTGTGTTTGCTGTCACCTTCTCTGTTGTGTTTGCATATGTAGCTGATGTAACAGAAGAACAGGAGCGCTCCCTGGCGTATGGATTGGTAAGTGGATTTTGGAATTGTGATAGAAATATGGTGGGGTGTGCTACAATGAACAGTTTTTATCAACAAAATCAGGATCCTACAATGAATACAGATGCTACAACGAACATGGAAGAATACTGTTGGCCAACATAGCACGCATGTGCGCATGAAGTGTCGGGCCTTCCTGCTTTGATTAGTGTCAGTCATCATCATTGTTATTGTTTGTAAGGTTCAGTTATCAGTTTAGGTCAGTTATCTTCTTATTTGTACACTGTATAAAAGTTAAATAAGTTAATTTTATATTATTTTTACACTTATATTTTTCATTTTGTATTATATTTTTTCTGTTTTGGTTGTTGTATTGGATGGCAACTTTGCTCTAGGCTGTGGGCCTGGAATGGTTTACCCCTAAATACATATACTTCATTGTATGCTATAACAAACAGATGCTATAACGAACGAGGTTCTATAACCAATTAAATTTGTTCTAACATACCCTACTGTATTAACATTTATTAGGAATTCTTTACAAAGTGAGTGAAGACACATCTCTCAGTCTGCTCTTCAGTCTGTGATCAAGTATCGGCATCCAACCCTTTGCTTAGATTTACATTAAATTTGTTGTAGGGGTTCTTTACAGAAGGGTGTAGAGCAGTGTGAATTTCATTACAATTTGGTTAGTGACAAGTTTACTTGCCTTCGGAACATACATTAATTTGTACCCATACTCTTCATTTCTTGGCCTATTTGGGTGAAATTTATTACAGGAGATCTGTACGTAATATTGTTAGGCAGTTATAAATTTAATAAAAATCCATGCAGTGTAAGCCATTTTTCACTTAAGGTCATGTATATGAAAATTTTGCCCTTATTTTGTACATTTTTCATCCGATTTGTATAAAATTCAGTACAGGAGATGTCTACAATAAGTTTTATTGAATTTTGTGAAATTCAGTGCAGAGAAACCCATACTTTACTTAGGGGTGTAAATGAATTTCCATACTTTTCCACATTTATTGTCTTATTTGATCAAAATTTTGTATCAGAAATCTGTATGTAATGCCATTGAGCATTTGTAAGTTTCATGCAAACTGCCACAGGAAAGGCCACACTTTTCTTATGGGCATAGATGCAGTTACATATACACATACGCCTTGAAACTGTATAACATTTGAAAGTAAAGAATGCTTGGTAAAGTCTTTGTACTGCAGTCTTATTGTATGTGTGACTGTCACTACTATAATCATCTCTGTAACTCGTACTTCTGATGCTACTGATAAGTGCGGTTAGTATAGTGTGACTACCTTGCCAGGTTGGGTCATGTGGTAGCAAAGAGTAGGTTGAGGCACTGTGCTACAAGCCAGAAGTTTGTGGGCTCAATACCTGATGTTGTCAGTGGAATTTTTCATTGACATAATCCCTCCGGTAGCATTATGATCCTGGGGTCGAGTGAGCTTCTAACAAAATGAGTACCAGGAATGTTTCCTGGGGTTAAATGTGGCTGGTTCTTGGGGCTGACAAACTTACCACCTTCTTGTGCCAATTATCTTGCAATCTGGGAGCCTCAGCCTTCTGGAGTCCTCAGGGCCTGTTGAGGCCTATACAGGGATTGCTTTACCCTTTACATTGCTGGGTTACCCGTCTTAACAGATGGAATTTTTGTTTGAATTGTAGAATTGTATGCTTTGCAATTGCAGGTATCAGCAACATTTGCAGCCAGCATGGTGATAAGTCCAGCACTGGGCGCTTACATGATGGATGCATATAGTGAAAGTCTGGTTGTTGCACTTGCCACAGCCATAGCCATCTTGGATGTGTTCTTCATCCTTGTGGCCGTACCTGAGAGCTTACCTGAGAAGGTTCGCCCATCTTCCTGGGGTGCGCCCATTTCGTGGGAACAAGCTGACCCATTTGCAGTAAGTAGAATGACTTAAGTTACACTTATCGCTGTCACTGACAGTGACGGTAAGTGGTTGCGTCACTTCCTCATGTAACCGTGGTCATACAGGTGGGGCATGATGTCACGAGACTCAATGGAAGATTGCTGGGTACAGTTCCTCAGAATCGCATGTGTTACAGATGACTTTGTGTTAAGACTTGTACACTGCTAATTCATATTTTGAATCCTAACAGTATTCTTTGTGTCTGTTTTCTTAGTGAAGTGTGGACTACATGTATCAAAATATACATGTAGGAGATTATATTGCCACTCCCCTTTATTTTAATTGTAACCCTATATAAGGTATCATCCATGATGGCTGTGAAAAGCAGTCATGGACATAGCTTATGTAATAAGATGATGCAATACAGGGGGCAGCAGCGACAGTGATGATAATTTACTGAAAAGATCAGTGAAAAAAAATGGTGGGTGCTCACACAAAAGAAAATTCTTTCAACAAGAAGACCAGTATTCCTTATATCATTTATAACTGTATGTGTAGGAGTGGACAAATGGAGCCCAAAACTTGGTTGGAATTGTAGGTAAATTCAGTATAAAGAAATCAAGTACATCAGCTGTCTCCTTACAATACCAGGCCAAGTGACCCAGTTACAACAGAACTGGAAATGCCTGTCTGAAACAAAATTGAGAGATGCTAAGCAAGCTGCTTACCAACCAGATGTTGAATTACAGGTTGCAATGGGGAGAGACTGAGGTATGGAGAACAGAGTTGTAAGAAAGAATGAATGACATTGCTGTTGCAAATGTATCACGAGTTGATAATAGGTTCTTGATCAGGGCGTAGTACTTATATAAACTCATATATGTTTTCTCAATCATGTTAAGTTTTTCAGTATAAGTCTGACAGATTCATGACATTTATTCTTGAAAATTCAGCTCTTCTGAGGTGTTAAATCTTGTTGACAGGGGAATTGTTAACTAAATATTTACTGGACTAGCTGTTTACCAGTCAACATGGCATATCATCTCAGGGGATTTAAGTTTTCATCAGCACTGTGTGAGAACTTCAAATCTTACGTATCTTTTCCTTCTTTTATGAGAAGCTGCTAATGATAACAACTTTGCAGGCCCTGCGGAAGGTTGGCAAGGACCACATGATCCTCATGCTCTGTGTCACAGTGTTTCTGTCGTACCTACCTGAGGCTGGCCAGTACTCCTGTATCTTTGTCTACCTCAGGCTTGTAAGATTTATTTTTAATTCTTCTCATAATTTAGTTGCACTTTTATTGATCTTTATTTGCAGTTTACAGTTGCGTAGGTCAGTTTACTCATTCTTGATAGAGTTCTGATATTTGTGATTAAGTGGGGCTAGTAAAACTGTCTTGTACATCAGAAACCATCTTCAGTGTAATACACCAGTTTGGTTCCAAAAAGTTATGAAATTTCAATAGTAAAAAAGTAAAATAACCTGAAAGAGCATAAAAAGTTTCGAAGTTTATTTCTATTAATATGCAGACATTTTTTGGAAGCATAACATGCATTGAATGATAGAAGGAATGTCTTATGCCATAAAGTACAAAAGCAATGAATGTTAAGGCACGTTTACACGGGTCCCCCAGGTTGATCAACGCGGTTGAATCAATGAAATTGAATTCAGTGTTTGAACGATACTGTTTACACAGTTCCACAAGAGTGAACGAGGCAGTCAATTTCAAAATGGCGGCAAATGAACTTGTGCGGAAAGGTGTTGTTGTAATGTGTGACTGTTTAATGAAAGAAAGTCAACACATTTTAGAAAAAAGAAATAAGAGGAAAAATCAATGGTGGGTTAAGCAGTGGATAGTGAGACGTAACACACTTACTTACTTACTTACTCCATGGTGCAGAGTCCTTCTTGAGAAGCTAACTGGTTTGCAGCTAGTCAAGAAATTCCCCACATTTTACGGAACCC
>Ga0123353_10017202_pt1 | contig 10612 bp, 6 predicted proteins | sample TergutLab28metaG_3_FD_92763 | JGI IMG/M metagenome (GOLD analysis project Ga0123353, IMG submission 92763) | Labiotermes labralis P3 segment gut microbial communities from Petit-Saut dam, French Guiana - Lab288 P3 | ecosystem: Host-associated > Arthropoda: Insects > Digestive system > Gut ... | reverse complement strand
CCACAAGCGCAAACCGCATTGGGCGTGTAGCGCCCCGCCCCCCCCCCGCACTCCAATCTCTCTTGCAGCGCCGCATTTTCATCTTTGTCTTTCTCGTAAGGACATGCTTTTGGATATGAAACTGCTGTCTTAAAAAAAACTAATTTTCTTACTGCATTGTTTTCCTCTCCTATTTATTACCGAAAATTTTCTGTCTGTTGTTCGTATTTGATGTTGATATTCTTGACCCTTTAAGATGGGACCGATAGGTTGTCCCGAAACGTCGGTAAGGAATTGCCACTACCCGCTGCGTAATAGTCCAGAAGAGCGCAGTTCTTATCTAATTTGCGGCAGAAGTCTGAAGTCACGCAGGTCTTGTCTCTACCGCCATTCGTCCGGCATGTAGCGCAGCCACTATATTAGTGTGGAGATTCATCGCAAAATGTTCCTTCGTTTCTACAGCACCACTGATTCACAAAAACACTGTAAGCATGATTTGAGGAGTCGTAATATCAAAATTAAAATTGTATATGACATTTAATAAAAGCCTGAATATACCAGTAGAATATCAGCTAAAGTGTTTGGTACATATCAGAGAACTGTGCCAAAAGTGTGCAGTGAAAATTTGAATTCTGCATAAATCAACAACAAAGCATACATTTGTTAATGTAGGTCACATCAGTACTAAATTTAATCGAAAACTATTGCGTAATTCGTACACGAAACACGTGAACAAAAATTACCTCGATATTGGAAATTACATCTAGAGCGTCCCTACAGGGGTGCTGATAAGTCCTTAGCCCGACCAGGAAGGAAACAAGCTATGTTTGCCCGCATTTTACGGAACTTGGAGGTTCATCACCACATTCACAAGAGTCCACCACCGGTCCTTACCCTAGCCAAATCAATCCATTCCTCTGTCCATCACACTTTTCACAGGCGCAACTTGTTTCCTTCCTGATCGGGCTAAGGACTTATCAGCACCACTGGTAGAAAGAATGAATAACAGGGCCCTGTCAACTGCAGTCCCCATTGTATTTAAGTCGTAAGGTGGATGCATAAAGCGAAGATAAGTGTAGAAGACAATAAAAAAATGAACACAACAGAGCTGTAAGAGGAATCGGCGCCACAGAGCATTTCATTGACTAGTGACGTCTCTTTGCTATGTGTCAACCACAGTGGGGCGCACACAGACTTTTGGACTCCTGAACATGTCATGGGCTTGCAGACGTAATGTACATGTCAACGGCAGGAAAGTTCACATTGCTTTGTATGGCGTCCATATGCATTTTGAGGGGATTTGTTTTAATACCCCGTCAGTAAGTGATATTTTATTGTATTGAGAGGAAATATAACTGATAAATGACAAATTAGAAGGAATTTTTAAGAAAGTGGCTATGGCCTAATCGGGGTACTACCCCGGAATTTTCCTAGATGAGCTGAAGAAAACAAGTTAAAATCTCGGTATAGCTGGTGTCATATTACAGGCTTACAGGCATCTCCCGAAGACAAATATGAAGATTGATCGCTTCGTCAGCCTGGTCGGTCGGCTCATATTGAGTGTTAATGTTGTTATGTTACTAGCCTTCTCGAAGTATCTGATTTCGTGAAAATAATACATACCTAAGAAAACAAGTGCATTTTTGGATTTATATGTCCTAGAAAATTTTTGTATTTGACCCTAGTTGCATCTAGTTGGCTGATTATATTATTGCGGGTTTACAAATTTCATGCCACAATGTCTTTTGTCGTCAGAAATGTGGTCGTCGATATTAAAACTGAATTGCTTTTCCTTTGTCAAAGATTAGGTTGTCTGGCTCTTGACACGATTCTGTAAACACTCTGTACACGCAGTAGTAAGCTTACTTCTCCGACGGAAGTTCACCCGGTGCAAGACGCTCACCGTCACAGAATATCACGCCTAGGACCCGGAACAATACTCATACCTCGGACGAATTTCAAACACGCTACCCATCATGTGCAAACCTCGAAGATACACGGACTTCGCGATTGGCTGAAAATGTGTTTACCCCTTTGAAAGAAGCGTAATCAATGCAGATCATTACAAGAGTAAAGTCGCACAACTTTGTCGGGTTTTAGTTTTACAGTCCAAGATTTACCACAGGCCGCAGTGAGCATTCAGATAGAAGCGCTGAATTTAATGGTACTTCATTTACATTAAGTGCGGTATAAATTGGTAGCACCGAGATCGTATCTGTTTTTTGTTGTCATTCAACAGCGAGTAACAGCAGTCAGTCTTTTGACAGGTGCGAAAAATACATCAACTAAACAAGACCAGTTACTGCCACCTTCCTGTAGGCAAACACAATAATCAAAATGGGCCCTCGGAAGCTGCCTGTTCGTCGACCTCACAGCCCCTCCCCTTCTGTAGCTGCAATGCGGCAAGGGGATGTGCTGACTTGCGCCGCGCAGGGCCACATTCGACCAGCCGAACAATGGAATTTCGCTTGGTCCTGGGTTCGACTCCAGCTATTGATCTCTGGTGTATACACACAAAATATACCTCAGGCAATGGAAATGTCCATCATCTATTTTTCATAAGATTGTAATAAAATGCACAAAATTTAAGATTATTAGTGTAGTGAACTTGTTTCCATTGGCTGGTGTTTTCAAATTAATAAGAAAAGAAAATAAAACACGATTCGGGGACAAGATGGTTTCCCGTCTTCAGACTAAAATAATAACACCGACTCAGCTAGGCCCGACAGGCGACGTCTGAAGAAACGGGCTGATCCTGTCCTCAAAATGTAGTGCTTTGTTTATTTCTTATTCATTTTGTAATTTGAAAGCACCGGATGAAAGGCAAAGTGCTTAAAGCTAATAATCTCAAAAGTCTAACATTGTAATGCAATTCATTTTAATTCATTAGCTGTTTATTAACCCGCAGGCTCAACAGCACAAGTGCCAATTACAAAGCCAGCATAAAACGCAGAAATACAAATAAGCAAGAAAGAGAACACATTAAAGAAAAACAAAGAACAGAACGTACAAAACAATATGGTATAAATAAAGCACTGGGATAAAAGGCTCATAGCCTGAGAACATTTATAAGTAGATAAGAGGATGTCTGAAATTGGGGCCGAATGTTTAAGGGAGAAATAAATTTCCTACAGATGTCGACTGTTTACACGTAAATGTTATATATTACATTAAAAACGTAAAGCGATCGCGTTACAGGCCCGGTGTGGCCCAGAGAGTGAGTAGAGGTATAGCTCTACTGTTCCATGACTGCGGCACTAGAAGGCGGTGAGTGGTCAGCAACACGCCCCGGCCGTGCTTTACCCCCGGGAAAGACCCGGTGCCCATTGTACAGGAGACTGGGTGGGCCCCAGGGCCGGTCTGGATTGGCGGAAAATCTCGTCCCCACCGGCATTCGATCCCGGACCGTCCAGCTAGTAGTCAGTCCCTATACCGACTGAACTACCCGGCCGACATATATTATAAACTATATATTATACATTATATTAAAATATAAGTCCACCGTCGTCTTACAGTTCTAGAGAATATCTTGAATTATCTTTCTCTGAAGGAGAATAGCCCAGAAATTGTGATTCAAAGATAATGAGGGAAAATATTTTCTTTGCCACATCGACGAAAGCGAAGAATGTAGCTGTGTGTGCCCTGGCCGGCTGCAAATTCAGACTCGCCCTCTGAATTTCTGTTCGTCGGATATTTACAAGAAGAGTTCTGTACATTGTATTTAATATCCCACATACATCTTCCACTTTACCCACACGTTGCTGCAATTGTCTGACTCCACAAAACCAGATTCATTCAGCAATAATCACTCAAATCTTATGGAAGACATTTCATTGCCACAAGTGTCTGGGCCCGCCTCTAGATTCTGTTCTAAGCCAGATGAATACAGTCAACATTGTTCAACCTCGTCTGTGTAAGATCCAATTATAAACCCATCTACTGGGCGGTCTCACAAGCTCTATTTTCTGTCCATGTTTCCGAACAAAATGTTTAATGGATTCCTTGTCTCTCTCATGCGATCAACACCTCCCCCCCTCCCATTTCATTCGTCTTAATTTCTTAATTGTAAGAATATTCTGTAAATAGTACGAAATTTGTATCTCCTCATTACTTTTTTTTTTCAGTCTCCTGCTGCTTTCTCTCTGTCATCTCCAAATATACTCTTTAGCACATCCTTCTCAAAACTCCGCAGTCTGCGATTACCTTATAGCCTGTACGTTCGAAACAGAATTTTACACCCATGACAAAAAAAATGGTAAATTTATGTTCGTGAATTTTTCGGCGTTTTATTTCTAGAAAGATTACGAGAAGCCAAATTACTGAATTCAACCTTAAAAAGCATCCCCCGGATTTGATCTACATTATGCGTTATTTTCAATATAATTCTGACACACGCGCGCTCACAAACGGCGTTATCGATACTGATATGCCCTTTGGTACGTATATATTTGCAAATATTTCGTAGAAGACACTGTTTGAAAAAATGTGATAAATCATACCTGAATTTTAGAAAAGATGTGTAATCTGTATCGGTTATGAAATTTTATTACGCCGCTTTATCAACTGTTACGGTTATATGGCATCGTAAGAGGTGTGGTGGGAGCACAATTGTTAATGGTGGTGATGGGGATGCGGTAGAGAGACATGAGATACTTCTCTGGAGCAACCAAAGTACCACTGCTGGAACCAAACTGGGTGCTTACCGAAAGCGAATAAACGGACTCGCAGTTGTACCAAGCAACTTAAAAGGAACCACTAAGTGTGTTATTTAACGGTGCTGCCAATTTCTAAGGTTAGACTTTGTCGGTGACCTTTGAGTCCATTATTATGTCGCATTGGTGGAATTATACTGACAAGGAAAAGCTCGCATACTCGAAGAAAAATACCAAAAATTCCGCACGAATGGGGCGGGGTTCGAACCCGAGCCTTCGCGGGGACAGGCCGGTGCTAACTGCGTGAGCTATCGAAAGTCCTCGGACTTTCTAAGTGGGTTTTATAGAGGCTTTTCTAGAACGAAGTATCGGTCACGGAAGCTGGACTTTCTGGGATTTGAAACATACAATTCCTGCAGTCCTGTGGGAGACATCAACTGCAGAGTGCCTACCTTCCCTCTGGGACGCACAGTAGCTGCTGTAATTCCATGGTTACTATTTGCCATGGAAACACGACCACGGTCGATCGCTCATTTCCGAGTCACATTTACTGAACGAATGGTGTGTACGATTTGTCGGTCAATTTTACGACACTGAATAGACTGTCCAAATAATACGTTGATGAAAAAATGACCGAACCGAAGTTAAACTCATACAAAAAATAACTTACACTAGTTTACAACTAGTTTCCATACCTGTGGCTCGGACATTGTGTTTCGTTTGTCAAAATAAAGGGAATTGCTTGACAAGAAGCCTGGTACTTAGATAGGAAAGAAATCAAATTCATACCTTCAAATTCGAATAATTCTTGATACGCAACGCACAATTGTCCAGTAGGAAGAATGGGCCCTGTCCTTTTACTGGGGTAAGCCAAGGTGTACTTCAGCACATATTTCAAGATCGCCTCTGAATTTTACAACCAACAATAAAGTCTAATAGTATCTGTCTCCACATCATTCAAATTCTTGGAAGTGGTTATTTACTGGGAAAATACTACGATGTAGACCGTTTTCTCTATTGCCACTTGGGTCAATGTGAGGGTCTACACCAGAGTCAACGGGGCGTCTCACAATTTGCGGTATTTGACATTCTCCTATAACGGGAAGACAAAGTTCAGTGCAGAACTTCCAATCTAGAAATCTTCGCTCCTCTGGGATGTTATCTAGCATAGAATGGTAGTTAGTTAACGACGTTTCGAGACCCGATAGGTTGTCCGAAATGTCGATACCCACCAATCTACTCAGTGTAGCGTCCCAACAGAGCGGAGGTCTCATTTACACGCAAAGTCCAATGCAAAAATGTTCACCTTAGAACAGGCCATGCAGGCACAGAGGGGGAATAAAGGCACATCTGTGATCTTCCTTTAACCTCGGCACTAGATGGTGGTGTGTGGTAAACGCCACGCCCCGGCCGCTTTACCGCCGGGAAAGATACCCGGTAGCCACTGTGCATGAGGTTTGGTGGGTCCAGTGACGGTCTGGACGGGTGCGGAAAAATGTAACCGTTATGAATGTATTTTCCACTTAAAAGTGGGATGCTCGTTGAAAATTCTAAGATATTTTCAAAAATTCTCACAAACAACTTTTCAATTGAAACACTTTTATGCAATATTGTCATTGGGGCACGCTCTGACGTCACGATTTCACAGAATACACAGAGTGAACCTGAAAACGTCTGCAAATACAGCTTGTTAGGAGAAGCACAAGGTGTAATGTGCCAGAAGAGCGCAGTCGATATAGTGACTATTTTGGGCGTGTGAGGAATGGTGGTTTGCTTTCCGGCAGGGGCAAGGGGTGTCTACACCAAGGCACCCTGACCAGAAATTGGTCTAACTACACTTCTGTCCAACGAGTACCCGAGGATCAGTCCATCAGGGAAAACTGGGCAGGTCGTAAACGTGACCACTTACCCCCAACTAATGCCGAAATTAAGAAAGAGTGAAACTTTGCTGCCATTCCTCCAAATGCATTTATGGCCAAGGCCACCGACAGCGGTTTCGGGCCCAGTTGAAAAATTATTTTCGGGCCCCCGCCGCAAGGACACCCCAGCTACTAATATTAACTCTAAATCTGAAAGACTGTTTGTCTGTTGCCAAGTGACTCGGAATTGGTCTGAAAGTTTGAATTTGTACCATCGACAAAAAGTGACGCTACCGAGAAAGATAAAAACCAATTCGGGGCCTCGGACCCGGGCCCCCTTCCGGACCCCAGTGCCCCGGCAATTTTTACCGATTCTCCCCCCATCTCGTCGGCACTGTTTACGGTATCCACAACGATAACCTTCTTATAGCTCCGTCGGTCACAGGTGGATACTGTAATACCGTTCGATGGTGTTCGCAGTGTGACTGAAGTTTTGATGTAGTTGAATGTACTACAGTATACATTTTCCTGACCAGAATGAAACTCCTACTTCCGATGCAGAGATCACTCGTGTGTGCATCACCGCCTGACGCAGAAAGACCGAAACCGTATTCAAAATTGGGAAAACGCGGAAAGAGACCGGGCTACACAGAGTTCTGATTTCGAGGCGCGACTTCTTGACCGCCTCACGCTCCTTTATCTTTACCGCGATCCAATGAAGAATTACACTAATGCAATTCCTGTCGATAAATCCGGGCGTATCTACATTCTGTGTCCGAATTTGTGAAATGCTGCAGCCCCACCCACATCCTACGCACTGCAGTCAGATTTTATCTTACCTGACTAATGACGTCAGGGTTCGCAATTAATGCACACGTTACTACGGTAACCACATGAAAGCTATCTGCAGGATATACGCCTACATATACAGTAAGGTGTCATGTTGTATCGGAAGCTTTGTTCCATTCTTCTCTGGGATTTTCTATGCAACCTCTCTTCTCCAAATCAGAGTGTTGTTATGTATGTTACACAAGGTAGACCATCGATTTCTGGAATGTGATGCTACACAGTGAGATAGGAAGGTCGGTAAATGTCGACACAAGACCTGTTCGACCTTTTATCTGGTGCAGGCAACTTGGGCAAAATTTGGTCTGCATGCGGACAACATGAAATTCAACACACAGAATGAACAAGACAGGCAATGTACGTATAACGTAACATTGAGGCGCGTTCGTGCAACCATTGTTGCAGTGAAAAAGCAATAAGTATTACATACTCTGTGGGTGTTTGTGTATTTGCATGCAATGCGCATTCGCCATATTGTCACCCATGGCCTGCCCGGCTGTACGATATTTTTCCAGAATATCTCATAAATGGCATGAATTAAAAAAAAAGTTAGTGAGCATAAAATGTGTGTTTCTATTTTCTCTACAATGTTTGTCTGAACCATTTCTCATTCTAAGAAGAATTAAGTGAGATATGACCAAAAATATAAATTGATCTGCAAGTAATGTACCCGTTATTCTTGTCAGATTTTAATGAAACTTGCATTTTCTAAACAGGGTTTTGAAAAATAGTGGAATATCAAATTTAATGAAAATCCGTCTAGTGGGAGCCGAGTTTTTCTATGCGGACGGACAGCCAGACATGACAAAGCTAATAGTAGCTTTTTGCAACTTTGCGAAAGTGCCTAAATAAATTGATCTTAAAAATAAGTTGTGATGGCATGTACTGGATTAATCACTATCAAGACAGACACATGTGGTGGCCTCTTATGAACATGGAAACAGGCAATTTCTTGACTAGCTATGAAATTATAAATTTCTTAGAAAGGACTCTGCTCAATGGAGTGAGTTGGTTAGGCTATAGCTGTCGCAAACCATGTACCTTCACCTACTGTCCCTTTTACTGAAGTTATTATCCCTTTTCTTTTTTCTGGCACACCCACAAATGTTACGATACTCTACACGTGCTTCTATCAAAGACCTCTGTGGCCTTTTGAAACTGTAAAATAGACGTTGCTTCCACAAAACTCAGGATCTTCCACTTAACAAATTTTACTGTCTGGTGTCAAACTTAAGCCACTTGTAAAGAAATAAGTCACAGTGTTCAATTCTTACAATTACCACAAGAATGAAGCTCCTTATATTGGCATAACAGCTGTTATAATTGTAAAAATATATTATGTAATTTAATACCTGTAATCCACCAAACATATGAGCACCTGCTGAAAGGTTACTGTGATGTTCAAGACGCCCACTCCCTAAATGGGAACCTGACGACAAATTTTCCACTCAGTGAGCATTTTTCTGCCCAATGAAAATGTATCAGTTCAGTGAACGTTTTTCCACTCAGTGAGCCGTATATGGTTAGAGGTCATATGTAGCACATCGTCTGCTGTATTATTCATCATTAATTGAAAGGTCATGGGCTATACACTGCTTTTTTCTGCATACAGAATATTTGTATTTATTATTACAATGAACATCACAATGTGGTGCTCAGAATATTTAATTCATTAATTACTTCATTTAATTCTAGGCAAGACATATGGCCCAAACACATATCATACTACATTTTCTTTTATTTTGATAAAGTCTCTTCTGGCAAATATCATTACTTCTTCCTTCCGCTTCACAATTCCTAATAACCTAGAATGTTTAAAATGACCTGTACACTATCAAAAGTTGGTAAATAAGACAATAACTTTATTATTAAAGTGCAGAGGTAACAGTGAAAAACTTACACTTACCTTCAGAACACAACACTACACTTAGTTTGATACAGATCAGCATCTGACATGTGATTCCATAAGCTGAGATTCAAGGTCCAAACACTCTGTGAACCGAAAGCTGCAGACAAGATATTTTTTTCTGCCCTGAAATTAAAAAATGTTGCCGATACAAAAAAAAAATTGGTTTACTACTTATATGGGATGAACACAACCAAAAATGCTTAGGTATATGATAACCCAATACCTGGAAGCCTGGTTCTTCAAGATCCCACCAGCTGCCAGCAAAAACACCATTAGTCCGAGGTGTGGGAACATTCATTGAATCTTTGGTCACTAAAGATTGTCGATGTTACAAGAGGGGGAAAAAATTGTTTAGTCCAACGTTAAATGACAGCCTGTGTGACAGATATGTATAAGAAGTAATATTGGGTATTATTTTGTTGTAGCATATGAATCCAGCAGAGGTGTTCCAGGAACTGCAAGAGGACGATGAGCCATGCTATGGGAAGAAGTGCACAGCCAATGAGCACTGTTGCCCAGGTTCTGTGTGTGTTGATGTGGATGGCAGTGAGTACACAAAAACTAAAATAATTCATCTACTATTATTATCACAGACAACTACACTCTAAGACAGTCACTATGCAATGAAATGAGTACATACTAAACACCCTACAATCCATTTAAAGATTACTCATGAGTTGCACACAAGGTTTCAGCATACAAAGACTGAGAATTGTATGCTTCTAATATATGCTACATATCAAACCCATTAGAACTTATGGATTTTATCAATATAATACTGGCATTTTGTCCACTAAAGATGTAATGGTTACAACAATGATACACACAGTCTTCTGAGGTTAGGGAGTAGAATTTCTCCCACACATATTCAATGATTATTACTGTGACACTGGCGAGCTAGATGTGACAAGGGTTAAAGTATGTTTTCTAGGAACAGAACTAATTTAGAACACAGGCAACAATTACTTCATCTGTGCTGAAACAGAAAAGCCACTTGGGATAACGTTTAATGAGACATGTTCAGACACTGATGCAAATGCAGTATTAGTTTTCACCAATGTGGCCCACGTTTATGTGGTAAAAGAAACTTTCACATAATAAATGTAAAAAAAACTTCGTTCAGCAATTGGTTCAACTTTGTTCTAGCCCTGCTGATTGCATACCATCTAAAGATGACACAGTTTTAATATGGCTGATCATATATAACCTGAATTATGTATAAATGTGAGTCACTGACATGTTCATTGGTGAAGAAATAAATCACTTCTGTTGCAATATTATCTTGACATGAACTCAGATGGTCAGTTCTCTCCCCCCCCCCCCCCCCCCCCCCCCCCCCCCCCCCCCCCCCCCCCCCCTTTTTCTTT
>Ga0123353_10017199_pt1 | contig 10613 bp, 4 predicted proteins | sample TergutLab28metaG_3_FD_92763 | JGI IMG/M metagenome (GOLD analysis project Ga0123353, IMG submission 92763) | Labiotermes labralis P3 segment gut microbial communities from Petit-Saut dam, French Guiana - Lab288 P3 | ecosystem: Host-associated > Arthropoda: Insects > Digestive system > Gut ... | reverse complement strand
TTAATCATCTCATTATCTAACCATCTCATCATCTAATCATTAACCATCCATCGAATTTTAGCAATCAGAATATCAATTCCTTTGGTATTGTGTCCGCCTTCGGGAATGATAATGTCGGCAAATTTTTTAGAAGGCTCAATAAATGTTTCGTGCATCGGTTTTACATATTTTTCGTAATGCGTTATTGATTTATCTAAGCATCTACCTCTTTCATTCACATCGCGTTGAATAATTCTGATGATACGTTCATCGGCTTCTGTGTCAACAAAAACTTTTAAATCAATCATATCACGAAGTTCGGGATGCGTAAAGATTAAGATACCTTCCACAATAATAACTTTTCCGGGCTCAATGGGAATTGTTTCTTTTTGGCGCGAGCAAGTAATATAAGAGTATGTCGGCATCTCAATTTTTTGTCCGTTTAATAATTCCTGAAGATGTTGAATGAGTAATATAAATTCAATAGAAGAAGGGTGATCGAAGTTAATCTGTTCGCGTTCTTCCTGTGTTAGGATTCCATTATCTTTATAATAAGCATCTTGAGAGATCACACGAACACTTTCTTTGGGGAAACACTTTACAATTTTCTTTACTACGGAAGTTTTTCCGGAGCCTGATCCTCCGGCGATGCCGATGATATACATGGAGGTTGAATTTAAGTTTGCGAAAAAATAAAAAAAAATGAAAAACTCATTAGTAAAATCTATTTTCCTGAAATTCTTTCCTGTAGCCCTTTAAATATTACAAAGAAAACCGGGACAAATAACAATCCCATCAGGGTTGAAATGAGGAATCCCCCAGCTGCAGATATACCGATTGAAATATTACCGGCTGCACCTGCACCGCTTGCCAAGCACAGCGGCAGCATTCCGAAGATAAATGCAAAAGATGTCATCAAGATTGGTCGGATACGCTCTTTTGCCGCCAAAACCGCTGCTTCCGGCAGGCTAATTCCCTGCTTTCGCTTCATCAGCCCGAACTCAACAATCAGAATAGCGTTTTTTGCTAACAATCCCAGTAGCATGATCATCGCTACCTGCACGTAGATATTGGCGGCTAATCCAACGATATTGATGGTTGAGTAAATGCCGAAAACACCGAACAGCAAAGCCAGCATCACAGAAAAAGGCACAATATAGCTTTCGTAGAGCGCCGACAAAATGAAAAATACCAGAATAAAACTCAATGCAAACACAAAGAGCTGCTGTCCTCCCGATTCAAGTTCATCGCGTGTCATTCCGGAATATTCGTATGCAAAACCTGCGGGTAATTCCTTTGCTACAATTGCTGCCGCATCCATCGCCTGACTCGTACTGTATCCGTCTGCCGGTGTAATATTTATAGTCATACATGGAAACATGTTGTATCGTTTAATCAAGTCGGAGCCATAAACGATTTTAAGTGTAACCAAGGCGTTTAGTGGGGCCATCTCGCCCTGGTTGTTTCTAACGAAAATCTTATTCAAATCATCAACACTTTGGCGTGAACTCGGGTCTGCTTGCACCATAACGCGATAGAACTTAGTAAACTTGTTAAAATCGCCGGCTACCCCTCCTCCGAAATAGTACTGCATGGTATTGAACACGTCTGCGGGTGAAACGCCCATCATCTTTGCTTTGTTAACATCTAACACCATTTCATATTGGGGAACATTCACAGTAAAACTGCAAAAGGTTTTAGATATTTCGGGGCGTTCATTCATCTTATCCATAAACTCTTGTCCAACGCTGTACATATTTGCAATATCGCCTGCACCCGACTGGTCGAGGAACTGCATCTCAATATCTGATGAACTGCCATATCCGCTAATGGTTGGCGGCACGAAGAATAGCACGATGGCGTCTTTGGTAACATGTTGTGCTGCCAATCCATACATCTTCATCACAATTTTTTTCAACGAAATGGTATCTCGTTGCGCCCAATTTACCAAACTAATGAACCCCAATCCGTATGAACCTCCTACCGCTCCCGACAACATTCCACAACCACCCACCGTAACGACCTCTGTTACTTCCGGTATTGTTCTTAAAAGAGTATCCAGTTGTTCCAGTACTTTTAGTGTTCTGTCCAAAGAGGAGCCTTCCGGCATTGAGATATCAAAAAACACAAATCCCTGATCTTCGGTAGGGACAAAAGCCGTTGGCGTTTTCAACATCATGAATACCGAGTTTCCGGCGATGATAAGAAAAAATGCAAATAAAAGGGCTTTTCTGTTCATAAATTTCTGCAACAAGCTGCCGTATTTTTGCACCATTGCGTTAAAGCCCACATTAAAACCATCGCCCAAAATCTTCAAAAAATTTTTCTTTTTACGATAATTCGGAGCAGATTCTCCATTTTCAATTTTCCTTTCTACCTTAATCATAATTGCGCACAACGCCGGACTTAATGTCAATGCGTTCAATGCTGAGATGGATACTGCAATTGCCAACGTAATGCAAAACTGTTGGTAGAAAGCGCCGGTTGCGCCGGTCATCATGACTGCAGGGAGGAAAGTTGCGATAAAAACTAGCGTTATGGAAATCACAGCTCCGGTAATATCTTTCATAGCAGATTTGGTTGCTTCCAACGGAGTAATACTTTGGTCGGCTTCCAATTTTGCATATACTGCCTCAACGACGACAATCGCATCATCAACTACAATCCCAATTGAGAGAACCAGCGCAAACAGAGTGAGCATATTGATACTGAAGCCAAACAATTGCAAAAACATAAAGGTCCCCACTAATGCCACGATTACAGATATTGCGGGAATGACAGTTGCTTTCACGTTTTGCAGGAAAACAAGCACTACGATGAATACAAGAATAAATGCTTCGAGCAATGTTTTTTTGACTTCGTGAATGGAAGCTTCCAAAAAATTCTGACTATCAATAACAAAGTCATAGTGCATCCCTTCGGGCATAGAACTTTCGAACTTTTTAAGAGTGGATTTAATTGTGGTTGAAATATATTGAGAGTTAGAGCCTTTCATTTGATATACTGCCATAGCAACAGCAGGTTCGCCGTTGGCTCGTCCGATAATATCATAGTTGAATGCACCAAACTCGATTGTTGCTACATCTTTCAAGTACAGGATCTCTCCATAGTTTCCAACGCGAAGCACAATATTTTCAAACTGTGATACTTCCGTAAGGCGTCCTTTATATTTAACGGTAATTTGAAATGCTTCTTTTGTATTTGCGCCTATTTTACCGGGTGCAACCTCCAAACTTTGTTCCTGAATAGCGCGCATTATATCAGTTGGTTGCAGGTTATAGGCTGCCAATCGGTCAGGGTGCAGCCACACCCGCATGGAATAGTCTCTTGCACCGAACACTTTCACGTCTCCAACCCCTGCAACACGTTGTAATTCAGGCAAGATATAGATACGTGCATAATTCTGAATAAAAGTCTCATCATGAACAGGGTTATTGCTGGCTACCGACAGCACTACGACAATACTGTTTTGTTTTTTTGCTGTTTGCACTCCCATTTGGTTTACTATTGCAGGCAAACTGCTGGTTGCAGAAGCTACACGATTTTGCACATTTACGGCTGCCATATCGGGATCTGTTGCTAAGGAAAAGAAAACCTGAATTGATGCGCTGCCGTCGTTGTTGGCAGAAGAAACCATGTAGGTCATCCCTTCTACGCCGTTAATTTTTTCTTCTAACGGTGCAATGACGGAGTTTAGCACCACGTCGGCATTTGCACCCGGATAGCTGGCGGTAACTTCAATCGTTGGCGGTGCAATATCGGGAAATTGTTGAACAGGTAAAGAGGTTAATGCCACCAGCCCCATAATTACAATTACAATGGATATTACTGTGGAAAGAACAGGGCGGGAGATAAAGAGTTGGAGCATAATGATAAATAATTAGTGATTACTGATTAATGTATGTACAAACTGATAACTTGCTACTCATCGCCCGCCTTTAAAAACTTGGTTTTTATCATCTTCCCGTCTCTCAACTTGCTTACGCCTTCCAAAACGATGATATCTCCGGGAGTAAGTCCCTGAGTAGTTACATAATTATCTCCGCTGGTTCCGGCAATTAGTATCGCTTTGGAATGTGTAATATTTTGTTCATCAACGGAAACGACCATAATTTTGTCTAACAATGGGTAAACTGCTGATTTTGGTACTAAAATAGCATCTTTGATTTCAAATGGGATGATAACAGTTCCGCTGGATCCTGTTGCCAAGTCGCGGTTCGGATTTGAAAAGATGGCTTTGAGCAGCACTGTTCCGGTGGTTGGGTTTACTATTCCGCTGGCACGGTCAACTATACCTGTTCTATCATAAATTCTGCCATCGGCAAGGCGTAATTTGGCGTTTTTAAGATTAGCAGCATGTTCATTGGCGCGCACCAACTTTTCGCTAACAGAGAAATAGGCAAAAATATCTCCATCGGCAGAGATTGTTGTTAGCGGTGTTTGCATCATCACTTGCACCAAAGCGCCTTCGCGGATATTGATAGCGCTTGCCAATCCCGAAATGGGAGAAGTTATTTGAGTATAGCCTAAGTTTATATTCGCCTGCTCTAACGCGGCTTGCGCCTGCTCAACACCTGCCTGCGCCACTTTTAAATTCATTTGCGCACTCTTCAGTTCATAATCGCTGACAATGTTTTTATCAACCAACGGCGTCACTTTCTGTACTTCAAACTCTGCATTAGCCAACTTTGCCTGAGCTGCATAGAGATTTGCCCGACACGAATAGAGTTGCTGTTGATACACATCGGGATTAATTTGAAATAAAAGCTGTCCTTTTTTTACGTATGCTCCCTCTTTGATGTAAACTTTTTCTAATGTACCTTCAACACGCGGGCGGATCTCTATTACCTGCTGACTTTGTAGTTGGGTGGGAAATTCAACTGCAACAATACCGTCAGATAAGGCTACTTGCATTGCCTTGTATTCGGGAATCGGAGGTTCGATAACTTTTGACTTACATGCAATAAAGACACACGTGAGGCAAATCATAAGAACTAATAACTCTAATCTACGCATATTCTATAGTTTTTCTTGATATTTTTTTTTGAGCCCGCAAAGATACAATTATAATAAGCAACTATATCAAAGATAATCTATATAATATTTCGGGAAAATACACTACGCCATTGTAGTTCCTACTTCTCTCATGTAGTGCCATGAATTGAATAGAAATCATGCCTATGACAAAAAGGCAATTATTTTGCACGAATAATGAACGACAGCCTCAGTTTAATGCCAACACTCATTAAAAAACTGCTGTCGTAAAAATCTATTAACGTAATGTTAGCAAGGTTTTCAACGGAAGTATAATTATTAACAGGCGTTCGATATTTTTTTGTAGGATCGTTCAAACCGCAATCGAAAAAAGCACCGGTGTAAAGATTTATTTTGTTGGAAAGACACCATTTAACACCTGTTTCGAATGAAAATACAGGCATAAAATTATTATAGCGTATGTTAGATGTGTTGCCCTTGAAACGTCCTAAACCTGCAAATATTTGCGTGGTTGCCCAATTATCTAATTGTGTAAAATATGCCATATTTTTGAGTTCTTGAATTTCCATCTCACATTGTTTTTTTATTAGAAAGTTCAGATTAACACCAGCCATTGCAAAAAAACATTTCTTTATGCCGGATTTGTGTGCGCTTTTTGGCATTGTTTGAAACTGAAGCATCAATGGAATAGTCAAAAAATAGATAGTGTGTTTTTCTTTATAGTTTGATAAAGTGGTATATAGATCGTAAGGTTGATCTGCACCAAATTGATTGGGAGCAACGTCATAGTCAGGAGAAACAAATGTAAAACTATCCACAAGAGCATTGACTTGATACATACCAAAACCAAAGCCAATATGAAATCCAACATGGTTACCGGCAAAAGCCGTAAAACTTGCTCCTAAATCGGCATTAAAACCTTTGGAAGAAATGCCATGCACACTCCTTAATGCCTGTTGGTAATAAGTGAAAGAGTAGGCACAACCCCCAAAGATGGAAAATTCATTGGAAACTTTTGTCCGCATTTGAGCACTCGCAGATATACATAAAGTACTTATTGCAAACAATATCATTGTTATTTTTTTTGAGAAAATTCTATTCTCTTTTCTAAAATTCTTCATATCTATTTATAATTATTATTTATTCATTTTGTATAAATTACGCTTAGGGTTGTTATTACCTAATAACTATTATTTTTCCATATCTCTCTCCGCATCGTATCATGTAAATTCCCGAAGGTACATTTAGTGTTATTGAAATAACATCTCCGGTAGCAACAGTACTTTTTACACAGATACCATATTGGTTATATATCTGCACTGCTTCGCCTTCAAAAACATTTTCAACGGTAAGTGAATTGCTCTCTCGCAACGGATTGGGAAAAATCACTAAATTTTCCTTTGACTTAATCGGGCTACAGCAATTCTTGATCTCTTTAAGGGAAGAACACACCCAATTTGCGCGATTCTTAATTTTCAGTTTAAACATATACGGCACACCACACATTAACTTATCGTCAATATTTGGGCCTGCTGAGTAACTGAACCTATTGATGGTTTGCGTATCCTTAACTTTAGCGCCGTCTATATACCATTCGCAATCATCTATTTCACCGTACTCAAGTCTCAATGTATGTAAGTCAAGGATGAAGGTGTTGCACCAGAGCGTTGGGCAATACGTATCGAAATCAAGCGCAGAGAAGTTGGCTATCAGCGTAGTATCCTTTGTAGCAATAAACTCGTAAATAATATCAGTGGAGAGAACTTTGTCATCTGTTGTTGTCCAGTTTAAAAAACTGAAGCAATCATTTTCACGCGCCATGATACGTACTGTGGAACCGATTTCATACAATACTGTTCCTTCCGGCTCTGTAGCTCCGTAGCGTGTATTGTTGGCCATGGTTGTTATACGATAATGCGACTGCGTGAAATGTGCTACTAATATAGTGTCATTGGTAAGAATAAAATCAAATTCCGCATCATCAGAAAGCCAGGTTCCTTCTTCCGTTGTCCATTTTTCAAAGTAATAGACTATATCGGGGGTTGCCTTTACGGTTACTGTATTGCCACAGTCATAAATACCTGCGCCTGTCAAATCGCCTCCTGCCGGCGGAACTGCCCGTAAAGTAACTTCGTACTTGGCTATCTCAAAGTGTGCCACCAATTCACGGGGTTTACCTACCTCAAATATATAAGGATTCTCGGTAATAATTTCGCCCTCATCATCTGTCCAGCTGACAAGCATCCAACAATCATTAGGGGTTGCTGCTAAGGTTATCTCGGTTCCGCAAACAAATGTTCCTTCACCTGAAACTGTGCCGCCTGCTAAGGGATTTGTTGTTACAGTTATATTGTGGCTATTCTGCACAAAATTTGCCGTCAAATTGCGATTTTGTATTACTTCAAAAACCCATGGATTAGAAGTGGAAACAGGGGTGCCGTTTTCTGTCCAGTTAACAAACATCCAACAATCATTAGGGGTTGCTACTACGGTTATCTCGGTTCCGCAATCAAATGCTCCTTCACCTGAAACTGTGCCGCCTGCTAAGGGATTGGCTACTACAGATACATCGTGGCTATTCTGCACAAAGTTTGCCGTCAAATTACGCTCTCCCGTTACTTCAAAACTCCATGGATTAGTAGTAGAAACAGGAGTGCCGTTTTCTGTCCAGTTAACAAAAGCCCAGCAAGGCTCAGGCGTAGCCGTTACGGTGATAGTGTTGCCACAGTTGTAATTGCTACTACCGGTAACATTGCCGCCTTCTGATGGAGATGCCGAAAGATTTACGTCATAACCGTACTGTTCAAAATGCGCCACTAAATTGTAATTTTCCTTTACAACAAATGTGTAGGGATTATTGGTAGAAACGGAATCGCCTTCTTGTGTCCACCATCCAGCAAACGCCCAACAATCATTAAAAGTTGCTGTTACAGTGGTTGAAACACCGCAGTTGAAATTTCCTCCGCCGGTAGCTTCGCCGCCTGCTAAGGGATAGACTGTTACGGTTACATTATATGGATTCTGAATAAAGTATGCCACCAAATTCCGGTCTTCGGTTATGGGAAAAGTGTACGGATTATTATGTGACACAGAATCACCATCTTGCGTCCGCCAACCCATAAAGGTATAACAGGGATAAGGGAACGCCTCTATTGTTAAGAAAGTTCCACCAAAAACACAAAGAATGGTAGTATCTTCAATAGAAACCGTGCCGCCCGTTAAATACTCAACGGTTATTTTATAGTCTTTTTGAATGAAGTTAGCTACCAAGTTACTACTTTCGGATACTTCAAAACTCCATGGATTATTTGTAGAAGCCAAGATGTTGTTTTTTGTCCAGTTTACAAACTCCCAACAATCATTTTCAGGAATGGCTGTTACGGTAATTGTGTCACCGCAGTTGTGACTACCGCTACCCAAAACTGTGCCACTTCCCGCCGGAAATTCCAAAAGATTGATATCAAAAACATCACATACAAAAATTGCAACTAATTCGTGATTTCCGAATATTGGAAAGGAATGGGATAGTTGTCCTGAGACATATTCGCCATTTTCCTGCCATCCAATAAAGGTACAGCAACCGTTGGGATTTGGAACTGCTATTACGGTGGCAATGTCGCCAATATTGTAGCTCCCACCGCCGGTAAATGTGCCGGCTTCCGGAGGTTGTACTGTTACGTTAACGATGTATGTAAATAACGAAAAATGGGCTACCAATTTACGATTTTCATTTACCTCAAATGTCCATGGATTTTCTTTTGAAATAGGAGTATCGTTTTCAAACCAGCCGTCAAAGGTGTAGTCATCGTTGGGGCGTGCGAAAACAGTGCGTTCTTCGCCGCATGGAATAGTTTCCGAATTACCAAGTACAAACACATTCCCACCACCCTGAGAATCCGGAGAAACACTAATGTTGTAATAATTCAATTCAAAATTTGCAATTAAGGTACAGCTTTCATCTACTGTAAACGGATAGTTCTCTTGTGTAGAGACTTCTACACCGTTTTTGGTCCAGTTGATAAATGTGTAGCATGAGTTTGTATTTGCCATTGCTACTGCTGTTGAGCCGCATACATGAAATCCGTTTCCTAATGGCTGCGGTGTGCTTCCTGCAGGTGGATTTGCCAATAGGATAATCTCGCAGGTGTCTTTCGCAAAGTTTGCAAAAATAAAAGAGTTACCCGTTACTTGAAATTGGTACAGAGGTTGGTTGGATAGTACTTCGCCATCTTCATTTGTCCAGTTTATAAAGCGGTAACAAGAAGAGTCGGTTGCTTGTACGGTTACCATATCGTCGCAGTTTTGAATATTGCCGCCAATCACCTCAACCGTACCTCCTGCCGGCGGACTTGGGATTGCATAAATATAGTATGTTTTAACTGCAAAATTGGCAATCAAAGTTCGGGCACCTGTTACGGTAAAGATGTAGGGATTGTTGTTAGGTGTGACGACAATGCCATTATCATCCGTCCAATTAACAAATGTATAACAGGTATCGGGATTTGCTGTTACGGTTACGTTTTCGGAGCAAGCATAGGAACCGTCTCCTGTTATGGTACCTGCTTCCGGTGGATTAGCATACACATTGATATTAACAAAATTTCCAAAATGAGCAACCAAAGATATATTTTCTGTTACGATAAAAGTGTAGAGACTCTCTTCTGAAACAAAAGTGCCGTCTTGTGTCTGCCACTCAATAAAGGAGTAGCAAGTGTTCGGGGTTGCGGTTACGGTTGCTTCTTCACCGCAATAGTAGCTTTCTCCGCCTGTTGCCGCACCGCCATTCGTTGGATAGGTTGAAACAAAAACATCGTAATAATTTAGTTCAAAATGTGCAACCAAATCACGGTCACTTGTTCCTAAAATAAACGTGTATTCAAGATTGGTAGAAACAGTATCTGTGCCTTCCGTCCAATATAAAAAGGTATAGCAGGTATCGGCTTCGGCTACTAAGGGAATCAAATCACCGCAGGCAAAACTGCCGCCACCTGTTACTGTGCCGCCTCCCGTTGGGTTGGCTGAGGCAGTAACATCGTAGTAATCAAGTTCAAAATGGGCAACCAAAGTATAGCCATCGGGAAAAAGTTCTATGAGTTCCGGAGTTACTGTAAAGGGGTATTCCGTTTGGTCGGAAACCTCATCACCATTTAACGTCCAATTTACAAAGTTGTAACACTCATCCGGCGTTGCGTTTACGATTACGGATGTGCCGCAGTTATAGGTGCCGTATCCTTCCACTTCGCCGCCGCCTTCCGGATTTGCTTCAACAAAAACAGCAAGGGTTTTAATTTCAAAAAGCGCTGTCAAAGTACTATTACAGTTATCATCTGTTACTTCAAAATAGTATGAAAGGTCGTAAGAAACGGTCTCGTTATCTTTTGCCCAGTGGGTAAATCTTGTACATGGGTCATTAATTTCCCCTGCCACTACTGTTACAAAAGCTCCGCAGTTATAAATGCCGCCGCCTGTAGCCATACCGAGTTCCGCAGGTTCTGCCACAACGGTAATCTCGCACGTTTTCAAATGAAAGAGGGCAATCAGCGTATCGGGTCCGGTAACAAGAAACAAAAAAGGATTTTCAGTAGAAACATCGTACCCGTATTTATCTGTCCATTTTACAAACTCGTAGCAGCCATTAG
>Ga0123353_10017198_pt1 | contig 10613 bp, 7 predicted proteins | sample TergutLab28metaG_3_FD_92763 | JGI IMG/M metagenome (GOLD analysis project Ga0123353, IMG submission 92763) | Labiotermes labralis P3 segment gut microbial communities from Petit-Saut dam, French Guiana - Lab288 P3 | ecosystem: Host-associated > Arthropoda: Insects > Digestive system > Gut ... | reverse complement strand
TTAATAGGCTTAATGTTAGTTTGGTTGTTAGTGTTGTTAGTGGTGTTGTTGGTAGTTCTGTTATGTTGAGTGCTAATTTGACTTCTGGTGGTGTTGCTGTTGTTGGTGCTAATGTTAGTTTTTATAATGCTAGTGGTGGTTTGTTAGGTTCTAATATTACTAATGCTGATGGAATTGCTGTATTGTATTATGTTTTTAATACAAGTATGGGTTCGACTTATTATGCTGTTTATGGAGGTAATGGTACTTATAATATTAATCAATCTAATAATGCTACATTGGTTATTAATAAGATTAATACTAATTTGGTTGTTAGTTCTGTTAGTGACGTTGTTGGTAGTGTTGTTGTGTTGAGTGCTGTTTTGACTTCTAATAGTGGTCCTGTTGTTGGTGCTAATGTTAGTTTCTATAATGCTGCAGGAACTCCATTAGGTATTAATACTACTAATGGTAGTGGGATTGCTGTATTGTATTATACTTTTAATATAGGTATGAATACACAGTATTATGCTGTTTATGGAGGTAATGGTACTTATAATGCTTCTCAATCTGCTTATGCTACATTGGTTATTGTTGGATCTAATACTAATTTAGTTGTTCGTGATGTTAATGGTTCAGTTGGTAGTACTATTATGTTGAGTGCTAATTTGACTTCTGGTGGTGTTGCTGTTGTTGGTGCTAATGTTAGTTTCTATAATGCTGAAGGAATTCTATTAGGTATTAATATTACTAATGGTAGTGGGATTGCTGTATTGTATTATACTTTTAATATAGGTATGAATACACAGTATTATGCAGTTTATGAGGGTAATAGTACTTATGGTGGTTATGAATCTAGTCCTGCTAATTTAATTGTTAATAAATTTAATACTAGTTTGATTGTTCGTGATGTTAATGGTTCAGTTGGTAGTTCTATTATGTTGATTGCTAATTTGACTTCTAATAGTGATCCTGTTGTTGGTGCTAGTGTTAGTTTCTATAATGCAACTGGTGATTTAATAGGTACTAATACTACTAATGCTAATGGAATTGCTGTATGGTATTGTATTTTTAATACAGATATTAATACGAATTATTATGCTAATTATATGGGTAATGGTACTTATAATGGTAATCAATCTGTATCAGCATCTTTAGTGATTGTTTTGGTTAATCATGTTGCCCTTGATGCAGCTATAGATTCAGCAAATACTAAAGTTCAAGGAGATTATACTCCTGCAAGTTGGGCTATTTTCCAGACAGCTCTTAATAGGGCTAATATGCTTAATAAAGATATTGCAACTCAAGAAGAGGTTGATGAGGTAATTGCTAATTTGAATAATGCTATTTTTGCTTTAATTCCTGTTAGTAAAGATACCACCCCACCTACTGTAGCTAGTAATGTTCCTTCTGGAACATTCTTTGATGATGTTAGTGTTGTTTTAACTATGAATGAACCAGGTAAGATTTACTATACTACTGATGGTAGTGATCCTCGTAGTTCTCCTACTCGTAAGGAGTATTCTGGTCCAATATCTATTGGTTCTACATCTACTTTGAGGTATGTGGCTGTTGATACAGCGGGAAATCCGTCTCAAGTTTATCAAGCAACATATACTCTTCGAAAAGGTTTGATTCCTGAAGAACCTGTTCAGTCTTCTGGTAGTTATAATAAAGATGTTGTTGTTAGTTTGCCTACAGTTCCAGGATCTACTTTGTATTATAAAGTAAATGATGGAACATATAAACCATATACTGGAGCCTTTACTATTGGTGAAACTGCAACTATTAGTTATTATTATCAAGATGCTCGTGGTGCTAAATCTTCAGTGCAAACTGTAAAATACACTATTGATAAAGTAGCTCTTAAAGTTAAAGAAACTAATACTAAGAAGTTCAAACCTATTAAAGCTAAAAAACAAACTCTCAATATAAAATTCAGTAAAAATATTAAAATAACCAAAGCTAACCTTAAAAAAATCCTTGTAAAAACAAGTAAAGGTAAAAAAATTAAGGCTAAAGTTTCTGTTAAAAACAATATATTAAGAGTCACTGTTCCTAAATTAGCTAAAAAGACTAAATTCACAGTTACTATTCCTAAGAATATTGTTAGAGATAATGCAACTAGTGTGTTAAAGTCAAAAACAACTTTAAGATATGTTGTTAAATAGATTAATGGGGTTTAAAAACAGTTTATTTTAATTTAAAGGAGTAAAAACACTCCTTTAAAACTTTCTTTTTATCCTCTTCTTTTTTAAAAAATTATGGTGCTTTATTAAAATTATAGTATTTTATCAAATTGTTATTTTTTATTTATTATTTTTAAATAATATTATTTTTATTTTTTTCTTTCTTTATTCTTATTTTATCTTTTTCCTATAGGTTTCTTACTTTATTCTCACTTTATTCTTTTTTCACCTTTTCCCATATTCTTCTTATTTTCATTATATTTCACTTTCCCTTATTTTTCAATATACTCTTCCTTTCCAAATTATCTTAATATAACATTTACTAATTCCTTAAAAACTGTATGAACAGTCGTTTTAAAAAAACAACCTTTATATATCATTAGCCATATATGAAATATTTAAATAAATATCATATAATATTCTAGTAAACTATATAATGTTCTAATGATTAAGTACTAAGTGATTTCTATGGAAAATAAAAATAAGATTTTAGCAACTTTAATACTTATATTTATAATATTTATTATGGCTCAGGTAATCGGTCTTGTTTCTGCAAGTTCTGAAAATAAAATTATAGATAAAGGTATTTCACAACATAAACACAATAAAAATATAAAAATAAATTGGATGGCTACTGTTTATAAAGATAAAAAATTAGAAGTCTATAGATATTTTTATAAAAACAATACTCTATATAAAACTAAAAAAACCACATTTCAAAGAATCAATAAAAGTAAATTAAAAGTTTTTACAAATGAAAAACTTAATAAAAATACCTACAAAACCTACAAATACATGAATATAAAAAAGGGAGTGAGTCTTAAATCTCATTATTTTAACAAGTATCAAAAAAAAATACTTAAAAATGTATACACAAGTAAGATTTTTGATGCTGGTTGTAGGCATGTTTCAAATGTTGCAGATGGAAAAATAAAATGGAGTACAAGAATTTATTATAATAAAAATAAAGTTTCCATAGATGAAGAACTTTCAAGTATTGAATCAGATTATGAAAAGAAAATAATTATAAAAAGAAATTCTAAAGATAAATTAAAAATCACAACAAAATTTACACAAAATAAAGAAAAATATACTTCAAAAACTAAGAAAGTTATTCCAAAAAATAATAAACTTTGTCCAAAATGCAGTAAACTTAGTTCCAAATGCAGTAAACCTTGTCCAATATGTAGTAAATTCACTTCAAAAAATAAGAAAACTATCATAGAAACTAAGAAAGTTTCTTATGTAAGTTCTAATTTATCCCCAAAAAATTATTATTTAAATGTTTATAAACCAAGAATGGCTAAATATTTCATTGCTTATAAAACAAAATTTATTAGATATAATCCCTCTTCTCCAGAAAATGAAAGGTAATAAAAGTAGGACTTATGTGTTAATATCATTACCTCTTATGTAAATTAAAACAAATCTTATTCAAATTCTATTTCAAAAGCTATTACTGGATATTCTAATTCAAAATTAGTAATTACTTCTGGAGAAACTTCACCGAAAAACCCATTTATATTCCCATTTTGACTACTGCCTTTAACATTAGCTACTCTTCCTTCAATGAAACTAGGATTGTCAGAAGAAAATATCTCCATTTTATATCCTAAATTAGCTAAAATACTAGCTACTGTAGATTTAATTTCAGTAAAATTAGCTGTTGAATGACAGATAGCTCCAGCTAATTTTTTAATAGTTTTTACATTAGTTTCCTTTTCTTCATCAATATATAATGTATCTCCAATTTCGAATATTTTTTGAGGGTGATCTTCGTGTTTATTGTCTTCTAAAAATTCCATTAAACTATTGATTAAACTTTTTCTAATCATGGTTCTATCTATTGTAATAGGTTTAGATACTTGAACATGATTATCTTCATATTGCATCATTTTATTGTAATGGTTTTCTTCACTAGTTAACATTAAACTCATGACTTCCTGAAAACCAAGTCCTATCATAAGTTCCCTAATAGATTTTTCACTTTTAAACCAGTTATTTTCATAAGCTATAGTTGAAACATCAGGAACTTTAGCTTCAATATTATTTATACAATGTTGGATAGCTATATTCTCTACTAAATCAACTTCATGAAGAATATCAATTCTATATGATGGAACAAGTACTTCTACTTCATTACTATTTACTATTTTCCCATCCATTCTAGCTTTCTTTAAAAGATTAACAATATCGGTAGCTTCAAAATTTACTCCACCAATTAGTTTATTAGAAAAATCAACTCTTACAGTTCTTGTTTTAGGAGATAAATCAGGACTTGTAGTGGTTCTTGTTTTAGGAGATAAATCAGGACTTGTAGTAGTTCTTGTTTTAGGAGATAAATCCGGACTTGTAGTAGTTTTATCATCATAAACAATTTCTAAACTTTTTATCTTCCCACCAACTTCACCAAATGAACTACAGATAATGTTTAATGTTTGATTTACAGCTTTTTCATCAGTTCCAGTCACATCAACAAGTATATTTTTCGTATCCTCACTAAGTTTTGTTAATTCACCATTTATTATTGGAGGCATAGATAATATATTATTATTTTTATCAAGAATAATTGGGTATTTATCAAACCCTGAAATTAATTTTGCATATTTTGAACCTTTCTCATGTTCTTCTAATATTTCCTGAGGAGTCATTTCATTTAAATGTTCAAGTGGGATAAAGCTATTTTCATGAGGACTACTTGCAATATATTTATAATCTCCTTCAATAACATCAAGATTATGAATACCAATAGCTACTTTTTTTCTATCTCTTCCAATTACCCAATGTAAATTTTCTTGAAAATCCATTATTTGTTTTAATTTCTCTCCTTCAAAGTTAACATTTTCAATCAATGCAAAAGCTATGTATGGTCGAATATTTTCAATTTCTTTATCCACAAATACTTTGTATCCAGAAGATAAAACTTCATATTTTGGAAGACCAATTTCTTGGGAAATAAACCCTTTTAAACTACGAGATATTCCTTCAACTGAAAGCTGATCTGGACGGTTAGGGAAAAATTCAACTTTAATTGTTTCTTCATCAAAATCTTCTATGTCACTTCCAAGCATAGGTAAAATATCAATAAGTTTTTCATTACTAATGTTTATTCCAAGTTCTTTTAAATCTTGATATTCAAATGTAATTACTGGCATTAGCTATTCTCCTGAAAATATTCATAATGATTTTTTAATAATTTTTAAATTTTTTAGTATTCTTTAAATTTTTAATATTTGAATAAGATTATTCAAATAAGCTTATTTAAATAGCTTTATTCAAAGTTTACAATTTTTTATATTCATAAGATTATTCAAATAAATGTATTGACTTAATATATTCATATTTAACTATTTTTTTACTAGAAATTTAATATTATAATCCAAAGATTAATATAAAGAATAGACCTTCAAGTACAAAATGCAAAGCTCTATGTTCTAAATGATTCATACGGTCCATAGTTAAAGAGTGAGTTACATCAATAACCAGATGAATTAATGCAGCTAAAAATCCTATTTCTAGTGAAAAAAAGACTACTGATAATATTACAAAATGGAATAAAGCTTCTATTCCTTCATGAACAAGCCAAGCTTTAAGGGGTGAATAAACTGTTTCTTGGACAATTCCTCCAAATAGTATGTAAAAGTTACCAATGTATTTCCAAAAAACAAGACTATGGATTTCATCACTAATAGCAAGTACAATAGCTATATAAAACCACAATAATTCCATTTTTTCACCTTTAACATTTTATAATTTATTTTTATTAATATTATTAATTAATTAACATTATTTCTTAATTAACATTATTTCTTAATTAATATTAGTTTTTAATTAACATTATTTTTTAATTAACATTAGTTTTTAATTAACATTATTTCTTAATTAATATTATATTTTAATTAAGATTAAATATCTATATGATTTATAATAAAAATATTTTATTTTTTATTCAATAAATATATTACCCCTATTCAATAAGAAGATGCTGATGAAAAATTATCAAAATATTATGTTTAAAAAAGAAAAAAATTAAACTGTCTTAACAATATGCTCAATTCAATCTCTCCTATTTCAATTTATTTGCTCTTTAATTAAGGTTATAATTATTCTTTCAACCTTTATAATATTCTACTTATAGGTCTTGACCTATTATTTCAATTTCTTTATTATTGAAATCTTTATCAAATGTAGCTATTTTAGTTATTCCTAACTGTTCCATAAGTTCAATATATAAACAGTCAAATAATGGTATTCTTTGAGGTAAATAATTTAATAATTTTTTCATGCTATTTATATTTTTACATAAACTATTATTTTCACCTAAAAATATAATATAAACATATTATAAAAGTATAATCATTGATTTGTAAATTTTAACTTTTTCAAAAAGGAGTATGTTAATGAAAATATATTTAGATACTTGTTGTTTTAATAGACCTTATGATGATCAAAACCAGATTAAAATTGAGTTAGAAACATTAGCTAAGCTCAGCATTCAAAAAGAAATACTTGAAGAAAAATATGATTTAATTTGGTCATATATAATTAACTATGAAAACAGTGAAAACCCATTTAATGAAAGAAAAGAAAATATTGGTGAATGGGAAGCAATAGCTAAAAAATATGTTCCTTTTTCAGAAGAATCTTTAGCTAAAGGAAAAGAAATAGAGCTAATAGGAATCAAACAAAAAGATGCACTGCATATTGCTTGTGCAATTATTGAGAACTGTGATTATTTTATAACTTGTGATAATGGAATATTAAATAAAGATATTGATGAAATTAAAGTTATTAACCCAATTGATTTTATTAAACTGGAGTTGAGATAAAAATGAAATCTGAAATTGCTCTTAGAAGTGAAGCAATGAAAATATTAACTAAAAATCTAGGAAAAGTTGATGCCGAAAGATTCATTTCTAGCATAAAAAAAGACCACTTCGATTATACAGAATGGAGAAAAGATTTATGGAAAGATAAAACAATCGAAGAAATCCATGAACTAGCTGGACAATACGAAAAAATACATAAAAAATAATATTTTAACTTGGAATTTATTTCTATATATTCTATTTTTTGAATATTTATTTTTATTTTTAAATATTTTATTTTCTATTATTTTCTATTTTTTAAATATTTATTTTTATTTTTAAATATTTTATTTTCTATTATATTCTATTTTTTAAATATTTATTTTTATTTTTAAATATTTTATATTCTATATATTCCATTTTTTAAAAATTTATTTTTATTTTTAAATTTATTATAAAATATACAAAATATATCATATAATTATTCTAAATTTATTTCTAAATTTATTATAAAATATAAAATATTATATTATAATTAAAATATATAACTATAACATAATATTGAACAAAATATAATATTAAATAATATAAATTAATATTAATTAAAAATTTCTATTGTATACAATAATAATATAAATATTGTATATATAATATAATTATTATAATAGATTTACTGTTATGGAGAAGATGTATGTCAATAAATGAAATTCCTAAAGATTACAATCATAAAAACGAAAAACAATGGCAGAAAAAATGGGAAGATAATGAGATTTATAAATTTATAGGTGATGGAACAAAACCAAAATATATAATTGATACTCCTCCTCCTTATCCAACAGGTTCTCTTCACATGGGGCATATTTTAAATTGGGTTTTTATTGATATGATAGCTAGATTTAAACGTCAAAAAGGATTTGATGTTATGTTTCCTCAAGGATGGGATTGCCATGGTCTTCCAACTGAAGTAAAAGTAGAAGAGACTCATAATATTAAGAAAAATGATGTTTCAAGAGCTGATTTTCGTCAAATGTGCATAGATCTCACCAAAGAAAACATAGCTACTATGAAAAGTCAAATGCAATCTATTGGATTTTCTCAAGACTGGACAAGAGAATATATTACCATGACTCCAGAATATATGGAAAAAACCCAAGTTTCTTTTCTTAAAATGTATAATGATGACTTAATATATCAAGGAATTCATCCAGTTAATTGGTGTCCAAGGTGTGAAACAGCTATTGCTTTTGCAGAAGTTGAATATAGTAGTAATGAAACCTTTTTAAATTATGTTAATTTTCCACAATGTGATGTAAATGATGGAAACAACATTGGTGAAAACAACATTGGTGAAAATAACATTGGTGAAAATAACATTGGTGAAAATAACATTGGTGAAAATAACATTGGTGGAAAGAAAGGTGTTTTAATAGCTACCACTCGACCAGAACTTATGTCTGCCTGTGTAGCTGTTGTAGTTAGTCCTGATGATGAGAAATATTCAGATATTCTTGGAAAAGAAGTGGAAGTTCCACTTTCTGGGCAAAAAGTTAAAGTAATAGCTGATGAAGAAGTTGACCCTGAATTTGGTACTGGGGCAGTTATGGTTTGTACATTTGGTGATAAAACTGATGTATCTTGGGTAAACAAACATGATTTAGATGTTATTGAAGCTATTGATGAAAAAGGAATTATGACTAAAGCTGCTGGTAGATATGAAGGAATGAACTTAGAAGAGTGTAAACTAGCTACTATTGAAGATTTAAAAGCAGAAGGTTTTATGCTCAAACAAGAGAAAGTTGATCAAAATGTTGGGCAATGTTGGAGATGTAAAACTCCTATTGAAATATTGGTCAAGAAACAATGGTTTGCAGCTATTAGCAAACTCACAGATGATATTAAATCTGCTACTAACTCTATGAACTGGGTTCCAGAACATATGAAAAGTAGATTATTGAATTGGGCAGATTCTATGGAGTGGGATTGGTGTATTTCAAGGCAAAGAATCTTTGCAACCCCTATTCCTGTTTGGTTCTGTGATGATTGTGGTAAAGTAATTTTACCTGAAGTCAATGAATTGCCTGTTGATCCAACACAAATTAATCCTTCTATTAGTGCTTGTGAATGTGGTTCTACTAAGTTTACTGGAGAAGATGATGTATTAGATACTTGGATGGATAGTTCTATATCTCCATTAAATATAGCTGGATGGCCTGATTCAAGTTTTGCAGAGAATTTTCCAGCTAATTTACGCCCACAAGGTCATGATATTATTCGTACTTGGGCATTTTACACAATTGCCAGAACATTAGCTCTTGAAGGAGATATGCCATTTGATGAGATTGTTATTAACGGTATGGTTGCAGGTGTTGATGGTTATAAAATGAGCAAATCCCGAGGAAATGTAATAGGTCCTGAAGAGGTTATGGAGGAATATGGTGCTGATGCTCTTAGAACATGGGCAGCTAATAGTGTTCCTGGTTCGGATGTTCCTTTTGATTGGAAAGACATTAAATATGGTTATAAATTCCTTAGAAAATTCTGGAATGCATTTAGATTTATTAGTATGCATATTTTAGAAAATGAGTTAGCTATAAACAAAGTAGACACAGAAAAAATCAAAGAAAATCTCATGCCATTAGATAGATGGGTACTTTCAAAGTTAAATACACTTAATCAAGAAGTTACTAATGCTTATGAAACATATAACTTTGCAACAGCTATTAACTCCATTGAAAAGTTCATTTGGCATGATTTTTGTGATGAATATATTGAAGCAGTTAAATTTAGATTATACAATGATGATATAAGTGAGGAGTCAAGAATAGCTACTAAGTATACTTTAAAAACAGTTGTTGAAACTTCTTTAAAACTTCTTGCTCCTATCACTCCTCATTTTGCAGATGAAGTATATCAGTACTTTGAAAGTGAAAATATAGTTGAAAATGTAATTGGAAATAAAAATGATGGTGAAGATACTAATATTGCTAGTGTAAATACTAGTATTTGGCCTGAAATTCAAGAAGACTTAATTGATAAAAGTTCAGAAGAAAATGGTCAATTAGCTATTGAACTTATTGGTGAAGTTAGACGATTTAAATCTTCTTCTAAAATTCCATTAAATGTTCCATTAGCAGAACTTAATATTTATTCTAATAAAAAGTTAAAAAGTATACTTAATGAATATGTAGATGCTATCAAAGGCACTTTAAAAATAAAAGAACTTAGTTTAAATGAAGGAAAACCAGATATTCATGAGAAGGTAGTGGAAATCACTCCAGCTATGGATAAAATTGGACCTCAATTTAAAGGAGAAGCTCCAAAAATTATACAATATCTAAGTTCAACTAGTCCTGATGAAATAGCTAACTTACTTGAAAAAGACAATGAAATAGCTATTGATGATAATATTATTACTGAAGAACATGTTAATATGAAAAAAGAAGTTCTTGGTAAAAGTGGTAAGAAAGTTGATCTTATTCAAGCTGAAAATCTAGATATCATATTTGAAATAGTCAGATAATTGATATTTTAGATATTTAGATAATTGATATTTTAGATATTTAGATAATTGATATTTTAGATATTTAGATAATTGATATTTTAGATATTTAGATAATTGATATTTTAGATATTTAGA
>Ga0123353_10017197_pt1 | contig 10613 bp, 10 predicted proteins | sample TergutLab28metaG_3_FD_92763 | JGI IMG/M metagenome (GOLD analysis project Ga0123353, IMG submission 92763) | Labiotermes labralis P3 segment gut microbial communities from Petit-Saut dam, French Guiana - Lab288 P3 | ecosystem: Host-associated > Arthropoda: Insects > Digestive system > Gut ... | reverse complement strand
GCGGTGTGCGGATGAGTGTGCATGGCGGCCAGGAGATTTCCATGATTCCTCGTCCGCGTCCTGAATTGAGTCGTTTGTTCGACCTTGCCGACATCCAACCGCCGACGATCCTGCCTGCCGGACACACGCTTGCGGACACTAAGAGAAAACTGAAAAATCGACGTAAGTTGAAGTAAAAAAACTACTTATGGCTGAAAATATGACTCGCTTTTGAAGGAACATCCGTTGCAGAAGCCAAAGTGATTGAGATGAAGTATTATGCCCGTCGTTTATAGAAAAGTCAAGAGCGGCGATGCCCGCGCGACGACCAACGGTTTAGCCTTTGGTGTTCCCACGTTACGCGGGAATATGGGCGTCGGCGAACTTGGCGTTTCCTGGAAACCGGCGGTACGTCGCGGTTTTTTCGCCGACCTGGGCATCCACGGCTACACCGGTGTCCGCGAAGGTCTCGTCGCAAACCAGAGTGTCGGGCGAAATTTTTGATGGCTTCGCCGAAATCAGAGCATGCAACACGTCAACGAGTGTCCAGATCGCACACGACGATGTCGGTAGTCAGACAACCTGTCTGCCAGCCAGACAACATATTTACAAAGCCCTTGGGCAGCGGTACTCATTTCTCTTCGTGGGGCGTCCATCGATAGATGACATTCTTGCCACGCCAGTCTTCCTCGACCAGAACGATGTACTCCCCGTTGGATCGTTTCGTCGCGCGGACACCGTGAGGCGTGTCAACCCAGCCGGTATTCTCAAACGTCCGTGTAGGTTCAAACTGTCCAATATATTTTGCAGTGTGTCTGTTATACACGTGAATGATTCCGCCGTACATGGTACAGACAAAAATGTAATCGCCGGTAATCTCGAAAGCTTGCGGACTGAGTTTGTTTTCAATCGGCATATCGAGCTCATACGTGGCTATCCGGTTTCCCTGCTTCCAGTTGTCATAGCGCGCCAGTACAGTCCCGACGAGGCCCCATTCATCATTAGCGGGTTTTTTATCCGTATAACCGCCGATATACAGGATATCGTTTTCTTTGTCGTACACGATCCTTTCGATCTTGTTAAATTCCGTCGGCCTGTCATAGACAACATTCAGTGAACTGCTCTTGTCGTAAACGGGATTGTTGTTCCCATCAAAGCCCAAGAACGCGTATTTCACGATTTTGTCTTTCGTCGGAGGGTTGCTGGACGCACCGCACCAGATGTCGCCGTTCAAATCAACGTCCCAAGCCCATCCGTCGTCAAAGAACAAACCGGCGGGACGTACGATCATACTTGGCTTGTCTTCAAATACGTACATGTCAAAACCGGCATCTTCCCTGGGTACCCCGCTACTGCACTGACAATACATTCCATTTTGGTACAGAACCTTTCTTCCTTCCAATTCCCTGACCCAAACGTGACCGTTTGTCCTGTGCTTTCCAAGCCTCGGATCATCAGGATATTTGACTTGGTCTCTGTTGATCCCGATGATGGTGGCTTCCCCGCCGAAACCTTTGTCATAATCCATTCGATAGGTTTCTTCCCCGCCGTAAACGTACAATCCGTCTTCACCGGGCAGAAAGCCGCAACAATCCGTGAAATGGAAACAATGTTGTTCCCATACAAGCTTGCCGTCCGGGGTCAATTTGCGGATAACCGTCTCGCCTTTGCTGAGAACGACGTAAACGTTACCTTCCTCATCCGTTCCCGCACCGATCAAAGCGAAGAATTTCATCGGCAGATACTCACCCGGAATGCCGGAACCGATGCCGCCCTCGTCACCGAACGTATGATGCAAAACCGGCTGCTTTCCGGTAATGTCGTAGAACAAAATCTGCTGTCTCTTTCCATCGTCGGTTGCCATGAGATAACCGTCTTTTACGTCGAATGTGACGGAAGTCGGTTTCCCCGCGTCCGTAATCACTCTACCCGTTGCAACACCAGTCAGGGTGTATTCTCTGATCTCCGTCCCGACTATTACCCAGAGCAAGTCTGATTTTGGATTCACCGTTAAAGCCGTCGCGCCGACAATGGTAAAACGATTTGTCCTGGATGGTGCCGTTGTACCGGTACCACCGTTCCATATTTCCACATTGTTGTTTCCTTCGCGTCTTAACGCGTACAACGTACCATTCTTTTCCACCAGATCAATAACGGTTTCACCGCCTTGGTTTGTATAAGCCTGCTGTGTGTGCGTGTGGATGTTGTTCGGGTCCCACGAATAGCGGATCAGGTTATTGGCAGCCGTGAAAATCCAGAAATACTCCGCGTTAGCCGTCACTGCGTAACCGCCGGTTCCCCAACCCCAACCGTCCAATTCTCCGCCTCTGGAGCCATCTTTTAAGCCCCAAATAAGGTACGAGTTGACGTCCCCGTCTTTGTAAATACCCGTACACCTTCCGGCCTCATCCCATTCGGCCGCAGTAAATACGGCACCTGCCGCAAAAGCGGTGTTTCGGACCCAATTTTGAACCCATTTTCCGCCTTGCCGCACATTTTGGCCTTTGCCACCGAACGAGTTTCCCAAATAACTGGTCGTGTATGTAAACGAGTCTTGGGCGTTCACGACAGTCAGGTTGATCACCGTCAACGACATAATGAGCGACAGAAATAAAAGAACGCTCGTTACTTTCTTACTGAAACTTGTTGTTGTCATATTGTTCTCTTCGTTGAATTAAATGACTTTATCATTTTTTATCAAGTCTTTCATGGACCATTTGCAGAAGTGCTTCGTGGTTGTCCGTATCGTTTATCGCCATCAAATACCATTTTTGAGGGTATTCCAGTGTTTCTCCGGGTTTTAATGTCGTATATGTCCCATGATTCTCAAGTTCGATATAAAGTCCTTGATCATGGGCGTAAATTTCCACTTCTCCTTGATTTGGCGGAAGCGAAGATGTAGGAATATCAGGAAAAGTTTTGATGAACAACATCCCATTGCAGGCATGTGCCAACCATCCATCTTTTGCCGTCGCAAAGAGTTTTTGTGATTTGGGCACCAAATCCGGATCAAAGGCGTACCAAAGAATTCCGTTTTCAATCGTGACACCCTTTAAATTGGACGAAGGCAACATTTCGTCAACCGGAAAAAAACTGATATTTCCTGCCGTACGCAACACATCCCATGCCGCGACCTGTTTGGTGTCGTCGCTGATGTTGGTTATCGAGTAAACGATATTGACCGCACCGTCTTCCGGAGTGATATAAAACTTTTTCTTAAAGAGGTATCCGCTCGCCGTATCGGGTTTGCTGACCAGCAAGAGAGTGTCTTTCACCAGAGTTGCCTCGTAGGGTTCCACGTCCAATACGGGATAAGGAGGCCAGCCCCATTCCGACTGGGGCGACGGCCACAGCGTCGCTCCGTAGTTTTGATCATGCACCGACGACGGAGTCAACAATTCCTTCCCTTGGCAGGTGTACGAAACGATTCGGCCGCCTGTTTTGGCGGAAACCGTGAACGTGTTGTCGTCATATCTGAAAACGTAAAGGCCGTCATCAACAGTGACAGTAACCGAAGGGGGCTGGTTATCATAAACAACCAGTGTCATCAACAAACAAAATGAAATTATGGGTTTCATCGGCACTAATTGAACTTTCAATGAAATTGATGGATTTCGACGATTTTCCCTTCTTTTGCCGAAGCGTAAGAAGCCCATACAAGGCGCACCGTTTCGAGATTATCACTGCCGGTATTTTCCGCAACGGCACCATCGCGTATGGCTTGCAGGATATTACGATTGATATGTATCCCGCTTTCATGGTTGACGATATAGTCAGGATCGGCCCAATCGTAGGACGGAAATTTTACCTTTTCCATTTTCGTTCCCTGACGGTTGGTGGTACGTATTTCGAAGTTTGTACCCGGACCAAGAGCAACACTTCCCTGATCTCCTTCAACCAAAATGTTTAATGTCGAAAACATGTCATGCTCAATAATGGAAGCATAAGACATTTCCACATAAAGAGGCATTCCGTTTTGCATCTCCATCATCGTTACAGCCAAGTCTTCCCCTTGGATTCCCGGATTGACGGATTTGGTCTGACACCACAACTTGGATGCTTCACCAAACAGGTAACGACAAACGTCATAAACATGCGACCCCATATCGGTGATGATAAAATGATCGAGTTCCTTCAGGAATGGTTGATTATCGAAAACCGGAAAACCCGACAAAAAGGATACCCTTGCTTTGAAAGGCTTGCCGATGACGCCCGAATCCATCACTTCCTTAAAACGCCGTACCGGGGCTTGCCATCGGTAATTTTCATGGATATAAAGTGCTGCGTTTGCCTTTTCGCAGGTTTCCACCATGCGTTTGGCCGTCGCCCAATCGGGTGCCATCGGTTTTTGGCAAATGATGTGTTTTATTCCCGCATCAACCGCCATTTCCACGAACTTGTAATGCGTATCCACATCGGTGATAATGTCCACAAAATCAAGTTTTTCTTTGGCGAATAATTCGGCGGCGTCATCATAGACCGAAGGTACGCCGAAACGTTCGGCCAATGCCTCGGCTTTTGATTTTGTGCGGTTATACAACGCGACAGGTTTTACGCCTTCGATTTCGCTCCAGGCTCCCACCTGAAATTGCGACCAAAAACCGGTTCCCAAAACTGCAAAACGCAACTGTTCCATGATAATAAATTAATGGTTCAAAGATTTCATTAAACGAATTGATTCAGATAATGCACGCTTTCGGCAGCCCAATGATTTTCACGGGCAATCGTTTCTTCCAACGTCGTCTCGAACGGCGTCCATAATTCGATGATGGCGGTTTTGCACTTGCCCAGCGCACGTAGTTCCTGCATCAGGAAAGGGATATTCAGTTTCCCCTTTCCCGCCGGAACGCCTTCCACCTTGAACCCCATTTTATGCTCCAAACGCTCAATGGTGAAGTCCTTCACATGCAGATTGACGGTGAAAGGCAACAATTCCCGAATCACTTCAGCGGTTCCTTCAGGGACGCCAAGTGAGTTCACCGTATCGAGGCAAATACCCACATACGGTGAATTGCAGGCCTGTATGATTTGTGCAAACTCAACGGTTTTCAACCTGTCGTGGTTTTCGAGTGCCAACCGGATATCGGCGGATTCCAGCGCAGGAATAGACGGGCGGATAATATCGATGACTTGTTCCGGCGAAGGCTGATAATCGTTCTCATCAATGACGAAACGCAGGATATCGGAATGTAATGCCTGGGCAACGACAATATACTGTTTCAGCCGTTCGGAGGTTAGTCCCTTCGATCCGACTTCCAGTTTGATGGATTGACTTTGCGCAAATTGAAACAGTTCAAGCAATTTTTCATCGGAAAAACCGTCAAGCGGCATGTTGTCGGCAAACTGGACAACTTTTGCACCCAGTTCCGAAGCCTTTTCTATCAGCCCGAAAGGTGTCATGGGGGATGCCACCGCATACCCGGGAACGCCTATCGCCCAAGTATATGTGTAACTGCCGATTCCGGTTTCAAGCGATGGGTTTGCATACATGGTTTTCAGGCGTAACGCGAATAAATTATCATTCCCAATCCGATGATATAGAGCAAGAACATAAAAAACAAAAGAACGTTTGTTCCTTTCGGAGCGTTTTTGAATTCTTTCCAGACAAATATTCCCCATATTGCCGCAACAATGGGGGCTCCGTTGCTGAGTCCATACGAAATGGCCGGCGATGCCGCGCCCGCCGACATGACACTGAGTACTTGCCCCGCACACCAGATTGCCCCGCCCAGCATACCAATGAGATGGATTTTTGATGTCCCTGTAAAATAAGCCTTTGCTTGCAATGGCGTTCCTTCAACCGGATGTTTCATAAAAAACGGGTTGACGATACATGTGCAAATAAAAGCCCCTAATGCAAAGATCACCACGGAAGTATATGGGGTAAGCTGTCCTCCGGTGTATGAAGGCGAATGGTTGGTACTGATGGAAACCATGACAAAACGGTAGAAAAAGGCGATAAAAAGTCCTGCAACCAGGGAATAAAATACGCCCTTAATGCTTTTTTGCCGGGAAGCCGCCATCTTCTTATAGGACATCATGCTGCAAAATATGGCACAGACGATGATCGCACAACCAATAAAAAGCCAGACGGGATTACCATCCGGCTGACCAATATAGTTGACCACAATCCCAAGTATCCAGCCAATGCCGCCGCCGATCGGGAATGCGACGGCCATACCGGTCGTGGCAATGCCTGCGGTCAACAACAGGGTGCCAAGGTTCCACAAGAAACCGCCCAATATGGCAAATAGCATATAGCGGGGGGCGGCCTGTGCGATATCCTGCATAAAAGTACGGTTTGCCGGTTCGATACTGCCGAGAGTAAATGCCGCAATCAGAGCAAAAAGCACTATCCCTATCGAGAAATCCCAATAGAAGAGTTCAAAACGCCAGGTCGGGCTAATCAAATTCCTGGTATTTTGCCATGAACCCCAGCAGATCATCGCCAAAAAACACAGAAAAATCGCCGTATAATAGTTTTGTATGACAAACATGATGTGGTTTCCGTATAAGTCGCAATACTTCCGTCAATTCAAAACATGCGAATGTTTTTTCACTTTTTGGGCGGTTCGCTGCAAAGTTGAACAAATGCCTCGCGGACCTTCGAAATCTGTTCCGCATTGACGATCATGTAACGGTGCTTGCCCCCTTCGCGTTCCGCGAAGGTCGTAATTCCATCGTCCTGCACCGTGACTGTCCCCGGAGGCGACAAATCGTAGTATTCACGATCCGGACGAACAACATACAGCAGGCTGTTCAGATCGAACGTCGGAGTCCCGCGATCCAGTCCGCAATAGAAACGGTAAGCGTCCTGGAGCGGATGGTACTTCACATATCCGTAATCATCCCTCATACTCGCAGGAGGATGGTGGATCGAATCGCCGATCTCGAAGCCGCAGAAAACCATCTCGGTGGGCCACTCCGCAACCATTTTTTTGGCACTCGGAAGGTCGTGGACGACGTTGTATTCCTTATGATCCCTGTAGCGCCGGGCGAACGCACCGGCCATCAAGGAAAGACATTTGACCTTTTTGGCAATCAATTCCTTGCCCGTGAGGGGCGAAATGTCGTCCGCAGGCGTGTCGAGCAACCGGGCAAAGTTCGTGAAGAAGCCGATCTGCACCAATACGACGGAGTTGTCCGGCGATTCAGCAAGCAGTTTTCGGAGAAACGGCACTGCATCGGGAAGATTTGCCGAGTCTTCCGGCGAAAGTTTACGCAGATACCGGGGATTGTCCTCGTCGTCTTTCAATTCGACCACCCGCCGATTGTACGGACCATCTTCTTTTGTTGAACCGTTTTTCACAACGGCAATCGGAATTTCCGGGCGTCCGTAGAATGTGTTGAGCAGACTAACCATCGGAGCGGCATACCGGTTGTCTTTGGTGATCGTGACCGCCAGAAGCTCGCATTCCCCGCGATTTTGCAATGCATGGGTTACGGCAAGTGCCATTGCATCATCGACATCGTTGCCGATGTCGGTGTCGAAGACGATACGCACAGGCTCCGCCGCATACGTCAAAGCGGTTAGCAATACCGCAAAAATGAAAACAAGTATTCGTTTCATTATGCAGAAACCTTTCGTGATGAGAGGGTTATTTGAACAAAAACAACATTAACAACACGGTACAATTGAAAAACCAGGTCATTTGTGATATGTTTCATCCATATTTTGACGTAGTTTTTGGAATTGAATTTCAATAATGTGATGTGCTCAAGTATCACACCGTTCTACTTGCTTAGCAAATCGAAGTCGAACTCGTTTTTCTTGCCTTTTTCGACCGTAGCGGTCAATCCCGAAGTTTCGCCCTTCTCGTACTTTATTGGAATGAGACTCTTCGCGGACGGCGGCTCCGGGTAGGAAATAGGTCTGCCTCTTGAATCCAACACGGGCGGCGGCATTTCCACGATCTCTTTTTTGTTGAAGTGAACCATGTACTCTCCCCGGGACGTTCCCGCGTCGGGATTGCCCAATATCGTTTGCAGAACGTACTGCCCGTTTTCGTCCGTCTTACCGACTGCCGCATCCCCTTGTCCTCCCGACTTGGGGGTAAAAAAGACAGACGCACCGGCGAGCGGTTCGCCGTCCATCGTAACCGTTCCAGTTACCTTGTAGGTAACAAGTTTACCGCTGCCGCCACAACCGGCAACCAGTGCAACAGCAGTGAATATCGCAATAATTAATAAATTGTTTCGCATAAAAATAAAGGAATTGGGTTAAGGCTTTTGTTGAAATCAGCCGCCCGGCTGCCTGCCATCGGTTGGCGGCTGCCGGTCGGCTAACTTGAAAAACGTTACAACGAAGCAGACTCGTTGCCGGCAACTGTTGACATCTGTCCCCAAACACCAAACGTGGAAGGACCGCTCCATCGGTCGTTATTTCCCGTATGTCCGAGGCTTTCTCCCAGTCTTTTGTTGGTTTCACCGGCGTTAATCGTGTCGGAAACAAATGTCACCGAACCATCACACAGACTTGCGCCAACTCCGCCGGTATGACTACTGGATGCCGAGATCAACCAAGTGTTATTGGAATTATTAATATCATCCTTGCTGCCGGAAACGCAAGAAGGACTGTTGGGCGGTAATGCCGTACAGAACCGCGCAGTCGTATCCCAACCGGGGCCCCAACAACCCGCCTTATTGGAACCTCGATGAAAATCATCGGGATAACTTCCTTTCACCATACCGTTCGCACCGCGAACCTCAAGACACACGGAGGGAGCCGAGGTATTGAGATTATCGGTAACGAACCGGATACTGCTTTTGATACCCACATCACTTACTGATCTTCCCGTTCCCACAAGGGATTCCGAAATGCACAACGTGTTGCTCAAACCGTCACTGACGGTCGAGATAAGCATCGGTCCATACCTGTCAGAGTCTTGGGGTCTGTTCCCGCCCCTTCCCATTCGGAAGATTCCGCGATGAACCGTGGTGGAGTTGTCTCTGCGACCGTCCACCCCGTTGTCCCCGCCGCACCCCATGTAACTGCTGGGAGTGGGAGAATCACCTGCTTTGTTGACCGCTTTTCCGTCGGAAGGACAGGCGAGAGAGGAGAAACCCTTGCCAAATGGACTAATTCCTGAGCTGAAGAGGCCATCTTGTACTCCATCTTGATAGTGCCCCGTACCACCATTATCCGTATTGCCTATGTTGTGAAGGTCATTACAATTCCGACTTGACTGCCACTCAAGTCCCGTCATGAGTTCTTCGTACAATGCTGTCTGTTCAACGTAAGGACACAGTGCAGGTCTCCAACCCCAACGGGCGGGATGCCACAAGAATTCATTATTTGCGTTACCATATTCGGGGCGCAGGAAAAGCGGCTCACGATGGTTGCCGGGAAAACGTTTGTGAGCGTCGTGAAAATTGTGGATTGCCAGCGTCCACTGTTTCAGATTGTTGGAACATTGCATACGCCGTGCCGCTTCCCGGGCCGCTTGGACAGCCGGTAATAAAAGTGCGATCAAAATACCGATAATCGCGATGACGACAAGAAGCTCAACAAGGGTGAAAGCTCTTACATTGCCCCCCCCCCCCATTTTAACATCACTCGGGTTTTTCATAACAGATCTCCTACAAAAAATTAACTTCAAAATACAACCAAAAACGTTTCCGGTTGTGTACTCTCAAAAACTGACATGTGTGAATAGCACAGGCACAACACACAATAATACAGTATAAACATCCACCGTTAATCATTCAAGTGTTCATTGACATCATTTTCTGAAAAAAAGCGATTTTTTGTGTCAATATTGATTATTTCCTTGTAAATCAATGAAAAAACCGGTGATTATCGTATGCACAGTTTGAAATATATTGTATACAAATTTGCTCGAAAATTCAATAGAAAAAATCAAAATTTTCCACAATCATGGCTTGACTTCAGTAGCTATGGGGTGTATCATATAAATAGTTGTGGCTCTGACAATTTCTTCAACTCCAATATATTTCCTTCAATGATGTATAATTTCTTTCAGCGTAAAACGTTTTGTCTGCTCGGAATTGCCCTTGTTTTGTCTTTCGGTTGTGGTCCAAGACCACCGGCGGATAGCCCAAAGACCGTCGCGTTTTCGGTTTTGGTAACCAAAGATGGAGAGCCTCTTGCCGAAGCAAACGTTTTCTTTGTGCCGGATTCCCATCCGGGCAGCGTCGTTTGCACGGGGCTTACGGATTCAAACGGTGTTGCCAAGATGAACACGGATTATCGCAGTTTTAAGCTGAAAGGTGCTCCGGTAGGAAACAATAAGGTTTATGTCGTCAAGGAAGTCGATGCCTTGCATACCAAGACCCAGGAAGAACGGTCGGCAATGGGGTATGCGGAGGGACAAAAATATGATGCGGAACGTCAGCAACGTCGTGCAGCAATGCCGCTCATCGTTCCCAAGTCGCTGACTTCAGAGACAACATCAGAATTGACGGTGGAGGTGGCCGCCGGTGCTGAACAATTGATAATCGAAGTCGATGAATATAAGTAAGTTATCCGCGTCAAGCGGATTGTGTTAAGTCCACTTTTATTTTTGGAGGTCTGTTATGACGAAAACTTTTGGTAAAATGGGGGGGGGGGGCAACCAGGGCGCATTTACTTTGGTTAAATTGTTTGTCGTCTTTGCGATTTAAGGTTTTTTGTT
>Ga0123353_10017195_pt1 | contig 10613 bp, 8 predicted proteins | sample TergutLab28metaG_3_FD_92763 | JGI IMG/M metagenome (GOLD analysis project Ga0123353, IMG submission 92763) | Labiotermes labralis P3 segment gut microbial communities from Petit-Saut dam, French Guiana - Lab288 P3 | ecosystem: Host-associated > Arthropoda: Insects > Digestive system > Gut ... | reverse complement strand
TACAGCCTGCATAAGGATACCACACCACCCCAGCCGAACCACACCGTAACACCAACACACATTGAACCAGAGCAATACAACCCATGAAATAACTCAACAAATAAGTCGCAAGCTCCTGAAGATGGATGTACTAACATTCGAAACATGCTGAGCATTAAATAATGAAATAATAAAGCAAGTGACATCAAGTTGGTCTATCTTTATTCAACTATCAAGATGACGCACAGTCCAATAAACATAAGCTTCCTATGTACATTAAATTGAGACCTAAAAATTCAACAAATGGGCTTCGACATGCTGCACAGCATGTGGTGTTAAGACAGTGCATGAATCTTCATCCTACACCAGTATACAACTATTCAAAACAAACAATTCTGTATCCAGTTTTTCCACATACTATTCCATCTACCTACTGCTATACTTTAAATTATTAAATCACTGCCATCTGATGTTTGCATCCGCAACTGCAAGCTTTTTAAAACATGCAGCCCCAGAATGCTGTTTACCTTGAATTCTCCAGGCCTGGCATTCATTGTCCTAGTCTTGATGACATCAATTGGTTGTGTCAGTGTTGTTGCTACACCACCCTGTAGCATATGTATCACATGAATCAGCACTTAGTTATCTGAGATACACATACAGTTATTATAAGCACCATGTACTCCAAACTACATTATGCACTGTTTAAAGTGTCAGACTATTTACAAGAAAGAATAAAAAATGCTAACAAAACATACTTCATGCTAAAAAAATTCTTAGAAATAAAAATATATCTAAAAAACTAAAATAAAGACTAAAGAACACAACAATAGACAAAACTTTAACATATACATCAGAAACCTCGATACTAACAAAGAGAGAGAGAGAGCAAATAAACATTTTTGAAAGGAAAATTTATAGAAGAATTTTAGGCCAGTATATGACAATGAAAAAGAAACTTGGGGAATATTAACCAATAAAGAAATTTATGCAATGGTTAAAAGACCCACTATAACAGACAATAAGGTTAAATAGATTACGCTGGTTTGGGCGTGTACAAGGTACAGAGAATGAAAGAATACAGAATTCCCAGAAAAAGTATTATATATGAATTTGGAAGCAACAAGGATGAGAGGTAGACCAAGAAATAGATGGCAAGAAGAAGTGAGGGAGGATGGAAGACTAGTTGGTGAAGGGTGCAAGGAAAGGGTATATAACAGAGAGGAATGGAAGAAGTTCCTGAGAATTGCAAGGAATCGTTGCATTCTGCACATGCCAATGGAATGAATGAATGAATGTATCAGACTGAATTATGTAAAGACATAAAAAAAAGGTATTAAAACAACTCATCAATGTGGTGCAGTTTGGGGTCCTGAAGCACAACAGTCAGATATTTCAATTACAACAGAAGGCAGTTCATTACCTACAAGAAAACAAGTCTAAGAGCCAAAAGAAAAGCAGTGTCCAATCAGTACTAACAAGAAAACAAGATTATGTCAGAGTGGATATCTTCCCCCTGCAGTTATCATCCTGTTCGTGTATAGATTTTGCATGCATGCTACTTGAAACAGCAGTGAAGAATTGTATACAGGTTGTGGAACTTGCTATCTCCACTACCATAATGAATTCCCCTGGCGTGAACTGAGAAGCCTCACAAACTCTTCTCATTTGTGCAATGCTTACCAGGGCCCTCCTTATGCCTAACTAGCTTAAAATGTTCTGACAGGTACTTAATGGGCTATCTGCCATGTTCCAGATCATAACACCTTTGTACCTTAATCATGGACATCAGCTCCGTCTACTGGGTGGACACACACACACGCTAGGTGCTATGGTGTTACCATACCATATTTCTGAGTTATGTATTTTCAGTAGCATTGCTACAAGGTGCACTGTGAAGTTCCATTAATCTGAGTGATTTTTCTGAATTCAGCAGAATATTTCTTGATATCACTTGCACTCTGTGTTTTTGTAATGTGCTGAATGCAGTAAATTATGGCCATCATGTAGTTCAAAGTGACAGAAAATACAACTGACATCCATTTGTGGTATTCAATAAAGTTACATATATTTTCTGAGCTGTGTGGAACTGCTGGTTTTTGATTACATGCTAAGATCTCTGAAATAAAAGTATATGACGGGAGATTGAAGCATTGTACATCTGAGAGATATCTTCTGTTGATACCACCGCATCAGATGTTGCTGTTACAATGAATAATGGCTGTGAGGAATATTATATGGGTGGTGAAGCAGACAAATGAGAAAGCAGTTACAAACAAGCAGAGTCTAACGAAGACCACATAAAACTTGGCCAGACCTGTAGCTCAATATCTGCCTTAGCTACATCATTACCCTAAACAGTTATGAAGATATTAACCCTTTGCAGTCCATATATGTACATATATTAACATACAACATACAACCATGTCCAGCTTACTTTGAATATTCACATACTGCTGGACTGAACATTGTACTGGAACATGATTTTACTGTTGAGATGAATCTGGTGACACCTTTAAGGCTACACTTATGATTATTATTTATTCATTTATTTGTGTGGACACATGAAAATATACTGAGACCAATATCCATTTACTGTTATCAATTTTAAGACTGTCAGACTGATCCCAATGAATGATCAGAACATGAGTCCCATGCAACTGGACTGAGGTAGACAAATGGCATGATAGGTTTGAGAGATGGTTTAGAAGTTTTCATTCAATTATGGTTTAGCCAGGCCCAAAATCTTCAATTTTTCTCTTATTGACTGCAAAAAGCAGTATGACTAGATACTGTTTACATTACCACTTACTAACCATTCTACTATGCCACACTATGTAACCAAGCCCACACTCACAGCAGCAAGGCTTGCCAGGAAATGTGTTGTCAGGTTGTCTTTGAAGTCCCAATCCAGTAAGATGCTTTTAAATTGGTCATAAAAGGAAAGCTGTCCAACAGTCATTAGCACAGACCGTGCAGTAGCAGTAGACGCACCAGAAAATAACTGCCTGAATCCCTCGTCTTTATACACTCGCCATATCCCATTGAATGCATGGTGATAGCTAAAACACAAAATTTCGAACTTCCAAAAAACATGTAATGCATACAGAGACATTATTTTCAAAATTCCAAAATATTACTTAAAAACTTCCAGGGTAGTTCATGTGGAACTTGGGGTGGATGAAGTAGCACCAGGACAGGTTCTTCAGTCTTCCCCTCTCAATATCATTCTACCAATGGTCCATATTCTCATTCATTCATTCATTCATTTATCACTCATTGACACTAAATAATCTTAGCAAAAGGTTGTTAAGACTTGCCCTGCTTACTAAAACCAGAACAACATAGTTTTTCAACACCCATTAGTTACTTTACCAATAAAGTTATATCTTTCCTTCACTCAAGAACCAGGGAGTCAACCTGCTTCATGAACCATCCCAAGAGGTACTGCTCTCTAGTCTGACAAGCACATTCCTACTCCACACAGATATGAATTTATCTATCCACATAGCATATCATTTTTCTGCATACATTTCTATTTATTTCACAATATTATTGTACCTTCACTGAATCTACAGCAAAAATTTATAGTGGGAATGCAGTGTCAGCTGGGTGGTAATGAATTACATTGTTACCTAGTCTCTTCATCTATCCAGTACAGTTCAAAGTAACAATTATCATACATGTCACGGAAAAGAGCTATACTTACTTCCTCCTCTTGGCCGCTGGAAGTCTGATATCATTCTGCATACGGACATTAATGAGATCGGCTGGAGTCCCAATGAAACCACCAACTAGTCCTCCAACAGCTGCTATCCAAATCTTATTATAGAGAGGTACTTTCTCACCTGGTTTGGCAATGTACGCTTTAGCAGCCTATTAACAGGAATTACAATATACCACCAGTGTAGATTAAGTGTCATTCACCACATACAGATGCACATCCAGCACCTTCCTACATTATAACAAAGCATTCACTGACCTTATCACTAATCACTGTGCAGGGAATCACCAATAAGGCTACCACAGGCCATCAAATGAATTAATAGATTATTGTACAATCTAAAAAGAACTACTGTATTCGGGCTCCAACCAACATGTGCTCAAGAACTCCATCAAACTCTACTGGGATGCCAGAGCAATGATGAGAAAACTTCTCCACCATCTGCCATTGGAACAACAACTGCAAAAACAACTTTATTTGGGGGGTTGCAGCCCTCTATATCAAACCTGTGCCTACACTGAATGTTCTGCAATGTCTGCTGGTGCAGTATCTTGCTGACAACATACAAACATTTTTTTCTTCCTCTATGAAGGGACTTATTGGACTCAGGTTACAGACAAATGATGCATTCTTGTGACAACAGTAATAAACCTTTGGGTTTCACAGAATTCAAGTATTTCTTCATTAGCTGAGGAAATATTACCTTCTCTTCAGTTAGTCAGTTAGTTATGGCAGGGGTACACAAATCCTGGGCACCAGGTTGTGCAAGCAGCTAAAATTTTTACTGTAGTAATTAGTATTTGTATATCCCTTTCATGGAACCTGCTAAATGCCATCCTCCTGGCACCTAGAATTTTAAAGGCTGATCCTAGATTTTTGGAAAATTTGCCTCCTAAATATTGTTCTTGCACTGATCTGAACTGAATGTGTGATAAAACGTACATGGGACAACTCTCCTAATATTTGTAACACACTACACACCACGGTTCCCTTCCTTAAATGGGACTGGTAAGTTACATGAATACTTGCACTACATTCTTCCTGTGAAACATGTACTGTTCAGCAGCAAACCTCACCACGGCTGGAAACAAACACATAGAAAGTTCACAGCTAACTGTCCATGAGAGCAAAAGACATAATTTATGTAATCAAACTGTGCATATTATCATGGCATGCATCTTGAGACGGGCTGTGTTTGTATTGTTGGTGACACCCTGCATCCCTACTGTTGCTTGATTTGGCAAATGCCATATAAATATTTTATATTATCTTAATTTTCAGGTTTAACTTTTTTAATTTTAGGAATTATATACAAAGGTATTCTATAACTGTGATTTTAGATATAAACTGGACTTTACTCATGTCCTTTAGACCTCTTAAAATCTTGATTTTAATTCACATTTCTTCAGTGAGGGGTGCCTGCACTTCTGAAAAATGTAATCACAATTTCAGTCAGTGTAACCATTATTTTGCAGGTGCACTACATCAGATAACAGCCATTGCCAACATTTATTCACACACACACACACACATTACAGAAATGACTGCTCACTGTACCCTGCATAAACAGACACAAAGTCATACTGACCTCATAGACTGCAAACCTTGTAGTTGAATATGTCAGCTGACGTAGCACAGCTGCTGTAAGACCATGATTGAGGCTCAAAAGCCCCTCTTGTTGAATGACATTCATTGTAAGACGAAATATTGAGAGTTTTGCATCTTGTTGAATTTGTTGATGTACCTGTCATGTCAAGAAAGGGGTCAATGATTTTACATGCCTATAATCTTTCTGTCAATCACACAGGACAAGGTCCTACAGCTTCTTGATAACCAGAATTGATTGTAATATTGTATAAAAATGGTGAAGGACAAATATTTAGAGTGGCACAACGCCTAGGGCCCCAAATTTGGAAGTAACTTGTATCTCAAAAACAGAAAATAATACATACAAATGGTGCAGGATGACAACATTTCGTTATATGAGGGTGTACCAGCATAGATAATGGGCCCCCAGACTTAAAGCCAAATATCTCCAAAATAGTGCATTGTACATAAATGTGTAGAATACTGTGACAGCCATGAAATTAGTACTAAATTTGATCCAAGAGAATTGAGTTACACATGGCCAAGATGACAGCAGGAGTTTTACTCAGGCCACAAAGGAAACAACACATTAAGATCTTCAAAAATATTGGAATCACATTGAAATTAACTGTAAAATAATAAAACCGAATGTACTAATTTCAATCTTAACAATATGGAAATGACCTAAACTAAAGAAATTCTACAGAAGTCTCTCCTTAGGAAAGCAATTCAGTATTAGAGACTTCTAAATTCAAAACACTGTAATTTTGAAACAACAATTCATATACTACAGCATTCTAAACTGCTACATTGAGCCCGCACTTTCTGTTCATCTTCATGAGACCCTGAAGAAAGAAAATGCTTACCTTTATTGTATCCAAAGGTTGTGTAAAACAGGCTGCTGCAGCAGAGGCCACACCACCCATCCACCATCTTGGTACTCGAATTTCCATTGTATATCCTCTGCAAATCAAACCAATTCACATTGTGCACAATTCTCCTCAGTGGTCCATAAAGACCTTCCTAAGAAATGAATTATGAATTATCATCTTCCACAATACCATATAAAAATATCATACATGACACATTAAACTTTCAACAGATACTGTTCGTAATCTGTACAAGGAACAGCATTTCATGGGTATTATTTGATATAGGATCCTTAAATGTTATGTTCAGACAGACCATGGAAGACCACTATGAATATTTTGTGCAGTAAAATGTAATTTGTAACAGCAATTCACCTGTTGACATACATTCCTTCTTGTTCTGTAAGACTGTAAAATTTGGGGACTCACATTATGGGAAGAACAATGGTTGAGGCTATCCGAGTACAGGCTGTTGAAAAAGATGTTGGGGCGTGAAAAAGAACAAGTAAAAGGAGAACAGAGAAAACTGCATGATAGAAATCTTCAGGAATTGTATTCTCCACCACATATTATGGTACTCAAATTGTGGGTAACAAGATGGATGGGTCATATGGCAGAAGTGGGGAGAACAGAAAGAAAAAGTTTTGTTGGTAAAATCTGAGGGAAAGAGTCCACTTGGAAGACGTAGGAGGAGATGGCAAAATAATAACAAACTGTACTTTAGATAAATAAGATGGGATGGCGTAAACTGGTGTCGTTTAGCTCAGGAGAGGGAGAAGTAGCGAGTTCTTGTCACCACTGCAATGGACTTCGAACCCCTGAAAACGGAGGCGGCATGTGCCTTCGAAACGACGGGAACAACTTACACAGCGTCACGTCACATCCCAGACACCTGGAATCCACGGCAATGAACCTTCGTGTTCCATAAAATGCGGGATTTTCTTGACTAGCTGAGGAATTACTAGCTCTACGACTCCGTTCAACAAATTAGTAATTTTGGAATGTTCTGATTCTACATTAACATCGCAGTTGTACATTTACACCACCACGTTACGTACCTACCACGGTTACTAGGCTACCCTTAACAATGCGACGGCTGTTACCCGTGATTTGCCGACCATGGATTACCGCAGTTATGATGAGGGCATGTGATGCCTGAGTGAAATTATGTAATGATTCTAAAAGTACTACAGATTGACGTTGTTTCTTTCCGTAGAGTAGGTGTCGGGTTGGGTTATGGGAAGTGATGGGTTAGGTTAGTTGGTCATATGCAGCATGGTGTGGTACGTAGATGTTGCCTTTTTTTTTTTTTAAACCGATCCGATGGTGTGTGTGTGTGTGTGTGTGTGTGTTTTTTTTGTATTCGGTATCTGCATCTGAAAGTTGCCCTGTCGGAATGTACTGCGGGAGAATCCACGTCCATGCCGAAATATGGAAGCATGCTAGAACTTTCACGGCAAGACGTCGGGGTATTATTAGCCCATTACCGTTTTTGCCAGAGCTGTTCGGACTCTTGCTAACAGACTCGCTTAAAATCGAGAGTATTAACGGCAAACAGTTCGAAGTAGCAACAACATAATGTGTTTTTGTTTATACATGATAACCGCACAGAATTTATATCACTAAGAAATGATAAGATATAGCAATGACGTGTCTGAATTTCCAGCAGCCTACGTACGTAAAGCTAAATTCCCCCCCATGTTTGATTTGGCATAACGTCAGAATAAGTAAGGAGTGGGCAGCTTCAGGCACTAGCTTACAGCCAGGAATTTTGTTCTTAAATACAAGACCCCAAGACACTGTTCGCATGTAACGTGATAATATTCCACTGCTTATTGTTGTACATTGATAAAAATGAATGTGTTGTCAAGTTATTTTTCAGTTGGCATTATAATGAATGAAATAAAGCTCTTGAATGCTGGTGTCACTAACATACCTGAATGTACATTAATGGTAGTCCTCGAGGATGGTTCCACCTCTGTGAAAACTTCTTCATAACCTACTAACTGGTAATCTGGCTACTTGTAGAGGAAATAGGTGTTCTTTTTCCACTAGCTGGCATAGAACTGACACCATCTAAAGTACAAAATACTCCAGGGATTTGTGATACTGTTCGTGAATGATGAAGGGAATATACTTCATAAGAAACTTCATAGTATAAGTTTCTTTTCATATAAAATCTAGTTTAAAACCCCATGGTGGGAGCACTAGTTTTCCCAAATTAATTTCAGGATATATCAGTCTTCTGCAAAGAAATAAGTGAGAATTTGTGACTGTGTAGTGTGTCTTGTTTGATGACTTATGTCACAGGTTCATGATTCTAAATTCACATCCCTTTCCTTTGTGATGCTTGTTGCCACAGGAGGCATTATTGGTATGAAGGAGGAGAGGAACAACAGGAAAGCAGTTTCTTAATGTGCCATCAGGAAGCTGTGATAAAAGAAACATAGCATATAATGTATAGCTCATTTTATAAATTGGTACCTAGGGTAAAAAATACACCTAGATCGTAACTTTTTCAAAAGCTTACAATCTACCATCTTGAGGGTATGATTTAAATTATGTCTAGTGTTGCACATGAATGTAGCTTGCATGGCGGCTACATTCACTTCACACAGCTGCACGTGTTAATCACAATACACAGTTGCAAGGCTCTTGCTCTCAAATATAACACATTACACTTTTCCTCTATTCTGAGAACTGCTGACACTGGCCACTGAAATTGCTCAGTTGATGGTGCAGTCTTTCTAGAAAAGTTAACTGTTTCTGAGCAAGTCAAAAAAATTCCTCCCCCCTTTGTGGAACTAAAAAATTTACCTAGTTCTCAGAAACCCTTCCATGGACCCTCATGTGATCCATTTCAATCCACACAAGATATTAGGTTTGCACTGCAGTGTGGTTGAGTTCTTTGATCTACTGGGATGATATTCAGCATCAATGTGTAATTATTATGGACATCTTTGGAGAGTATTTCATTAACAAACCACACACTCACACTGTGAATCATCAAAAAGATTGAAGACCTCAACTTCAGTCCACAACACTTACACTTAATTTATAAAAATTTCATTTGAATCTTTCCTTCTATCTATGCAGTTTACCTTCCAAGCAGATTCTTTGAGGTTGTCAGGCTAAAAATTTAATTTTTTAAATTTTTTTTTTATGGACATGACACTAATAATTGAATATTCCTGTACAGTCAAATTCTCTTTGAGTCCTACTGAAAGTTGTCAGCAGTTCTCAGAACAAACTGTCCTGATCCCTCACAGACAGCACTAGTGTGAGATTCATATTCCTTATAAACACCCTAAATTTCTGAATTAAGGAAACCATTATTCTGATTTTTGTATGTACATATCATGAACAGTGCTTCAGACAGGCAGAAAAGTCGGAGCTTAATTTCATGTGTGGGGTGCTATCTTTATCCAGTTTTAGTGATTATTTAACAGAACCATGAATGTTAAAATGCTGCATATGTTTCATGAGTTTCACATGTGCTACTTCATTCAGCAGAAAGCCCTTCAAGCTATAATACATACATACACGCACGCGCACACACTTACAAACATACAGATAGTACAGTGATACAAAATAATAAAAAAAGTTTATTTTTACAGTACATTAAATTAGATTTGTAACAGAGTGTCGTGGCAAGAATACTGTTCATTTGCATACACTGCTGCTGCTGAAAGGGAACACCTATGTGATACATTGGTCTGTTGGTCTGGTGTCTTCAGCTACTGATCTAATGCTCTGACATCAGAAAGAAAATGAAACCCCAGTTTAGGTGACAAAATATTTCATTTACACTAAAATACTATGATTACTTTGTAACTAATAATAACCATCAATTTTCAATGTGGCACCCAAATTCAAATCTTTCCCTTCATTTGAAGCTAGATCTCCAGGTCTGTAAGGCATATGTTATGTATATAAATTTCAGTTAACTCCTGCATCAAATAAAAGGATTCTGCAATGCTTTCAAATTTAAGTGATGACAAAATGGTAGCAACATCAATGAATATTTACTATAAGATGAGCTCTTTGTAAAGGCACAGATATGGTTTGTGTCACTGCATTTATGCCCTTCAGTACCCTTGTGCATCCCTGCTTCTTACATTTTCATGATATCTGCATTGCTGTCTCATATGGGCACAGAATGTCACACAGGAAACAAAATGTCTGCCCTCTCCCACACTTTTATGTTTCTTCATGGAATTGCCATGTAAGGAAATGTTGTATTTGTTTCAGTCATATTATAGTGACATTTTTTTGCATCTCAGTATGCCTGCATTATGAAACATTATAAAACTTGTGTTATCATGACCTTACAAGTGTTCTGATGATGGTGTAACTGTAACACCAAAACATGTCACAGCTGTTTTAATGTAAAGTTTAAGATTGTTTTTTAAGACAACTCACTAGTGCATCAGTTGGCGAATAAATAAAACTTT
>Ga0123353_10017194_pt1 | contig 10613 bp, 12 predicted proteins | sample TergutLab28metaG_3_FD_92763 | JGI IMG/M metagenome (GOLD analysis project Ga0123353, IMG submission 92763) | Labiotermes labralis P3 segment gut microbial communities from Petit-Saut dam, French Guiana - Lab288 P3 | ecosystem: Host-associated > Arthropoda: Insects > Digestive system > Gut ... | reverse complement strand
CGATACCTGCGCAGGCTTGTCGTCCGGCGACAACAACACGACGCAGCTTCGGATTTTCGCAGCTGTACCGGCGGGCAGGGGGATGACCAGGAGGACCATTCGGTCCTCTCCGCGTGGCCCGGCTTCTCGCTCTAGTCCATCCTGCTTCATTTTCAGTAAGATTGTACGCATATTAGCACCTAATTTCAATTTTTGCTATTTTTCTATTGTGCAAATTTGTGTCCATCTTGGAGATGTATCCTGTTTTCAAGCCAAAGTCCGTATCTATGCTCGCGATATCGCCCATCTGTTCATTGTCAAGCAATACGGTGGCGGAGACTATTTCACCCAGCATTTCATAATTAAAAATATTATCAAGGATTTCTTGCTCGTTTTCCCTTGAAACCAGGGTGTACCTATCATACGTTGCTTTGTTTATTCCTTCAGCTGTTGTATTTTCTTTTGAGGATACACGTAGAGCAATTCTATAAGGAACTCTAAATAGAGGAACTTCATCGGTGGGCCATCGTTGAAGCGTTCTTATTTTGATATCAGCCCTTTGCTGTGGGCTGCTAAAGTATGAATCTGGTATCTCATCAAAAAGATCACTCAGCCTTCCTCCGTAGCTATACTCAACATAGTTAGCATTATCGCTATATAGCCGAAAAGCACCAACTGGATAAGCTGAGAGTGTATAGCTGGGAGGCGGTGCAATATCATACCATCGAAACTCAGAAGGAAACTGACCTCCGAAATGAATCATGGTGAAGTACAAGAAAAGAAACCCAAGACCCGTGTAAGGATGCGCGTGGTATGTTCTGACAACTTCAGTCTGTCCAACAGTGATCGCATTTTTAGTAACCGCTGTTCCATTCGCAATATCTATAACGGTAACTTTCACAACATACGATTTATATTTTGATATACCCCCACCAACAGGTTGCATAAATGTATCTTGTGCTATTATTGATATTGGGTTTGATAAATCACTACCATATTCTCCCCACTGATAACTTGCCGCAAGGGTAGTGTCAGGCCAATCCGCTTTCACCTTTAGATATTTTCCATCGGAATTTTCAGTGCCATCAACATCACATCGAACAACAAATACGGAGTCAATTGTTGGAATGGAGAATGTTATGGTTGTTATTGCATATCCCCAGCCAACAGTATCTACAAATTCAAATACACAGAAATTGAAATTAGTTGTTCCAGTAGTCAACGGATAGACTACATCAGGAACTACGGTTGATATGGATGTAGGACGCCATGTTCCAGCTACACTATCTCCGAAATTAGCATAGCCAGCATTCTGACCTTTGCTTGAAAAATTGGAATTAGTATAATTAACAATGGCGGTATTTGTCGGAATCTGCATGTCTGATTGAAAAAGAGGGTGTCCTGAATTTAAATACGACAACGGATTGCCAAGACTAGATGTGGGCAATAGAGCCAACCGTTTCAGTGCACCATTTGAAGCGCTTGGAGAAATATTATCAAATATAAATCCAACCTTATCTCCAGGCTGAAAGTATGAACTGAATGGTCCATCTGAAGATTCAATGCTTCCCGGGATCCTTTCGAATTGTATGTTTCCAATAATTGGTGGCACAAACTTATCCTCCTTATTCGAGAATGATTGAGATTGGACGTAATACATCTACGGTGTCCCAACCTGGAAGCTCCTCCACAGTTACAATGTTCTGCACTTGATTTGGATCAATAGATATTCTTTTTGGATCAATGCTATTCGTCTGAGGTATATATGTCCTGCTTGTCAAGTCAACCTGACTTACAACGGGCAATTTTTTTACTGCTACTCCTTGCATGCATCTATTTACATCAAAATAAGAAGGTACATTTGTACTCAATAGAGAAATAAATATCTCACTGTTCAATACTTTTATTACTCCGCAGATAGAAAATGCAATTTGTATGATTGCCTGCCTGCATGTACAGTATGGAATCCATCCGATGATATCTTTATCCTTTAAGGCTGGATCACAATGTATCGTCACTCCGGAAATATCCTCTATTTCTTGCAATAACTCACCGGCTGTGATATATGAAAGCTCATCAAAATCTGGCGCTTTGTACTCACCCTTGTATACATCTCCATCAAACATAGTGTTTTGTAGTTTATCTACGATATTAACGCATCGTACATTCCAACGATACAACGACACGTTTTCCGCTTCGTCCATATAGAATGTATCGATTGGAATATCATTTAGGAATACCCTTACTTTTTTTCCTTTTTGGAAATATAATGTATCCTCAGTCAACAGGCTAAAATTCAATACACCAATCGGCATATCGCCACCGACTAAATCAATGCTGTCCAGAATATCGCAGGATGTAATGGTGTTTTCATCAAAGATATAGACTCCGCCGTCATAGACAATCTTTGTTGACACTACAGAGGCCTCCTTTGTGGTTTCTTTGCTGTAAAGTTCAATGTAGTCGGTCCCCAAATATTCCTAGTCAATTTCCCTAGCACTGTTTTTGGATTTTTCAGTATGCGTATCAAATCCTGATCCCCTGTCGTGACATACGCGTCGAAATTCAATTCAGTCTGGTTATAGGGGAAGGAAACCGAAACGAATGGCTTGGGCGCAGATATGTCTTCCCAGAATCTATCGTATTCGGCTTCTTTCCCTAGCTCGCAATTCACAGAGATGCTATAGTTATAAAATACACCTATCAGGTCAATAAACATCTCTCCGGATTGCAGACGTCCGCTCTTATCAGTAGAAAGCTTAGCAAAGCTCCGCTTTACCTTAGTCACTTTTACATCATAAGACTGTCCATCGTACGTAAACATATCCGCGCCTCCTTTCATTTAAGCTGGTAAAAATGCTGATGCCATTTCATCGTCTCGTTTTAGTTCAATGTTTAGCCATCTGAAGAATCCGGCCATTGATCCTTCTATCTTGGCTATGACTGGAGCATTGCCTCCAAAGTCCTCGCGGTGTCGCTCGAAGGCGATCTCAAAGGCTTCGATCATCGTGTCCAGCGGCGTTTCGACGTTCATCTGCCCGCGCGGCTGGTCATTCACTATGGCCATGAACGGATCGCCGCCCGGAAGTACCGCGCCGCGGGCAAGGGCTGGCATTTTTGGAGGATCAGGGATTCTTATATTTGGTATTTGCCATGTGATGCGCGGTATATCAACGCTTGGAATCAAGTTAAATCCATCGATGATCTTGTTGATGCCATCTATTATTTTTACAACAAAGACACTATTGATAACATCAATAACAAAATTGAGTACATCAACGGCACCTTTTTTGAACACCCACCACGCAAGTACTGTTTTTTCCTTCCATCCCTCCCAGTCGATTTTCTCCAAAAACTTATCCCAAATGATTTTTGCGCTAGCCCAAGTATCTTCCCATGTATTTTTGAACAAATCAGTATACTTGTTCCAAACTACTTTTGCATTCTCCCAGGTATCTCCCCAGGTCTTTTTAAATAAGTCTGTGTACATGTTCCATGCTACCTTTGCATTCTTCCATGTATCATCCCAAGTCTTTTTGAATAGATCGGTATACATTCCCCAAGCTACTTTTGCGTTTTCCCATGTGTCATCCCAAGTCTTTTTGAATAGATCGGTATATTTTTTCCATATAATACCGGCTCTCTCCCATAAAAGCGGCCATTCTCTTCCTACATAATCTTTCACCCTTCCAAACATTCCTTTAACTTTTTCTTCGAATGTCTCCCCGGGAGTAACAGAGTAACCGGCAGCAAATGCACCTGCGCCTGCGGCCATCAATGCTAGTCCGATTGGGGTCGTAATACCAAAACAGAGTAGTATTAATCCGATTATAAATACAAGCGCACCAAAAAGCATCAGATAATCCCCAACTCCGGAAAGCTTGGATTCCATATCGTTCGACAAGGCGTCTTTTTCCATTTTGATCGCTGCGTATAACATAGCAGCGCCCGCGGCGATTAATCCTATACCGACTAATATATTCACACCAGAAAACGCGAGAACACAGCCAATTACTAAAGCTATTATTCCAACAACCACCAGCGCTTTTCCTATGACTGATTTCACTTGATCGCTTAGGCTGTTCCATAACGGCGCCAGTATTTTATATAGGATCAATGCGCCGGCTACCATCATGCCAATCCCTAACGGGATGTTAACTCCGGTAAAAGCAAGAATAGCTCCAATAACAAGCAACAACATTGCACCAATAGCCATCACAATACCTACTACATCCCTCACCTTTTGCGATAACTCCTGAGGATTAGATACCTTGTCAAACATTCCACCCTGGTATCCCTGGTTAAATCCTTCGACGACCGCGTCCCGTAAATTCGATGTTATCTCTTCAAACTTCAATTCCTCAAACGGAATATCATCAAATACCTGAAGGTTGTCCAGTTCGTCGGTTGCTTCAGTTTGAAGAGTAACAAGATCGTCAAAGGCTGCTACGGTCTTTTGGGCCTCCTTGTTCGTCTTCTTTAGTTTATCAAGGTATTTTTGCTGAGCCGCCGCTTGTTTTGCAACCGCCTTCGCGTGTTTATCCGCATGGGCAGCCCGCGCCTTTTCCTGCTTCTCAATTTCTTTGGCAATACGGGCCGCTTCTTTTTCCTCCTCTTTGGCTCTTTGATCCGCCAGTTTTGCAATCCGCTGATTATATGCCTCCTGCTCTTTCTGATAGGCAGCCTGCTTATCGCGAGTCTCTTTATCACGCGCCCGTGCCTGCGCATACAACTGCTGCACGTTTGTGTTGGTGATTGTCGCTACAATCTGTAGAATAACATCAGATATGTAGGAAAAGATATCAGCAACCCTAGTCAATGCAGGCATCAACGCGGTTATTATCGGCTGAATTGCCGCGTATATATTGGCCTTGAACTGGTTGAATGAGCGTGCAAAAGCTTCGTTTTCCATTGCCGCAGCAAAGACATAGTCCCTAAATTGCTTTATTGCGCTGCGAAGCGTATTGAATACAAACGCACCAATGACAAGATTTTTGATCTTGTTGGTGGTTTTCTCGACAGATTTTCCGACGTCATCCATGCCGTCCTTAAGTGGCGTCGTGGAAGGCTTCGCCTTTGCTTTCATCTCATCAAGCTTTTTGTTTGCGATGGAGAGCTTTTTGGTTAATTCTTCGGCTGATTCTTTCGGCTGGGTCGGCATTTCAACGTCAGACAATTGCATTTTAAGTGCTTCGACTTCTTCTCCCGCGTTTGAACTTTTTGAAGCAATCTCTTCAAAACCTTGCTTTAGCTCTTTTATTCTATCAATCCCTACATCGACGCTCCTCAAGTCGGTAAGCCTTTCGGTTATAGAGACAATTGTATTCTCAGTATTAGCAGCGGACGACTTGATAGCGTCAAACCCTCTTACGGTAGATTCTGACACGTCAATGTCTGAAAGTTTCTGCTCCAGCGCGGCTATGTTTTCTAGATTTTCGGCATGTAGTCTTAATGATTCGGCATAAGCGGACTGTGCTTCACCCATTATTTCAGGTGAATCGCTAAAATAAATTTCAGCACTCCTTAATTGTTCCGCGTAATACTTTACACTATCCGCAAGTCCCTCGGTCTCTTTTTTTGCCGAAGATAAGGAATTTTGCGTATCCTCATACACTTTTAATTCTGGGATTGCTTCTCTTGCGTTGTTAAGATTTGTTTGCATTTCAACAAGGGATACATTGGCTTTATCTAACTCAGAAGTTAGCCTTTCTACCGTATCTCTTGTTTCTGTTGCGCTCTTCAGTTTCTCCCTAGCCTTTTCAAGACCATCTTCAAGCACGGCTGCGTTTTTCTCAGCCATCACTAAGTCTCTTTGCATCTGTTCAAGTATGGGGAGTCTGTCCTCAATCGTAGCAACGTCATTCAACTTTTGCTGAAGCGCGTCAACGACGCCTTGCTGCTTTATTATGGCCGCAGTAACCTCGTCCGCATTTTTTGCCTTAAATGCGTCGTCAATAGTCATACCGAGGCGAGCTATGGCCTCCTTCAGTCCTTTTGTTTTTCCATCAATGCTATTTACGCCAGATTCAAACCCGCGCGGGTCTACAGACGTATTAAACGTAATCGTTGCGTCGGTCACAAACTCGCCTCCTTTACCTAATCATCGTCATCTTCATCGTCGTCAATATGATCGCGTAAAAATGCCTTTTCCGGGTTCCTGCGAACCCAATCAGATTCATCCGGTGTAAGCTTATCTCGTTTCTGTAACTTACGCCGAATATTAACCCGATAAGTTAGGTTACCCTCGCCTATCGCGTGGTACCATGCCACAAACTCAAACCAATGCACATACGGCTCGCGCCTTATTTCTCTTCCGGCTACCTTATTCATGTCCGAGATAATGGCCGAAAAATCTATGTCCCAGTCCATTTCCTTCGGCATACCTTTTGAGTTTGCTGGTGGCTCACCACAATCGATAAAGTTGTATAGCGCCTCAATGGCGTTCTGGCCGTCCGCTATGTCCATATAGTTATCAACAAAGATTTGCAGACACGCGTTTGCTTTTACCGCGTCCGAAAGCTTATCGTCAGACAAGATTTTTATACAGTGTTTTATGTCTCGCCAATCAGTATTGAGGTATAGCAGGCGGCCGTCAAGCGTCACGGTGGTCGGCAGCTCGTCAGGACGGAACATCCTCTTGTGTGCGGCGGTTTCTCGCGCGCCGAGCGAATTTATCTCCGACAAGATCGTCCACCTCTTTCGCTTCGATCTTATTTGCTTCTTCTATCAGCGGAAAAATCGCCTTCATGAAGTTTGTGAGAATATAATTCCCTTTGGAGTCCAGAGCCAGTGCGCTCACGCCCTGGAAAATGGCGTTGACGGCATCATATGTTATACCGAACGCCTCCGCCAGACAGGTTTTGATGCGTACATCAACGGCGTGATCCACCTCGATGATAAAGTCAGTCCGTTCGCTGATCGCGTCAAACTCCTCGTCAGAAAGAGCGCCGAAGTCAACACCGGTCGGCCCTTCCTCGCCCGACTTCATTGGAACCTTGTTGATGTCAATCTTTCCGTCGAACTGCTTGCCTTTCGTTTCGTAGCTGTCTAGCATATCGCCGACATCATCGGGAAGACTTGTAAGACGGCGAATGACACCTTTGTCGTTCATGTTCACGCGCACATCAACGCCGTTGATCTGGTACTCCCTCAAACCTGAATCGAATAAGACGATCGTTTTCTGTGGAGGCGCCTCAGGAACAAATCTCGCGTTCATATTGATCTCCTTTTAAGAGTAATTTTTGAGATAAAAAGTAGAAGCCGACAAGACCAGAGCGCCTTGTCGGCTATTTTATACGCTACGCCGTAACATCGGTCTCGTAGTACAGGCGGAATTCGGATCGGCTCGCGTCGCCGTCCTTATAAAACATCGCAGAATCATCTGGGATTGAGGAGCTGGCAACGAAGTTATCTTTCGTCAAGCTCTTGTCAAATGTGCCGTACTCCTTTGTCCCGGTCCATTGGATTGTTCCGGCCAGATCCAGTGATTGATTGCCCTTTGCATAGTCACCGGGGACCCAGCTTCCTTTTTGCCGATACGCAAATGACTTTCCGGTCGCGTAGTCCGTCCCGACCCGCAAATACCGATGTTCCACAACGAACCAGAACTCAACATCTGAAAGCTCAAGGTCAAACAGGATTATCTTGTTGACGGCTTTTGCGAACCCGCTGTTTTTATTAATGACGATCGGATCAACGGAAACGGAAGAATCACCTTTTGTTACGGTCGAAAACGGCTCTCCGGTGACATCCCGTCCGTTTGTGGACTCGTAGGACACGCTCTGCGGCATATCCTCAATCTTTTTGCCGATGATCTCATATTGTTTTGGCATATCTAGTTATCCTCCTCATTTTGGTATGAATTGAAATAGATGATGTGCAGTTGCACGATGTATAGGTTTGCCTCGGTGCCGTCGCTCCACTCGCGGATATACGCGCCGTTGTCGGCTGACATGGTTTCGTATACTTGGTCCTGCTTGTCAAGCGATAGCTTAGGGCATAGGCCGTAGAACTGAGAAAATTCGACCCATTGCTCGAAGTTGAACAGGAAGTCAAGAATCTCCTTACGTTGTACAGCATGATTCGCACGGCGAAGTAATAGTAACTCGAAATTAGCCTGCCGCGTACATCGCCTGTTACCAGAAGCGTCAACGCTGTCGTGAACGAGGGCACTGCCATCATAATCAATAGCGCCTCCTTCTGGCTTTGACGAAAGTTGCTTTTGCACCCCGATGTTCGACAAGTCGATATTAAACTTCTTCAGTAACGGGCACGTTGCGACAAAGTCAATAAGCGGCTGCATGACTTCCCTTGCCTGAAATTCTACTTGTTCCATAGCGCCCCAGCTTTCTCCTGCACCATTCTGGATAGTTCTGTCAGGTGATCGGCCTTGTACCATTCGCACCAGCGTGCTCCAGCCAGCGGGTGTCGTGATCGGTCAAACTCGAATTCGCGGTCCGTCAGAACTTTCCTTACGCCAGACCTTGACCAAAATCTCTCTCCGTTCGTGAAGCCGCCCTTTTTATACAGTGGATCCACCATAATAAGACCGCGATACAGCAGCCTTGCTTGCGGACCCTTCCACATAAGCAACCCGCTGCCTATGCGGCTGTGAAGCGTAGCGCTCTTCGCTAGCGTCCTATTTCGTGCAGGCACATACTTTGTCACGCCGTTTAGCGCCGTGATATCTACGAACGCCTGAAGTGGACCGCCAGGGCGCAGCATCGCGTTGCCCTTTTTCAGGATGTCAGCCAGGCCCATGTTTGCGTCAAACACCATACCCATCAGACTGTCACCTCAATGCTCCATAGATTTCGTGAGCCGATCATATGCTCCTCGATCTGCTTTGGGCGATACGGATTGCGCTTTTCCTCGAATGGAATTACAACAGTTCTGATGTAGTCCTCCATGCTTTGCTCGTCAGCAGTGTGCGGAAAAATGAACCGACACTCTCCTTTAACAATATACGATCCTTGCAGTTCTGGCCCAAGCTGTACAGTCCATCCACGCCCCGTAAACACATCTCCGCACTGAGTTGAGAAGTATTTGTAGTCGTACGGGATTTCAATGCGTATGTTGTCAGGTACGGCGGTCCCGTATTTATCCATGGACGAACTCTTGTCGAGCGCCCATGAGCAGTCGTGCAGCACGGCGCGGTGAAAGGTCTTGGACTCCGGAAGATAGTTGTAGATCGTTATCATCTTCTTCGCTGCGTCTCTAGGAAGCATGTCGAGCCCCCCTGTACATAAGTCCCGTCATACCCAAATGACGCTGACATATCTCGTATGGGGTGCCCTGCTTATATGTGACGGACCTACCCTTTACGCTCTCGGAAGCCTTGTTTTCGCTTCCCTCGTTTAGGTAGAGATGCTCGGCCAATGCACAAGCACATTTTCCAATTGCATCTCCGTGCAACCGCAGAGAAGATTTGTCGATCCTATTGAATGTGTATTCGTTAATCTGCTCTGCGGCCCTGTCAATCCAGAAAGGAAGTGCATCAAGCGGTAGCCTTGGCTCTGTTCCGCGCAGGTACTGTTTCCTGTAGAACGCTACTGTAGCATATATCATGTTGCACCTCATTTCAGCGCGCGGAAACAGCAGCTATGCCTCCACGCTTTTTTGACTTAACCGCCTCCGCCCGTGTCGCCGCCGCCTGAGTCCAGATCGCGCTTAAAGATAAGGTCCGGCATCACGCTCTTGATGCCGTAGCTGTAGAACAGCTCAAGGGCGTAGGCGTTGGAAAGCGGAATCTTCTCGGCCCCGTAGGATTTCGGAAGGACAGGCTGGGCAACGCTTCCGATGCACATCGCGATCGTTCCAACGCCGGCGGGCATGTTGACGGAGCTGTACACGTGCGCCCCATTGAGGACGCCGAACTCCTCTGCGTCCGTTAGTATATTGGCGTTGTTCGTATCTGTGTTGATCCATTGGCGCAGCTTAGAGTACTCCGTCGGCGTCTTGACGACATGGATCATGTTGCGCGGCACGCCGTTTACGAAGTCGTTCTGCACCGTCTCGACTGCCAGCACTTCCTCCTCGAACATTCCCTGAGCATCCGTTGCAGTCCCCGTGATCGCTGTCGCGTCCGTCGCAGCTCTAGCGAAGAAAGCTCGGTCAAGCGAACGCACCATAGACCTCTGCTGCCCTACGGACCGGCGCTCAATGAGCCCTTCGACTCCGTAAAGCGTTGTGTCCTTTTCCTCGAGCTCTGCCACAAGCTCTTTGTCCTGGTCGATTGCGACCGTGACGGGCCTAGCGACGGTCAGCTCACCCGCGCCAGCCGCGCGCGCCGTTCCATACGGCTTTTCCTCGTCAAAAGCGATCCTCTTCGCCTCGACGGTTCCGCTGACCGGGTTTCCACTGAGGTCCGTATTCTTCAAGATCCCGCTGATCGCGCCCTTCTCTACGTTTTCGATCACCTTGCCGTAGAGTTCTGCGAGATAGTCTTTGCCGGTAGCCTCCAGCAAAATCGCCAGAGATTCAATTCTTGCCATTGTTGCATCACCTTTCGTTTGTTAGATTAGTTTTGGTATTTCTTTTTTTGCAGGCGGCGATTCGCCGCCGCTTTTGTGTTGCTTTCCTTCGGCCTTCGGCGCAGGCTTCATGGTATCTTCCGCAGCGAACGCCGTTGGGTT
>Ga0123353_10017191_pt1 | contig 10614 bp, 2 predicted proteins | sample TergutLab28metaG_3_FD_92763 | JGI IMG/M metagenome (GOLD analysis project Ga0123353, IMG submission 92763) | Labiotermes labralis P3 segment gut microbial communities from Petit-Saut dam, French Guiana - Lab288 P3 | ecosystem: Host-associated > Arthropoda: Insects > Digestive system > Gut ... | reverse complement strand
ATAATTATGTCAGATATCATTGAAATACTTGTAGATACATTTATTTTTAAATTTATTTATCGAGGAATAGCGTGCCCGGACATCTTGACACTCAATATAAGTGGAATTCAAACTGTGTTCCGCGGGACGACTTTCCTGGATTCTGCCAGCTGATTTGATTTTAACGAAATCGGTAAATTTAGTTCTTATAACGTTTACTTGCAACTATCTCTTCCTCCCAATTCTTGTGTACAGTCGGTGCTGGATTTATTTTCAGTTTATATTACAAAAAAACAAATTTTTTTAATTTTAATTCTGCCCATATATAATTTATTTGTTATACAAAGGATTATTTTTTTTAAAATCGTTTATTTCATTTTACAGCAAAAATGTAGCCCATATTTTAGACGGCACTCCTGATAATTCGTTTTTGGTCACAAAGTTTCCCCCCTCCCCATATTAAAGAGTTTGAAGACCACTTCTGTAGATCAACACCTTCTGTAGATCACCGCCTTCTGTAGATCAACACCTCTCAACAGGAAAAAGTAGCCTCGGAAGAAAAGGAATAATGTGTTAGTTTAGGTAAATTATAAGTAGCATCTCCCTAAGGAGAAAGATTTGTGTCCGTCACAATTATGAACTCGAACACCCGGACTGTTTTTTCGAGCTACACTCGTGGCATGGAGATGTCCAAGTTTCTCGTATGTTAGTGTGTAAAACTACAGGCCATGCGAATGGATTACAGTATTTGAAAGGTGTCCTGTAAATTTTCAAAACGTTTCTTAGTTATAAAGTGAATTTTGAACTTGTAGCTGAACATTACTGGTACGTTTGTTCCTCAGGTGAAATAATTGCTAGCCTAGAGTTACGGGCGGTTCGAAGACATACACAAACATTAGAATAACGACTAAGTGTAGCGTCACTTTTCAAGCCCCCGCCCTCTGTGAAAACACTCACAACAGTTCTCAGTCCAAGAAAACTTCGCCCAGGAGCGGAAGGTCATCGTTCCAGGAATCGTTGGGTTGCGAATATCCTGTGAGCGACCGACAGCGGAAATGATAGTCTAGTTGACTGTTTCCTGGACTGCATGAGAAAGATAACAAGAATGGTTACTGACTGAGGTTTTACGTGCTTTTCCTCAGTTGTAAGGCAAATTCCAGGCTATAACTCGCAAAGACGGAGCAAGGTCCGGACTCTTCCCATTTGGGCGATAATTTTTACGCGGTTAGTTCATCGTTCATTTTAGTTTGACCATTCTGGGTTCGAATCCCAGAGAGCCATCCAGCCAAAGTTGTTAATTGTGTTGTTCTATGTATCGTTGGTGTGTAAATGTGTACTGTACTGCTGCCACCGGGTGTCAAACCAATTGCATTTAACAAATATATCAATATAGCAGTGTACATGTCATAGGACGTTCCGAGAGATCAAGGGAGCGGTCTCAGTTCACACCATTCAGATAAATAACTTAGCTGTCCGCACAAGAAGGTGCTCACGTTTAACAGAGGAGGAGGAAGGCGAGTGTCGGCTGAGGTGCGCTAGTGGTCGGATTAGTACGCAGTTATACATATATATATATGTATATATATATATATATATATATAGGTACAGAATAATTCCTAACCAGTTAACTGGACTGCATACACAGAAAGGCACTGCCAATAATATAAAAATTCTGATGTAACTAACAAAAAACTTCATCAGATTCAATGAATCGCACCCGTATCCCAAACAAGTCTCACCTACTATGCTGAGCTACGCAGGGCACAAAACGTACATAGGGTGAGGGTGTAAAAACTCGAACACACCTCAGGAGCGTGGCGAAAGACTGAAAGGGACAAGAAAATTCTTCAGTATTTTCCAGCTATTATGGATGATATTAAACACAGGACGTTGACATGAACGGAGAGTAAAACATGCTTGTGTGCCATGTTTTAGTCAACAACCCGAAAGGTAAGAGACAAACTGGCGCACTTCGGCCTAAATAGGGTTTAATTCTGAAAGTAACTTCAAATACTGTGTGCAAGTGAGCGGGTTTTCTTGTCATTGGTGTCTTCATTCCGGGGTGTGACAGCAGTACCGCTCGATTCCACTCACAAGAGGCCATTGCAACGGCGATTAGTCGGCAGCTTCTCGCTGCGGAGGCCCGCGTTCGGCCCTAGATTAATTCATTTGGAAATGTTGGTAAAAGAAGTGGAATTAGAACACGTTTTGCCCTGATATTTCTGTTTTCCCCCCGCCTCCCATCAATGTTCCACACTTTGATACCATGTCGCTACTTAGGCGAAATGATACAATGACGTCAGATACAACACTTCTCAGTATAAAGACTATATGAGCATCAGTATAGTTCTCAGAACTTCATACGAACTCGCACCAAGTATATTTGCCACGACCCAGAAAACCAAAACCGAAAATTCCCCACTGCACTAGCTCCCTCGCTCTTCTATGCTCACTGCCACAAAGTCTAAGTTTAGACAAGGTGCTGTAGACGTCAACTGACAGTGCTTTCCGACACTTACAGATGTGAAATCAATGTCCTGGCTGACTGTACGTGAGCACAGAAGACGTTTTTGCACACGGGTCTTTCAAAACCCTCTAAACCTTGAGCAAGCCGCAAACCGATTGTTACAAGACCTACGTCGTAAATAAATTATTTTATAACAGTTAATAATAGGGATGGGGGACATGGATTGGATTGATCTGGCTCAAAATAGGGACAGGTGGAGGGCTCTTGTGAAGGCAGTAATGAACTTTCAAGTTTCATAAAATACAGGGTATTTCTTGACGGTTTTAGAACAACTTAGATACTTATGGACTCTGCTCCATGGAATTAGTTAGTATAAAATGGTGCTAATGTTACTGCAAGATAATTTTATCTGTTTTTAACGACAACATAATTTGACATTTTATGATCACAAGTGGCGCTTAAGGTATTAATTGTAACGTCCTGTGGCTTTGATTATGCATTTTGTGCAAGTGTTGAATATTGTTTGCATTCTTGAGTGACACCCTGTTGACGGTCGCAGGAGTGACCGAAACGTGTCTGTGAATATGATAGAGAGTTGTGTCTGGTTAGAGGGAAAAACTAAAAGAAGAAGAATCCTCCAGTCAGGACTCCAAATCAACATACTGCGGGTTTATTATGCGGTCTTGCCGATACAAAGCAGGAGGGCTAAGCATCGCACAAAAGAAGTTTAGTGTTATCGGAGAAATCCTAACTCCCATATGTAACTAACTTCGTTGTATTTTAACGTTGATGTGCATTAAAACAGCTGAAACACATCATTCCAACGTTTAAGGAGTAGAAACAAGATGAGGCAAGTGAAGCAGATTAACGAGTATGGAAATAAATGACTTTCACAAATGTGTGATCTTCGTGGCCGTGTTTTGTAATTCAGCGTGAAAAAGTTGAAGCACGGCTCAGTAAAAACAAGGAAAATATTTCCCACCGAACCACGTACAGTCGAATCCAAAACAGTTTTATGCCCAACATCCCTGGTGTAGCACGAATCTGTAATGCCGCGTACTGCTCGCAAAAAATAGATCAAGACTTTCTTACGACGATCTTCACAACTGAATATTGCTTTCTTTTGGGATATGACACTGTGTAACTTGGTAATTAAGTACCAGCGATTCGGAAGAACATACTGTTTCCATCTTCATTAAATAAACAAAAAGCTGGGCAAAAAAATATTCTTAAGCAAATAAGAATCCGGAATACAGAGTAAAGATACCACATTCTGTCGCACAACAGAGTCCATTCACCAACAAGTTAGGTAGGTTTCTATATTTCATATTTCGTTTCTATATTTCCAGATAGAGTGTTGTATTGTAAAGTTATCGCTGCACAGGCCTGACACAAACCCTCAGGGCTCCAGGAAATTGAAGTTCCCAGAATTTCTAGACAATAGGCATGTGCAGGTGGCAAGATTGTCAGCCCTAGGCACCGATCGCCTTTACCCCCAAGAAATACCCATGGTGCCATTTTCTGCTAGAGTCTGAGTCGCACCCATGGCCATAGTGCGGCCGGGAAGATTATGGTAATGAAAAATCTCAAATGACCCTATCGGGAATCTAACCCGCAACCTTCTGCCCCGTAGTGCAATGCATAGATAGTTGTATTATAGTAACTATTATTTTCTGGTAATACATTCTACGTTTGCCATGACACTAGCTGCCTGTTCCACTCTTACGTCTAACATCCTCCATAGTGGGCTTGGTCATGAATTTATAAATGCTGGAACTCTGGAGCACAGAGTTTAAGGAAATTCGTGGAGGCTGTAGAGTGTCTTAAGGTACGTCATACATTGTCTAGCGTTACCCAATACGTAGATCCTAAGTCTTTAAAATTCTGATCCAGTAACGTGGTGACCAATACTTTCTGCCTAAATAAGGCATATATTCTTGAATCGTTTTTCATCTTGTTTATACAAAAACCTGGCATCGCCAAGGCCAAAAAGAGATTCACACTTAGTCTCCACAAGTGTCTGAGATGCAGAAGTTATCGTAATACGTAAACAAATTGAATACATAACACAGACCAGTGGCGTAGTTACGAGACGACAAGCTGACAAGCAGTGAAGTCGTCACGGGCGACAGATTACAGGGGTCGGCAAAGTGGGTCAAAAGGGCATAGTTTAGATAAAATGAATAAACTTTATGCGCTCAACATATTTCAACTTGCAAAGTCAAGTAAAGAACATTTCATAATTACTGATATTTTAATTCATAATTTGTGTTAAGTGTGGCCATACTGGGTGCCGAAACGCCTATCTATACCACTCATACGTAAAACTGTCTCCTTTCAGAACACTGTACCAATATTAAAATATCAGCCGTATCAAATTGCTGCATCAGTGAGACATTTCTCTGACACGTTTGCACACATATGTGAATGTGTTCTACGAAATATTACTACAGCCTAATATTACATTTCAGTGAACGAGTGCACAAGGTTTCTCACTCTGATTTCACACACACACACACACACACACACACACACACCACACACACACACACACACACACACACACACACACTGTGCATAGAATATCCCATACCTAAAACATGCAAGGTACGTACAGTCTGGTGCAGCAACTTAACCGTCCAAAGGCAAGTGCTAGCTGCATATATCGCGTGCTGCAGTTTCTAACAAGACAGGCAATGTATGTATAACGTAACACTAAGGCGCGTTTGTGCAACCATTGTTACAGTGGGAACGCAATAAGTGTTACATATTCTGATTGTGTGACTGTAGTCTTAGTTATCCAGCACGCAATGCGCACGCGCCATTTTGTCATCTGTGGCCTGCCCGGCTCCAATATTTTTCCACATTATCTCACAAACGGCACGGCTTTCGGAAAAAAAAGAGCTATTGAACCTAAAATGTGTTCTGAATTTCTTTGCGATTTTTGCCTGAAACATTTCTCATTCTAAAAAAAACTGAACGAGATATGATCAAATGTGTATACTGGTATTCATGCAAAGGACCCGTTATTTTTACCAGATAATAAAACTTGAATTTTGTCGAAATATTTTCCAAAAATACTCAAATATCAAATTTCACTAAAATCCGTCCAGTGGAGCCCAATCGTTTCGTGCGGACAGACAGACGAACATACATGTCGAAGCTAGTAGTTGCTTTTCGCAATTTTGCGAACGCGCGTACAAACTACGTCTTTGCCATCGTCATTTGTCTGTGTACTTCTTACGATTCTCACAGTAAGGAGCGCCTATATCCTTAACATCATTGATCAGTTCCTCCGCATAATACGAGATGCGGAATGCGTTGTCTGATAGACAGAAATGTAGCGTCACCCAGACTAGAAGCTTACGTGACTCGGCACTGCCGGCAACACACCGACTACTTTTCTGATCTGCATGTTTGATATTCCTGAAGGCTGCGTCTGGAAATAGTAACGTTTTCCGGCACGTAACGTCGTGTGGACCTTGTCTGGTGAAATTTACTCCTGTACCTTGCAGATGGCGCCACGCGGTGGCGCAGTTGGTTGAGGCACTGCGCTACAAGTCGGAAGGTCGCGGTTTCGATTCCCGATTGTGTCACTGGAATTTTTCGTTGACATAATCCTTCCGGCCGCACTATGACCCTGGGGTCGACTCAGCCTCTAACAGAAATGATTACCAGGAATATTTCCTGGGGGTAAAGGCGGCCGGTGTGTAGGGCTGACAACCTTAGCACCTTCATGTGCCGATTGTCTTCCAATCTGGGAGCCTCAGCCTCCTGGAACCCTCTGGGCCTGTACAGGCTTTTAATGGGATTGCTTTACCTTTACCCTGAAGATGGATACAGCACACTCCTACAAAAGTCGGCGAATTTCTATTTTCTATGTGTCGACATCGACTGACTACAGGCTGGACGGTCCGGGATCGAATACCGGTGGGGACGAGATTTTCCGCCCGTCCAGACCGGCCCTGCGGCCCATCCAGCCTCCTGTACAATGGGTACCGGGTCTTTCCCGGGGGTAAAGTGCAGCCGGGGCGTGCTGCTAACCACCCACCCCCTTCTAGAGCCGAGGTCCTAGAAAGAGTAGAGCTATACCTCTACCCAACCTCTGGGCCACAGCGGGCCTATAACGGAATCACTATGTGTCGACATACACCAGACGACGGCCATTTTAGTTAATTTTGTGTTAAATAAGGAACATTTTGTATTCTAGTTCGTTTCTACAGAGGCCTTATTAGAGTTTACAAAACGTAGTAAGAGTAATGATTATCTAGCTAAGTAATTACTAATCAAATAAACAAGTCGATAAGTACTGACTTTAATCATGTCCTTGTTGTTAGCACGATACATGGTGATGATAAAAGAGCATGCAAGATGTTCGCAGTGGAAGAATAACGTACAAAAACAATACACAAAACACTTGGTACGAAGAAGTGGAGGAAAGAAGCCCTAGATACAGGTTGGAGGACAATGAAATATATCTAACACAAGAAGTACGGAAAGATATGGACTGAATTCATCTGGCTCAAATCAAGGATCAGGGATCTCTCCTTGCGAACACAGTTCGCAAATTTTTTAAATTACTAAGCTACAACTTGGGTAAACCAGGGTTGCATTCGTGGCCAATGCAAGAAACCTTTGTCTTCTCTTGCGTTCTGACAGGCTTAAGGGCCACCCATTCTCCTGTTCAGTGGGTACCGTGAGCTCTTCTAGCATGTTACAGCGGCAGGAGCACGAAGACGACCACTCCAATCTAGGGCCAATATTAAGAATGAGTGGCGCTATACTCCTGCTCAACGAATCTGCCTTCATGGCAAGCACAGGAACAACTGAACAACAACAACAATTTCTTACCACCAGGATCATAGGCAGCTCGTCAGTTCTTCAAGCAACTTTGATAAAACACTCCATCTAAATGCCCTTCTTATTGCATGCCAATATTTAGAGGATCACATACACCGAATATCCACAGATTGCTGTTACAGCAGTTGGCACCATCTGCACCACCAGCCGTCAACACCATCTGTAGAACAACACTCCGTTTTACCGTCTTCAATTTTTCAACTATTACTAACTATTTTCAACTATTAGTAACCGTACACAATGTAAACATGGGTACCGGTTTGCGAAACTGAGATTCTCGAATTCCCGAAAAGCAATGCACTTTTCTATTTCTTTTCATGTCCTACATTACACATGTTGGCCGGAGGAAGACCTGAAAGGTCGAAACGTGTCGCCTTATTCAACACTTAGAAACTTAGTTGTGTCGACTATTTTCTTACGTAACCATTAACAATTTTACCTTCACAAGACCGCCGGTCCACGACGTTGCAGTTTAATTAGACCGATAATGGTGCTCTGAGCCCACACATCACATAATGATAGTAGAACGGTGAGTGGAGGTACAGATTTGTAGTTGCTTAACTCGGGCGCTAGATGAGGGTGAAAGGTCAGCTTCACGTTTAAGCTGTTTTATCCCTTGAATGAAAGGTGGATGAGTCAAAGAGCCGGTCTGGACACACTGCCCTCGGCGGCAGTTTGACTGCAGACGATCAGCACTTGGCCAGTCCCTAACCGACAGAGACAGCCCTGCTGTCTAACTGAAGTGAGGCAGCTTTTAAAGTAAAGAAAGGAAGCAATACAAATTTGCAAAATTTTAGGTTTCGCAGACAAATATTAGGAACATTAAACTGTCGACTTGCAAGGAGTTGCCGATGGTTCAAGTGGTTGTTTTGCCTTCATCTTTAGGATGGAGACGCCCAAGGAGGATTTTATGAAGTCTGTAGATACACGATCATGAACACGAGGGATCGAAATGGACTATAATACGAAATGTAGCCACATAAGACGAACTTGTGGACAAACAAGGATAGAAAATAAGCTACAAAATATTATTTTTGGAGGGGATACCCCTTTGTTTATGTAACTCTAAAGAAAAAAAGAAAAAGAAAAAAAAAGGAAGGAAAAAAAAAGCAAAGTCAAACACGACACTTTATCGAAAGCAAAATTATATTACCAGCATGAAGTCGCTATATGTTTCAGTTTATACCAGGGCCATCCTCAGGCAAGACTAATAGAAAGTACGCAAATAAAACTAATATTGAAATGTAAGAGGCCTGTCTTTGCCTGCATAAGTAGAATATAAATTTACACTGTAATACATAACTTCCATTAAAAGTGTATTATACTTGTGTTTGTAACAGAGAGGCCTCTTTCATTTTAATATTAACTTTTTTTACATATATGTGGTAGCCTCGCCTGAGAATGGCCAAATTTTGGTCCGAAACATGTAGCGACTTCATTTAGGTAATAAAATTTTGCTTAAAATACAGGGTGGGGCAAAATACCCTCCCTACTTTCAGTAGGGCATTGTGAAGGGAGGGAAGGCCGTAGAAGGGTGGGGTTGGGCTCGAAAGGTGTAGGTAGTTGGGAAGTTCCCGTTACAACACTCCGCAGTCGTAAAGATGGTGTGATCCAACGAGCAGCGCGCATTTTCAACTCGCGGCCACAGCAAAAGCACAGTGCATAAGTGCGCCAGATGTGACCTTGGCCTGTGTGTAGTGGCTTGTTTCGCGGAATATCACACCAGGATAAGTCTGTAAATCACCCCCATTGTGAACACTGTGTGCCGTGATAAAACAGTGATCCAAGGTCCCACAGACTTTCTGCAGCAATCAGCATTATGTATTTACACCACATTTTATATAATTCATGCAACTGAAGGGCCTAAATTTGTTATAAAAATGGGTGAACATTTTTTTTGCAGAATTAACCAATTCATAAAAAGAGCGCAAAATTTTATATCCTTAAAATTGAAGAAAAAGCCTATGAGATTGCTTTTTTTTCTGCGAATAAGCATTAAAAATTAAAATCCTCAGTTAGAAATCTCGGCAGGCTGCCGTTGCACGGAGGAACTTAATTCGGCATTAAAGGGGTAATTTTGCAAGGCCCTTGAGATACAAATGAGATTCAGAAGTAGAAGCCCACACTTTGGGCGCACCTGAAAAAAAAACTTTAAGCTCCAAATTTAAAAATGATGCCAGAGAAAAGGAATTTTTACATTCAATGTAAATTATGCAACTTGTTAGGCCTACGCTAGTGTTCTTTTTTTAATTTTTGTTCTCGCTGTTTACTGTTTTCTGCTTCAGATGTTCGTTTAGAAGTCATTATGCAAGTCTGGCTCGGATTCGGATAGTCTAAAAATAAGACGTGATGAATTTACGTCATTTTTCAGAAATTAAGGAAAAGTAATATTATTTGTAACGTGTACTTACTGCCAGACAACGAAGCTCCGAAGTACTGATAACATGAAAGAAATTAACTGTTTTTATTTCAAAACTGATCTGACGCCGAAGCAAACACTATTCTCGAAAGGGGCGGCGAAAATTTGGGTACCGGGAAGAGTGAAACCAGGAACATGTGACGCAAATTTTGGAATTCAAGAGGCTTGGGTCAGTTTGAATTTGTATAAATACGCAATTTTCCCAATAGTGTAGCATGTTTGGGCTGATATGTGAACATTTATTCTCAGCCCCTCAGCTTCGCGTGCCCGAAGCACGCTCCACGCTCGACTTGCCATATATTGTAGTTGTGTTCATTTGGTACGGTGCGCTCACATCTCAGACTTTTCAGCAACAGAAAAAATTTGTCTCTGTCCACGCCATGACGTCATATAAGTGGGGTAGAAGTTTAGCTCTACTAATTCCTAACTTCGGCAATAGATGCAGCTGAGTAATCAAACAAACACTCCAGTCGCTTTACTTACTTGCTGCTTACTCCATGGTGCAGAGTCCTTCTTGAGAAGCTAACTAGTTTGCAGCTAGTCAAGAAATTCCCCGCATTTCACGGAACCCGCAGGTTCATTACCGCACTCACAAGCCTCCGCCACCTGTCTCTATCCTGGGCCAGCCCAATCCAGTCCATATACCCACATCCCACTTCCTGGAGATCAATCCTAATATTATCCACCCATCTACGCCTAGGTCTCCCCAGTGGTCACTTTCCCTCCGGTTTCCACACCAAGACCCTATACACAACCCTCTCCTCCCCCATACGCGCCACATGCCCAGCCCATCTCATTCTTCTCGATTTTATCACCCGCACAATATTGGGTGAGGAGTACAGATCATTTAGCTCCTCGTTATGCAATCTCCTCCATTTCCCCGTTACCT
>Ga0123353_10017190_pt1 | contig 10614 bp, 2 predicted proteins | sample TergutLab28metaG_3_FD_92763 | JGI IMG/M metagenome (GOLD analysis project Ga0123353, IMG submission 92763) | Labiotermes labralis P3 segment gut microbial communities from Petit-Saut dam, French Guiana - Lab288 P3 | ecosystem: Host-associated > Arthropoda: Insects > Digestive system > Gut ... | reverse complement strand
TTCAGAAAAATCGCCAGCACCATCATATTCTCTAGAGGTTACCACATTCCCATTTTTATCAATAAAAGACCAAACTCTAGTATTATCAAGTTCGGATCTATGGCGTACACGAGCCAATCCTTCGGAAAAATCTCCAACATCTAAATACCTGAACGGAATTATTTCTTTACCTGTTTCATCAATAAAACCCCATCTTTCATATCGTAGTTGTACTGCTGCTAAACCTTCTGAAAATTCTCGTGCCGCTTCATACTTAAATGGAATTACCTCTTTGCCTGTTTCATCTACAAAACCCCATAATTGGTTTAATCCTCTTACTGGTCTTAATTCCTGTCCGTAAGAATAGATGCTCACAGCCATTATAGTAACTAAGATTAATAAAACTTTTCTCATAACAATTTCTAATTTTTTCCCTGCTCTTACGGCTTTACAGGTCTTGCCACATCCCCGCCATTGTCTGCTAACTCTTTAATTGACATTCCCATTGCGATTGCTTTGATGTATTTTTCGGCGTTAATTGTCATAAATATAGCTCTTAATATGAACGTACAAAGATATACTTTTTTGTTCTATACAAGAGAATGCTTCATTTTGCCGCCAGGGCAAAATCATTAAAAATTTTACCTGATGTACTACATCATGGATGTTTGCGAGCAATAAACCTCATTTTCACCTTATTTTATTAACTTAACAACCTTGGGAGGAGCTGAGGTTGCAAATAGCTCAAATAGAAAAAGATATTCCTGAAATAAGACGTGCTTCATTTAAATACATTGAAAACAGATTTGAAAAAGAATACTACGAAAATTACGAACCGCAGTTTTGTTTAGCTCCGAATCTAATTTTTAATTACCTTTCGCATCACCATCCCTATTTCCGTTTGAATACGAATGAAGTAGATTCCTGCCTGCAAATGTGAAATATCTATTGAATTGAGAATTGAGAGTTGAGAATTGAAAATTATTTGTTGTTTTTGACCTACAATATTATAAATTTCCACATTTTCAATTTTCAATTCGCCATTCTCAATTCTCAATTCGCCCGTTGTGGGATTGGGATAAATTTGTATAGAACTTAAAGAGAACGTCCCTATACCTACAGTAGGAATAATCATCTCGTTGGTTATGGTATAGTTTATCTCATCAACTTCTTCGCCGTCGCCAAGGTTTATAATTGGAATATCAATCATGTTCAAGCCCGGAATGTCAATGATTACACGATAGTTGCCTGCCGAAAGATTATCAAATCTGTAATATCCCTCTTTGTTGGTAATGACTTGCGCAATGGTTTTCCATACGGTGCTGTTGAGAGTTTGCAAATAAACGGCAATATCAGGTGCGGGGTGCTCGCCTTTGGTGTTTGATATCCCTTTTTTCTCTCCCTCCTCCTCATAAACATAGCCGGAGATAGCGCCGTTGCCATTCATATCAGGAAGAGAAATAATGGTTATATCTATATCTTGCAGAGGTATATCGGTTACTGTTACAACAGTGGCTTCGTACCAATTTTCTGTATTGCCATAATAAGTGGGCAAAGCCTTTTCATAATCGTCAGAGATGACTTTTATAATATAATCGCCTGGCGGGACATCGGGGAAGAGGTAATTTCCAATATCGTTAATAAATACGTCTCCCTCAAAAGAATATTGCGAGGTGCTTTGCACCTTATACAGTGAAACAGTTCCTGCAGTAAAAGGCGTTTGGTCTTCCCGCGTAACTTTACCTGCTATAAAAATGGGTACCGGAGGATTGATGATAATGGTAATTTGCGTAGTGGTAGCGCATTGTCCGGCGGTGGGTGTAAAAGTATAGGTTGTGGTTTGTGTGTTATTTATAGCCGGCGACCATGTACCGGTAATGCCGTTAGTGGAAGTGGTGGGCAACGCCGGAATGGTAGCCCCGAAATTGTATTCCATTACAATTCCGCTAAATGTGGGCGTTACGATCGGATTTATCGTAATCGTAATTTGAGCTGTGTTCGCACACTGTCCGGTGGCAGGCGTAAAAGTGTAAGTTGTCGTTTGCGTGTTATTAATTGCCGGCGACCATGTGCCGGTAACGCCGTTGGTGGAAGTAACGGGCAACGCCGGAATGGAAGCGCCGGCGCAATAAGTGGTTGTAATTCCGCTAAACGTAGGCGTTACGATCGGATTTACCGTAATGGTAATCTGAACCGTTGTAGCGCACTGTCCGGCAGTAGGTGTAAAAGTATAAATTGTTGTTGTCGTATTGTTAATTGCCGGCGACCATGTGCCGGTAACGCCGTTGGTGGAAGTAACGGGCAACGCCGGAATGGAAGCGCCGGCGCAATAGGAAGTTGTAACTCCGCTAAACGCAGGCGTTGTATTGGGCGTTATGGCAATGGTAATTTGCGTATTGATAGCACATTGATCGGCATTTGGTGTAAACGTATAAGTTGTGGTTGCTGTATTGTTAATTGCGGGCGACCACATACCGGTAACGCCGTTGTTTGAAGTGGTGGGCAGCTCCGGAATGGAAGCGCCGGCGCAATACTCTGTTGCAATTCCGCTAAATGTGGGCGTTACAATCGAATTTAGGGTAATCGTAATTTGAGCTGTAGTGGCACATTGACCAGCATTTGGCGTAAACGTATAAGTTGTTGTTTGCGTGTTGTTTATTGCCGGAGACCACGTACCGGTAACACCGTTGGTGGAAGTGTCGGGCAATGCCGGAATGAAAGTTCCCGCGCAATAGGAAGTTAGCAAACCACTAAAGGTAGTTGTTGTCAAATTTACCGTAATAGTAAAATCTTTAATGTAATCTTCTCCTGCCGCCAAACCGTCTGTAATGGTTGCCCTGACGATGACTGTTCCACAAGCACCGACATTGAGGATGTTACCACTCGTTATAACAGCTCCAGTACCTGCACCAAACCACACGCTCCACACGATAGTTTGATTGGAGGCATTGCTTGGCGCTACCGTACCTGTAAGGGTGAGCGGAACGCCTGCAGTAATGGTAGTTGGCACACCGGTGATGTTGGTTACAGGAATAACGCTACAAATAATATCTTTCTGCCATTGCAGAAAAGGCAATTGAAAGTCATTATTGCATATTCTCCACTTTTTTTCGGCATCAGCGCCAATGGCAATACTCCAAGGCGTGTTGCCGTACCATGTTCCTGATACATTCATATAGAACGCATAACTTGTTAAAGTAGAAAGAATTTCGCTGACGCCCGCCAAATTATTCAGTCCGGGAGTAATGTTTATAACACCGCTGTTGTTTTGCACCACCATACCCTGAAAGGCGTGGTTGCTTTGAAGAGTACCGGCATTATATCCCGTAATGCGGTTGATAGCGGTTGTAGTGGTAGCTGTAATATTGTTATTGGCAGCAACGCAGCTGCGAATGGTGCCGCTGTTATGTCCTGCTAAGCCGCCAATACGCTCGCCGGTAGTACTAATATCGCCGGTAGCGTAACAGTTTTCAATGGTTCCGGCGTTATATCCCACCAAACCGCCGGTATAATAAGCACCTCCTGTTACAGAAGCAGTAACATAACAATTTTTGATAATAGTAGCGGAACCGGTAGCACCCACAATACCACCAACCGGACCGCCGGTTGCCTTTACAGTGCCGGTTACGTAGCAATTTTCAATCACATTGGTTCCAATTGTATTTACTACCAATCCGGCAACATAACTGTCACCGGTAATATTGCAATTTTCTAACCCTAAATTTTTAATCGTCGCATCTTGAATATAATTAAACAAGGCTTGATTATCTGTCGTTCTGTTAATGAAAATATTTTTCACCACTTTACCATTGCCGTCAAAATTGCCTTGAAAGCGGTAGTTGTCAAAATTGAGTCCAATGGGTGTCCAGCCTGCTGAACTGCCGTAGTTGAAGCCGGCAAAATCGAGGTCATTCTTCAAAATGTAGTATTTTCCTGCGGTAGCCGCGCCACCGCCGGCATTTACTGTGGTGGCTAAGGCAAATAAATCTTCTTCGGTACAGATTCCGAATGGATGTGCGAGAGAGCCATCGCCGCTGTTGCAGGAAGATTCAATAACCGTAATCGCAATGGTTTGCGTATAATCTTCACTTGCGTTTTCTCCCAAACCGTTTGCAATAGTAGCCAAAATAATGACTGTCCCCGGTGTTGTGGCATTGAGGATGTTACCGCTTGTTAGAGTGGCTTCTGTGTCGCCGGCATCAAACACGCTCCACACAATCGTCTGATTGGTTGCAATAGTCGGTATTATTGTTCCGGTAAGGGTGAGCGGTATGCCGATTTGAGCGGTAGTGGGTACGCCGGCAATGTCGGTTACAGGGATAAAAGAAATGTTGCAATCAACCCCTTCCTCCCATTGCATGAAGGGCAATTTCACGCCATTATCGCATATATTCCATTTTTTTTCGGCAGAAGCGCCAATGGCAATACTCCATGGCGTGTTGTTGTACCAATTGGAACCGGTATTATAGAACGCAAAACTTGTTAAAGCAGCATACGTGGCGTTGGCGCCCGATGCTCCTCCGGGTGTAGCAGTTGTAGAACCGTTGTCGGTTGTTATCACCATATTCTGATAGGCATAGTTGTTTTGAAGCGTAGCCGTGCCGCTAAATCCCGTAATCCGATAGATATTAGTTGCAGTGGTAGCCGTAAGTTTATGATTGGCGGCAACACAATTGCGAATAACATTCGCGTTACGTCCTGCCACGCCGCCAATATAGTTGGTAGTACCACTCACATTGCCGGCAGCATAGCAGTTTTCAATAGTTCCTTCGTTATATCCCACCACACCGCCGATATAAGAGGCGCCCTCAACAGTAGCCGTAGTATAGCAATTTCTAACAATCGTAGCGGCGGTAGTATAGCTCGCAATACCACCGGCAAAATCATCAATTCCCTTTACAGCGCCGGTTACATAGCAATTTTCAATCACATTGGTTCCGCCTGCATCATATCCCACCAATCCGGAAACAAATCCATTGCCGGTAATATTGCAATTTACGACGCCCAAATTTTTAATCGTTGCACCTTGAATACAACCAAACAACCCTTGCTCATCAGTTGTTGTTCTGTTAATGAAAATGTTTTTCACCATTTTGCCGTTACCGTCAAAATTACCTCGGAAGCGATTGGCAGTTGTGTAGTTACCAATCGGCATCCAGCCCGCTGTGTTGCCGTAGTTGTAGCCGTCAAAATCGAGGTCATTCATCAAAATGTAATATTTTCCTGCGGTAGCTGTGCCGCCGCCGGAGTTTACGGTGGAGGCTAAAGCAACTAAATCTTGTTCGTTGCAGATTTTGAATGGGTTTGTAGAGGAACCGTCGCCACCGCCGCAAGTTACCGTAATTACAAAGGTTTTCGTATAATTTTCGCCTGCATTTTCTCCTAGCCCGTTTACGATGGTAGCGGTAATCATGGCTGTTCCTTCTGCAGTGGTATTGAGAATCCACCCTTCACCACCGCCAGCGGAGGAGATGGTAGCACCGGTCGTTCCCTGGTTGGTTACACTCCACACAATAGTGGTGTGGGTGGCGTTCACCGGCGTTACTTTTCCGGTAAGGGTAAGCGGTATCGTTGCTTTTGTGGTAGTGGGTACGTTGATAATATCGGTTACCGGAACGAAAGGACATACAATATCTTGCGCTTCGTAGGCGCCCATATCTACCAAACTGTTGTAAATTCTCGGATTGCCCGCCAAATCAATAATATCTTCCGACGTAAGTGCACTGTTGTTGCCCTTATCTATGCAAGGCGAACAACTCTGTAATTGATAATTACCTGCCGCCGGATTGACAAACATGGGTCCTGTTACAGCATCATTTTCCTCCGAAAGGTTGATATTACCCGTGCCGGTAAAGCCACCCTGAATGGCGGAATAAGTAATATTTATATTAGATGACGCTATTTGTGTTTCTCCCGCATTGTTATTCCAAAAAATGCAGTTGATAAATGTACCGTAACCGGTAGAGGGTTGGTGTACTCCGTAATTATCATTGTTTACAACCGTGCAATTGATATATGTACCGGCAGCGCCACTGCCACCGTCGTTAGATATCCCATATCTACTATTATTTGCTATTAAACAATTGATTGCTTTGCAATCATACAAACCTATACTATTTCCTTTAATGATACAGTGTGTTGCCGTCGTTGCCGTTCCGCTTCCGGAAATTCCATTTTCGGAGTTTCCGTAAATATGGCAATGGCTTATGATTCCGCTTCCGGTGTAAAAATAGATACCGTGACCGTTATTATTAGAGATCATACAATTCATCAATTTTGCGTTGTTCCTTAAATAAGCGCCGTAGCTTTGTCCATTAGTAATCGTCAATCCGTCGCAAGTGGTTTCTACCGTAAAATTGTTTGCCTGATTGAGCACGCTAAACAGATTTTGTCCATTTAACACCGTAGCGTGTGTAAACTCCCAGGGTTCTACTGTTCCGTTGCCGTCTAAATCGCTTTTTTGGCGTTGCGAGATGGCGGTTTCATTACCAAGAAAGCCGCCATAGATATGCACGTTTTCTTTCATTTCCAACTGATATGCTTTATAGTTTCCGCCGGCAATCCACACCTGTCCGCCGCCCAAAGCAGATAATTCGTTTATCATTGCCTGAATATTATTTGATGCGGTTGCCCAAGACCTGCCGCTGGAAATGGACGAGCCGTTGGCTTTTACATAACGCATATTGGATTCGGGAATGGTAGTAATCACATTAGATACGGCGGTACAACCGTCGTTGCTGGTTACCACAACATAAAAATCTGCTTGCTGCGTGCCGATATTATGCGTTGAAGAGATGGCGCCGCCAATAGGAGCGCCGTTACTATACCACTGATTGCCGGTGGCGCTGCTGGAAGTAAGCAGAGACCCTGCTTGTGAAATGGTGGGTTTGGCAGGAATTATTAAACCGGCGCTTTGCAATTCGTACGCGCCCATATCCACAATGGCGCCAAATATTCTTGGGTTTCCCGCCAAATCGAAGTTGTTGTTGCCTCCTGAAAGTGCAGCATTGTTTCCTGTATTCACAGCAGGCGAACAGGGCGTTAGTTGATAATTGTCCGCCGCTGCATCAACAAACATGGCAGTATAACCATCATCATAAACACTAATATTTCCCGTACCGGTAACACCGCCGCCTTGTATGGCAGAATAACTAACAGTAGCGGTAGCTTGCGGCGATGTCGGCGCGTAATTGTTCCAAAAAATACAATTGGTGGCAGCGCCGCTATACAGTCCGCCTCCCGACACACCCGTTGCATTGTTTACAAAGGTGCAATTGATATAATCACCATCATGTGCGCCGGCGCCAACATTTGGAGTAGTATTGTTTATTATCAGACAATGGTAAGCTGTACTGCCTCTTAGCCCACCTCCGCCATTATGAGGATAATTACTTTGCATACGTACTCCGTGGGCACGATTTTCTCTGATAATAGAACGTATTACAACGCCGCCACTAACTCCGCCGCCACTGTTGGCAGCATTATTTTCTATGATACAATCCATAACGGTACTTCCGGCAACTCCGCCGCCAGCACTGTAATAGGGATTATAAAATATGTCAAAACCTGAATGAGCTTCGTTTTGACTTATAAGACAACGACTTACAGTTCCATTACCGGAAACACCTCCACCATAACCGGCAGTGGCAGTATATTGAAAGCCGTGTAAGGTTAAAACTCCTCCTGCTCTATTTTTCGTGATAATACAGTTTTCCAATTTTCCTTTTTCCTTAATATTGGCGCCACCGCCGCCATAACCTTGGGTAATGGTTAGCCCATCCCAAACGGTTTCAACGGTAAAAGCGGCCGGCTGAATTAGAATCGTTCTTGCGCCTTGTCCATCTAAAATGGTGGGGTATGTAAACTCCCAGGGTTCAATAGTTCCGTTGCCGTTCACATCGCTTTTTTGCCGTTGCGACAGCGCGGTTTCATTTCCGTAAAAACCGCCATATACATTAACGCCCTCCTTCATCTCCAATGTTGCCGATAGCGGGTAGGTACCGGTGGCAATCCACACCTGATCGGCATTGTTGATTATGTGTTGCATAAAAGCATTGGTACCGGCAACGGCATTAGCCCACGAACTGCCATCTCCAATACCTGAAGCAACAGGCTTTACATAGCGGGTAACAAAATTTTGCACGGTTACGGTGCATTGTGCTGTAAAACCGCCGCTTGCAGTGGTGGCAGTAATCATCGCCGTGCCTGCGGCTACAGCATTAACCAAACCGACAGCATTCACAGTGGCAACGCCGGTATTGTTGCTGCTCCATGTTACATTTTTATTGACGGCACAAACCGGCAATACCGTAGCGGTAAGTTGCATCGATTGGGTTGGCTTTAAAAGCACGGAGGGTCTGTTTAAAGTAACGCCGGTAGCAGGAACTGACCCTGTACAAGTACAGGTTATCGTTACCGACATGAGCTGTTCAACGTTGGCATAAACTGTATGTGCCACAAACTTAACATATAGCGTTCCATCCGGCATGCTTTTCGTTGCAGGGTTGTCGCCTGAAAACGTTCCCTGGTTGGTGTAATGTACGCCGTCGGGCGAAGTGTGCAGATAAATTAAATTGCTATAAACCGCTGAGATGGTAATTGCCAATCCTGTTTTACTTTCCGGAAGCATTGGCATAATAGCATAGGAGTTGATTGTAGTAAAATCTAATCGTCCGTTATTGCTGCTATTCCACAAAACATCGTTCAGAATCCAATCGTTCATGCTTATCTCTGTGGAAAAGTCGTTGTAATAAAGGGTTTCAATTTGCGCTTGTGCGCTAAAACTCATTGCCATACAAAAGCAGAGTATAGGCAAGATTTTCATTTTTAAATTAATAGATTTTTTCATACGAATATAGTTTTATAAATTATTGAAATACAATACGTTTTTCAAATAAAAGAAAAGAAAACATTAAGACGTAACCGTAACAGGCACATTTATTGGATGAACATTACAGTCATAATCAGCATATAAATTGCAAAACCTTAGCATAGTTTGCAGCGATTAGTTAATGGCTGCAAAAATATTAATTTTATTAATAAAAGCATAGAAAAAAATAGTTTTTTTACAAACCTAAAATTGAACAGCTAACCCGAAATGAATTTTTCCTGTTTTAAACGAAATAGGATTTTCTAATTGTTTGCCGAGTGCATAGCTCAAGTAAAACAGTCCGGCTTTAGTAGTAAATGTAACGCCCATACCAAAACCGAACGGAAAATCGTGCATATAGCTATCCATACTTTTCTGTTCATACCAGGCGCCATTAAAAAACGCATTCAAGTAGGCGATTCTCGCCATTAAAAAACGTAATTCCAATAATCCGATTCCATAGCTCGAAGCCCGAATGGAAAGTTCATCAAACCCTTGCAAGGAGTTCATGCCACCAATTCGAAATAGTTCATTCATAAGGTTTTGTTTTCCGAGCAAGCTGCCGCCCTCTGCGCCAAGCACTATCACCCAACGTTTATGCAAAGGGATATACCCTTTTATTTTTCCGTGCAGCCGGTAGCGAACTGTAAGCAAATCAACACCTTCATAATAATAATCGTCTGCATTGTGACTTTCAATAATCTTTCGCGTACCTACCGCAAGATTCAAATTAATGTCATACCCTTTGCGCGGATTGTAAATAAAATCAAGAGCTCTAAAGCGAAAAGAAAACCCATACATTGATTTTCTATAATCGGAATAAGACAAGAAGCCTGACGTTTCATACAGCGTTTTGTCTAAAATATTGGAGGTTTCAAAATCAAAATATACACGAGCAAAATTATATCCTCTAAATGAGTAATTTAGCCCAATAACATAGTTCACATTCAGATAAGTAGTGTCTTTTTTATCCAACATAAAAAGCCCATCAACGCCAAGCGGCGTACCGAAAAGATAAGGAAAATTGGCTTTCAGTTCCAAAAATTGAGAAAAACGCTCTGTAGCACGCCATTGTAAATCAATACTTTCACCAATAGTAAACAGATTTACCAAATGTAAGTTCAATTCACCGGAAACTGCAATTTTTCCGGTAAGATCACTTACAGGTACCAGTCCGATATATCCATCAAACTGATTAACACGCTTTTTATCTAAATGAAGATACAGGGAAGCTTTATCCTCTGTAAACTCTATGGCGGAAGGTTGTATTTCGGTAACAAACGGAATTTCTTGAATTAATTGCGGAATTTGTTTTACAATAGATTCATTATAAGGCTTTTTATTTCTAAAATTGAGATATGCCCTTAGGTAACTTCTCGATATTTTCAAATTTCCACGCACTGCGATAGAATCGAATGTACAATGTATGTTTTTGTCAATCACAAGATTTGCAAATACGGTATCGTTTTTTGCAGAAATGCTATCCAAATAAACTGATGCAAACGGGAAGCCGTTGTTTTCCAAGTAAGTGAGCATTCTTTGAGTTAATGTATTGTAGTTTTGTATGGGAATGGTATTATTCACCATAAGGCGGGTTATTCGGGCTTCTTGCAGGAATTTTATCGTTTCGGGGGAGGCGGTGATGTGGGTTTTAAATGCCGTATCGTTATCATTTGGTAAAAGCATGACATTATCGTCTAGTAGAGACAAGGCATGCCTTGTCTCTACGTGTGCATTCGTATCATGAAATACAAAAAAAATCGCAG
>Ga0123353_10017189_pt1 | contig 10614 bp, 8 predicted proteins | sample TergutLab28metaG_3_FD_92763 | JGI IMG/M metagenome (GOLD analysis project Ga0123353, IMG submission 92763) | Labiotermes labralis P3 segment gut microbial communities from Petit-Saut dam, French Guiana - Lab288 P3 | ecosystem: Host-associated > Arthropoda: Insects > Digestive system > Gut ... | reverse complement strand
ATGTATCTGCGCGCCGCTACCGCTTTCGGACCAATTAAAACAATCGGTGTTGTCCACTCAACCGGAGATGACGGGATCAGTTTCAGATCGGGTATTGAACAGCAGGCGGCCCTGGATACCAGGGGCAATAAACCGCAGATCATTTACCAGTCAATCAGTTCCGCTGACGCCGCTTCAATTACCCCGCAGATTACCGCCATTCAGAACTGCGATGTTATAATCGCGGCGGGCAACCAGGCTTATTTCAAAGCGATTTATTCCGCCTCGTTCGCGAATTCTTTCGCGCGTCCCAAACCGGTTATCAGCACCTATGCGAATGCCGCTCCCACCATTGTTCCTCCGGAAGCGGTAAACCCGGGTGCGGGGGAAATTTACTGCGGTTCATGGATTCCCCTGGGTGAACTTGACACTTCCAGTCCGGACGGGCGGCGCAGGCAGAAAGACATTGAAGAATATGTCAGGGTAATTGACTGGGCGGTTGCCGCGGGAAAAATTCCCAAGAACCTCCAGGCAGCGTATTACGTAAACGCGTATTCCACCAGTTCATTTATCGCCATTAAGATGTTCCTTACCGGACTGGAACGGCTCAAGGAAGCAGGCAAACCGTTTACGCCGGAAAATTATCTGGAAGTAATGGAGAGCAGCCGCTGTCCCGTTGCTTTATCCGGCAGCGTTGATTTCGGAAACGGACTGCGGATTGGGCTGGATACGCTTTCCCTTGTGAAATACCAGGTACCCGATAACAAGGATCCCGCCTACGGCTATTTCTACGAAGTCGATCCCATGTCATCAATTGATGATCTGGCAAAAAGACTGGCAGATTAATTTTAGGGGCAAACCGGACATTGATGGAATATATACTTTTTAATGACGCATCACGGATTAAGGGTGTTAATATGCCCAAATCCAAAGTCGGTTACCGGAAAATGTGCCAGCTGTGCGATGCCGCGGAAACCCTGTTTGACCAAAAAGGTTTTTACAATACCTCAATAGCGGATATTTGCAAATACGCCAAAACGGCCATCGGTACTTTCTATATTTATTTTCAGGATAAAACCGCCGTTTACGAATACCTCGTTAAAAATTATTATGTGGTGATTAAAAAACATATTAAAAAAAGTATCGTGAACTGCAAAACCAGATATGAAATGGAACGCGAAGGCCTGAGGGAATTTATCCGTTTCGGCTATGCCCATCCCCAGTGTTATAAAATTATCTGGGGTTCTTCCCATATCGACCCTGTTCTGTTTGAAGATTACTATATCCGCTTTGCCGGAAGTTACATCAACGCCCTTGCCCAATACAGCGATGAACTGAAGGATATTGATTATTCCACAACGGCATGGTTTCTGATGGGTGTAGCCAATTTTGTCTGTCTGAAAATTATTATTGATAATAAAAAACTGACAAAAAAGAAACTTGATGATCTTGTTGATCAGGTTATGAAGCTGCTCTCGGGCGGCATGTTCAGGGAGAAACAGAATGATTAACGCGTATATAAGCGGAACGGGCCTTTACTCGCCTGAACAGATTGAAACGAATGAGGACCTGAACAAATTTTACGGAACGCCGATACGGGATGCGTTTGCAAACAAGATAGGAATACTTCAGCGGCATATTACAGGCGACAGTGAAAGCAGCGCCGATATGGCCGTGAAGGCCGGCGAAAAAGCCATAGCCGATGCAGGCATTGGTCCCGAAGATATCGGACTTGTGGTAATTGCCACCGATACGCCCGAGTACCTGAGTCCGCCTACAGCCTGTGTGGTACAGGGCCGCCTGAAAGCGGTAAACGCCGGCGCCTATGATATTAACGGCGCTTGTTCGGGTTTTGTTGCCGCGCTGGATGCGATGAGCCGCATAGTCATGAGCGGAGGGCACAGGCATGTTCTGTTAATCGGTGTTTACAATATGACAAAATTTACCGACCGTGCGAATGCGAATCTGGTGCCATTGTTCGGCGACGGGGCCGTCGCTGTTGTTGTTTCCGGTACAGAAGATGACTGCGGTTTTATAGGATCGAAACTCTATGCGGACGGAACCCAGTACGACTTTATGGGCATTTACGCCGGCGGCGCGAAATATCCCCTAACGCCTGAACGTATTGCCAATAAAGAATATATGCTGCAGTCCCTGAAACCGCTGCCCGCCGACCGCAACATAAAACTCTGGCCGCCCATTATCACCGAACTGGTGGAAAAGCATAATCTGAAAACCACTGATATCGATTTCATTTTCTGCACTCAGATCAACCGGTGGATTATAGAATCGGTTATGCCCATACTCGGTCTGCCTATGGAAAGAACAATCTGCATTATGGGCGAATACGGCTACACCGGATCGGCCTGCATACCCATGGCCCTTGATACTGCCAGAAAAACACTCGGTAAACCGAAAAAGGGCGACAATGTCGTTTTTATCGCATCAGGTGTCGGGCTTGCCGTGGCTTCGGCGCTGTTTAAATGGTAAATTAATTATTAATTTTTAATATGATTTTCTGCCGATGATGCTCAGGTCCATTGCCTGACGCATTATATCTTCCCGGAAATCCGGGTGTGCGATACTGACAAGACGCTGAACCCTTTCACGGACATTGGTTCCCCTCAATTGTGCAATTCCGTATTCGGTGACTACCCGGTCGACATCCATACGGGAAAGGCTGACTATGGCGCCCTGGTTCAGGGTGGGTACAATTTTACTGATCGTTTTTATGTTACCCTCTTTGTCTTTAACCGAAGCGGTTGAGTACAGGCAGATGTAGGATCTTCCGCCTTTGGAATTCTGCGCACCGATTGCGGTATCGCACTGTCCTCCGGTTCCGCTGATCTGTTTGGTACCGATACTTTCAGAAGCGCACTGGCCGGTGACATCAACTTCCACCGAAGAGTTAATCGATACCTGGTTGTCATTCAAACCGATGATATACGGATCGTTCATGTAGTCGCCGCGGATTACGGCAACGCCGGGATTGTTATCGACAAAATCGTACATCTGTCTCGTGCCGAAAAGGAAAGTGCAGGCCATTTTTCCCGGATAGGTTTTTTTCCGTCTTCCGGTTATTACCCCAGCGTTAAAGAGTTTGCTCATTTCGCTGGTGAGCATTTCGGTGTGTACCCCCAGATCCTTTTTATTGTAAAGGGCCTTTGCGATTGCGTTGGGCATACCGCCGATTCCAAGCTGCAGGCAGTCGCCGTCTTCTATTTCATCGGAAACAAGTTTGCCGATTTTGTAATCCAGTTCCGATGGCTGGGGATCGGGAACTTCCGGTATGGGGTAACTGGTTTCGATTAAGTAGTCAACGTCATTGACATGAATCTCAACATCGCCGAAAGCCCGCGGCACATTGGGATTTATTTCCAGAATGATCATGTCGGCGTTTTCCCAGATGCCCCGCTCGTATGTTGCGGAAAGTGATACCGCCATATAACCGTGTTTATCGGGCGGGCTTGCGTTGGCGATAAAAATATTGGTTCTGATATGCCCCCTGCGTTTCCAGCCCGCGTTATGGAGATGGTTGGGAATATAGGAAACCGCGTCTATGGCATGGTTCCGTCTTAACTGCGGGGTGTAGAACCAGGCATTCACATTTATCTTGCCGATATAAGCAGGATCGGTAAGGTATTTTCCTTCCGCCATCGGCAGACAATTGCTGACCGTAACTCCGTTAACTCCCCGATCGATAATTTTATGAATCTCCATAAAAAAATCATGGGCTTCCGCAGCGGCCATGCCGGTTACAATATGATCATTGTCCTTTACCAGGGATAATGCCTTTTCAACACTGATAATTTTTCCCGAATAATCGTAACCCATACAAAACTCCCTTTTTTAATCGCCCCAGTGTATTACATTTGCGGCCCATACATACCCGATACCTGCTGCAAGGGTAACAACATTGGTACCCTGTTTAATCTGCCCGTTCTGCAGTCCCAGGTGAATCGAAAGAATCTGATCTATCTGCCCAAGGTGCCCGTAATTTTCAAGATAAATCGACTGATCCTCCCGTAAACCCAGTTCCTTTAAAAGGGCCAGATGCGCTGAACGTTTAAAGTGAAGCACCGCGAGAAAACCTATATCTGTCCGGTTGAGTCCGCCTTTGGCGAGACTTTCATCAATGCATTTGTACCAGTTGGGCATGCTTACCTGGTTGAGTCTGTCTTTCATTTTTTGTGCTTCAAACAGTTTCAGTGACAGGTACCCCTCATCGATATTTGCCGCTGTAAAGGGTTCACATATACCGCCGATTTTTACTCCGGCTGTGCGGGCAAGGGAACCGTCGGCTATTATATGGGAACCGATCACTTTATTTTTTTCATAGTTCTTTTTCAGGATCATCGCGCCGGCGCCTGCCGCAAGATCGTACATCATGGACATTTCTTTGTCGGCATAGTCGACGAAATCGCCGTTGCGGTATCCTCCCGCAATCATCACCGTTTTAATTGCAGGATCGGAAACAAGCATGTCCGCTGCCATTTTAATCGCCGCACAGCAGGTACAGCACCTGTTCTGCACATCAATACCCCATGCGTTTACCGCACCAATCCTGTCCTGAATGTACAGCGCGGAAGTTGTCAGGGGGTACTCCTTCCATTCCTCGCCTATGCAGAGGATTACATCTATTTCCAGGGGATCAATTCCGGTGTTTTTAAGGCAGTCCAGAGCGGCGAGCGCACCCATTTCCTGGGTTCCGTCCTGCGGGCCGGGCACCGGTTTGCTGATTACACCGAGTTTTTCGATTACCGCTTCTTCGCTCCAGACGCCTCCTGTGGCTCTGGAAATTTCGGCGGCGCTCATCCGCGTTTGGGGAATGTAAACCCCGGTTCCTGCAATTCCCGCGTGATCCATCAAAGCCTCATTCCGCCGTTTACCGAAAGGACCGAACCTGTTATATACGAGGATTCCTCGCTTGCCAGGAACAGGGCCGCATTGGCGACATCATCCGGCTGACCCAGCCTCCCCAGCATGGTCTGTGCTGCGAATTTATCCAGCAGTTCCTGGGGGACTGTTTTGAGAATATCGGTCATGATATAACCCGGTGCAATGGCGTTGCAGCGTACCTGTACTCCCTTGCGGGCAAATTCTTTTGCCCATGTTTTTGTCATGCCGATAAGGCCGGCTTTGGAAGCCGCGTAATTAACCTGCCCGATATTGCCGTATTCGCCGACTATGCTGGAAATGTTGATAATGCTGCCGCCGCCCGTATCTTCCATGTGGGGACCGATGAACCGGGTCATGTTAAAAACACCTTTCAGGTTCACGGCAATTACCGCATCCCACATTTCGTCGCTCATTTTCCGTGTCATGCCGTCTTTGGTGATTCCCGCGTTATTGACAAGGATGTCAATTTTTTTATATTTTTCAGCTGCGTATGCAGTGAATTCCCTGCAGGCTTCGGCATCGGTCACATTGAGTTTGTAAAATTCTGTATTTTCCAAAGCTGCCGCGCTTTCGGAAGGATCGTTCATGTCGCAGGCGATTATCTTTGCGCCGTTAGCTGCAAACAGTTTGGCCATCGCTTCCCCCAGTCCTTTTGATCCGCCCGTGATAACCGCTGTTTTTCCCTGTAATCTCATTATTGCCTCCAGTTATAAATTTTTGATGATAAGGGCGGTTCCCATTCCGCCTCCGGCGCACAGTGACGCCAGGCCGTATCCGGCTTTTCGTTTTTTAAGAATATTGAGCAATGTAATGGTGATCCTCGCCCCGGTACAGCCCAGAGGATGTCCCAGAGCAATGGCGCCGCCGTTTACATTGCAGCGTGCAATTATTTCCGCTTCGCTTTCCCCGTGGTTTTGGGAAAGTTCCCTGATGACCCCAAGGCTCTGTGCGGCAAACGCTTCATTCAATTCAATATAATCCATTTCGCCCAGTTTCATTCCTGCTTTTTTCAGGGCATTCCCTGTTGCCGTCACCGGCCCCAGCCCCATGATCTTCGGATCGATCCCCGCCTGGCCGAATGCGATTATTTGTGCTTTTGGATTCAGTTTAAACTTTGATACAGCCGCTTCCCCTGCGATTATGACAAACGCAGCGCCGTCGTTTAAACCCGCTGAATTTCCCGCGCTGATGGTTCCGTCGCTTTTAAAAGCGGGTCTGAGTTTCGCCAGTTTTTCGGCATTGGTTGTCCGGTTGGGGTATTCGTCGGTATCAAAAACAAAAGTGTTTTTTCCGTCAACAATTTCCAGCGGCACAATTTCATCCCTGAATTCCCCGGTGTCCACTGCCTTTATCGCCTTCTGCTGGGACTGCAGGGCAAACTGATCCTGGGCTTTACGGCTAATCCCGTGCATCTGCGCGATATTTTCTGCGGTAATACCCATGTGGTAATTGTTAAACGCATCGGTAAGGCCGTCGCACAGCAAATAGTCCTGTGCGCTGATTTCACCCATTTTACAGCCCTGCCTGATTCTGGACGGCAGGATGAAAGGGGCATTGGACATACTCTCAAGACCGCCTGCGATAATCATTCCCGCATTTCCCGCCTGGATTTCCATTACCGCGTTTATAATCGCTTTCATTCCGCTGCAGCAGAGCATGTTCAGACTGTACGCGGGAACTTCAACCGGCAAACCGCCGCCTATTGATGCCTGCCGGCCCGGCCCCATTCCTGTCCCCGCGGAAAGAACATTTCCCGCGATTACCGCATCAACATCGGCGCCGTTAATTGCCGCTTTTTCAACAAGGGCCTTGATCACCTTTGCCCCAAGCTGCGGCGCTGAAAGTGTCTTTAAACTCCCCAAAAATGATCCTATCGGGGTTCTTAATCCTTCGATTATGTAAATTTTTTCCATTTTTATATTTCCTTAACGTTTATAGACTGCCCCGATGTTTATTTCGTTTATGAATCTGGCAGCTGCAGAAGTGTTAACCGAAATTCCCGCCTCAAAAAGCAGATGCGGATTTAGGTTCCATGCCGCTCCCATGTTGAGTATTGGGTTTATACCGGTGAATATATGTTCGTTTTCCATAATTATTTTATCCGCTTTTGTATCGGTTGTGGTACGGCGGTAATATTGCCAGCCGATGGCATTGGTAGGCCCAATCGGGTTTAGTACCAGGGCTCCGTTTAACTGGAGAGTAGCAGGGATAACTTGATAACCAAAAGCCAGCCGCGGTGCGATGTTCAGAGTTAAGAATAATACTTCGTTTTCTGTTTGGGTTTCTGTTTCTACCGCTCCGGGAACAGCTTTTTCGTAGGTATAACCTTTTTTGTCATAGTAGAATCCGGTACTGAAGTTTACACGCCATGCTGCAGAAAGTTTCGGTGATACTGCATATTGCCTGTTATAATAACCAAACAATGTATCACCCACATAACTGTGTGCGCGTTTGGTATATCCGTTTGCCAGGCCAGCTTGTTCTATTGTTTTCATTTCATCGGGGTATATCTGGAAAGTGGTTGTATTAATCAGGTACAGACTGCTGATAATTACCATGGGATCAAGTTTGGGTGTAAAAAATATCCAAATCTGCGGAGCAATTTCCACCCGTGTATTGTTGTAAAAATCGGCTGCGGGATATGTTAAATTGGCCGCGACAGTGGAAGTTGTGGTGGTTGTTACACCTGCCGTATTTATTTCCGTAATGGTATTACCGTTGTTAATGGGTATCCTTACCCCTACTTTTCCGCCCACGAGCAGCATGCTGAAATCGTCATGGATTATATTCCATCCGTATTCAAGCGTGGGGAAAAAATATCCGGAATAAATTGTTTCTTTTTTATCGGTTGAACTGTCAAAAGTTTCCTTTTTTCCGGCATTGGAAAAATTCATACCCAGTTTGAAAATACCCAGGTTGGCTGTACCCAATAAACTGTCAAACTGCAGGTTAAGTTTCCCGTCCGTAATGGTTTTTTCGGTTTCTGCGGTTTCGGCTGTTTCTGTTACGTCATCCAGGGAGTATCCGTTTGTATTGAGATAAAAATGCAGAAAATTGCCTCCAAGTCTTTTACCGAAACCGGCCTGAAAACCAGGCATTTGGGTTAGCGGAGCCGGTGCGTGTACCGCTGTATAAGCGGCTTGTGCAAAACTAAAAAAATTATCGTAATTTACAAACGGTGCAAAATTGACCATCATATAGGTATCAACATCCCTGTTGATAACATTACCTGCGGCAAGTCCGCCGGCAGGTGAATTCTGCGCCAATGCCGGAACCATACCCAGCGTGAGGATTATCACCACAAAAATTACTGTTCTTTGTATTTTCATTGTATTCCCCTTTGCCTTAATATTTGTAACTGAGCAGAATTGAGAATGTGGTAAGATCAACTCTTGTTGCTCCTGCCGCAAAATCAGTGGCAATATCCAATAAAAAACCGTTTGTAACCAGCCAGCTCAAACCCAGTGATGCGGTTGTATATGCGGTACTAATTTTATTGCTTTTCTGTATGAGTGTATCTCCGGTGTAGGCCATATCGGTATGGTTAAATTTCCTGTATATATAATCCAGCGGATACAATGCAAAGCCTGCGTTAAAATTTAATTTATCGGGTATTGCTTTATAACAGACACCTGCAGCAATTTTCGGGAAGATTCCCAGATGTAAATCGGTATATTCATGATCCGGATCCAAACCAAGATCGTAACTGGTTGAATCCTGCTTGCTTGTAATTTTGGCGTTAATTAAACCTATATCGCCTTCAGCCAGCCAGCTGAAAGAAAGTCTGCGGTCAAGGTTATACCATGAACCTGCGCCGAGTTTTATATGATGGGCGGTAAAAACCGGATTGTATTTTTCCCAATAATCGGTACTGTCTGCCAGTTGGTTACTGTAAGTATGGGTTTCAAAATTGTATTCCAGCCAAATTGAATTGTCAGCGTTTCTGCCGGGATTATCTATGCCAAAACCGCCGCGTGCGGTGATTGAACCGGAGTATCCAACTTTTCCGTCCTGTATGTCAACATAACCGGATTGGCTTCCAAAAAATGGATCAGTTCCGTTTAATGTAGTGGTTTCCCTGGTTCCGGATTTTTCTTTGGTTTTTTGCAAATCGCTGTTATATACAATACCGAGATACGGTTTGATTACAGCATCTTTGGCTGTAAAATTTTTACCCCAGGTTATACCTCCCCCGAATATACCGGGACCGGTTGTTTTAAAGTCAGTGCTTATTTCACCGGCGGCATCCAAATTTTCCCTGTCATTGTTATTTAAACCAAAACCGGCCAGATTAAGATCTACGAGTATACCGCCGATTAAATCGGTACCAAAGAGTACCGATATCTGGTTTGTCCATGCGAGGCTGGAGTTATTTGTTTTTATCTGTTTTCCGGCCCATGTTGCCGGTACAGAATAATCTTTACCATACTCAGTTGTTGTTGATACCAGAGAGCCGGACCAAAATTTTCCGAAATATCCAAATCCCAGATAAACAGATCCCGTTTCTACTGCCAGTCCTGCTCCGATGCCGTTGATACCTTCTACCTGAAAGGCAGAAAAGAATTTTCTAAATTCAAGTTCCTGCCAGTTATTGACATCCAGAAATTTATCGGTTTCGGTGCTGTACAATCCGTTTGTTGCTTTGCCGGTATTTGAACCGAAACCGTTCATTTGTGCGCTAACCGGTGAAATTCCGCACAATGTTATCAACACCAGGGCAGCCGCCAGATATTTTGGTTTTGTGAGCATGATTTCCTCCTAAAAATATGAACAATATTCAGGTTAAAAAAAAGTATAGCATGCATTTGGAAAAACGCAAGCCTTGTTTTATGGCAAAAAAACGCCGCCCACACACATAATCAATGGCTGGACGGCGTTTTGAAATTAATGCAATAAGGAGTTTACTCTTTGTTAACAGGAGTAAATAGGGTATATCCTTCCAAAATTCCGGTACCTGTTGCATCAGGAACCGCAGCAGTAAGTGTCAGGGTATTATTTCCGTTGGTTAATGTCACTGTATACATGCATTTTCCGAAAGCCCCAACATCAAGAAGTAATTTGGTCTTGTCAGCAGTCATTTTATAGGAACAGGCACCGGGTGCTTCTGCTGCTGTTCCGAATTGAACTGTTCCGGTTCCATCAGTATTTATTACAAAAATGGGCCATGTAAAATATGCACTTTTCCAGGTACCAACAAATTCGCTGGAAACTGCTACCCATGTAAAATCATCAATACCGGGAGTAGAAGGAGTGTTTCCGGCAGGGAAGTTAGCAACATAACCTTCCAATAAGGCACTATATATACTGCTGGTAGAATCAGAAACCGGATTGGATAGTTCAAGTTTGCCTTCCTTTATGGCATAATCAAAGGTACATTTTAAAGTACCCCATTCAGGACTGGCTGAATAATATACAGATAAAGTTAATTTATTACCGTTTACACTCCATGTGCATGTGTCGTCTGCGCCTGATATGGAATTGCGGGCTGATCCGGTTCCATTTGCATTTATGACAAATATTTTAGTATTCGCAAGAACTGTACCTGCATCTGCTGTTGAATTCCAGTTACCGACAAGTTCTGCCGGAATACCACCCTGTGAGGGGGGTGTTTTGCTCGGGGTAATGGGGCTTGCATCAATTAATGCTTCAAATGCTGCTTTTAGGAATCCTTCGCTGCCCTGTACATCAGAAAATGTAACAGCGCCGCCGTCTATTGTATATTTAACGGTAATGAGT
>Ga0123353_10017187_pt1 | contig 10615 bp, 5 predicted proteins | sample TergutLab28metaG_3_FD_92763 | JGI IMG/M metagenome (GOLD analysis project Ga0123353, IMG submission 92763) | Labiotermes labralis P3 segment gut microbial communities from Petit-Saut dam, French Guiana - Lab288 P3 | ecosystem: Host-associated > Arthropoda: Insects > Digestive system > Gut ... | reverse complement strand
ATATATATATATATATATACATACATATATGGCAGAGTGCCGTACTATTCACGGTTATGATATTCTAGGCACATGTATAATATGAGCACATATGCAGAAGTTCAAAGTGGTAAAACACGTGGAAATCCTCTCTGGTTTGGGAAATCCTGGGATTTACAGGTTAAATGTGTTCGAGGACGTTTTCGGCAGCCGATGTCCTTCGACAGTTCCTGGAAGTGTAGGGTAATAATGTGACGTCAAGCCAATAGTTTGCCAAGTGGTGTCACACATTTGCATATGACAGGAACGGTGTAACTAACGATAAAGAAGTGCATGACGAAAGCTGTCGATGAGAACATATAACAATGCGCGCGTCAGGGAACACAATGAGAGGGCAAGAAAGGAACACTGCGGCGTACGGCATCTGACTGTGGTGTATCCTATGGCACTGTGCAAATGTCATGGTGAACATGTCACAGTTCCACAAGGTCTTCGTCGAATGTATGCCTCGTAGATTAACAGACGACAAAAAGCGATAAGAATAATAACTTGTCAAGGTTGCCTGCAGCCTTATACGGGCGAAGGAAACACTGAGTGCAGTGAAGTCTCGTGATGAGACAGGCATCCTCAACAATCCCAACATAAAGCGATAAACCATGGAGTAGAGACAGCCCGGCTGACCCAGGAAGAAATATAAAATAGCACCAAATACTGCCAAATTTTTGGCCACCGCATTCAGCGATTCGTCGTGTGTGTTGCTGCGAAATGGCAGTCACTGACGCACATTTAACACCAACGCGTAAAGTGCCGGGCCAAAATGCTTGCGACAGATCGGTGCACGCATTCTTAGCAATGGTGTGATTTTCCACCATGACAATACCCGACTGCACACAGCATCGAAGTACCGATTATTTCTGCAAAATTCTGTTTCGGGACACGTTTGATCACAGCCCTTACACCTGGATTTGACACCCTGGGTTTTTCATCTGTTTCCCGCCGTAAAAGAACGCTTGTCTGGAAACTGTTTCGTCTGCGATGAAGAAATGTAACGCCTTACTCCTACGTGGCTGTCAAAACAGGCACACACCTCCCAGGCGTCCGGAATGGATAGCCACATTACATGTTGTAACAAGTGCCTCAAACGAAAATGTGGGAATGTTGAAAAATAGAGTAACATTGACGCGTAACTTGTTTTCTGCCTGTTATTTCTACTAAAATGTTACCATTTAAATACGGGCACAGAAAATTTGTTCTGTGAAGCATTTAAGTATGCAAAATACAGGGCGTTTCATAATGTACTCCGAGATTACAAAAATTTAGTATAGAAAAACTGTAGGACACGTATTTAGGAAACTTGTACAGTAAGAAGGAACAACTCAATTTTTTCCCCATTAAGTTGTTTTTCATCGTAGTTCACATTTCTGCCGCTAGGCGATGCGAGTGTACGCAGTGAGAAAATGGAATATCACACTCGTAAGTCTGTGGTTACTGTGCAACGTGCATTTCGTGCAAAGTACGCACAGTACCATTGCCACGTGACCTCGCTGACCTAAAGCCACGGATCATTGCAAAAATGAAGAATATCGATGCACCCATGTTGATGTGTGTGTGTGGCAAGAACTTGAATATCGCATCGATGTGTGCCGTGTCACCCGTGGTTCACACATCGAATGTCTCTAGTTGTCAAAAAAAAAGCTTTCTCCGGTTTCCTGTGGCTGTGAACAATTCCATTAAAGCAGGTCCTTTCGTTTTCTTGTTATAAATATTTATAATCACGGAGAACATTATGAAACGCCCTGTACTTATTTCTATAAAAATCCCGAGAACATTCAGGAATTAACAGATTTCGAGTACTGAGAGAACATTTTTTGAACTACGTATATCTCATACTTACTATCTCATGGAATTAATCGTATTTCAGAAGATGGAATTTGCCGTGATTTTAGTAATGAAAATTAATATGATGTTTCTTTACATGTTTCCAATAACCTTCCATCCCCGGTCAGCTAAATAACATCTACATTCTTGGAGACTCTTTAACATTTATCGCAATATTTTTCTCCAATCCATTCCTTTATTTCTGAAGCTGGCTCTAAGTGTGACGTCTTCAGTCTAAAATTATGTGTGTATTTCTCAACTTCCTTCCTACTTCATTGCGGAACCGTTTCGTTCATTAAATATTTATGAGCAAATGAAACAAACAAGTAATTTTATCCTCTTCTGTGCCAAAGAAATACTTTTAAAAACAAAAAATTTATCCAAAATCTTTAAAATTCACACCGTTTGAGAGCCTATTAGGGCGTTGCAGCCAAACCATGAGTTTATATGTCTTGCGGTGTGATAAGTTTAATTACAGAGTAACGAGTGGTTGTGGTTTATTTAGTAACGCTGTCACTAACTAAGACCTTAAACAAATGTGTCAAATTATTGAATGAGAGAGATTAGAGAAATGGAGAAGATGTAGTAGAAAGCCTTCTTGGTCTAGTATAAGGTAATATAGCAACCTACTACCTGAAAGAATGAGAAGAAACACGAATATATTAACCAGAGTTATTTGTGTGAAAGCCGAGATTCGAAAGCAGCAAATCCTCGAATAAAATTACGGATTATTACCGAAAAATCAAATCCAATACGTGACACTTAACTGAACATAATAATGAAATGTGACAGCGAAATAAAGTGGTCATCAACTTTCATGGTAAATCTCGCAGCTGGTACACAATTTTTACAAGAAAAATAATTAAGGAAAAACTGAAATATGCAGCAAATATTTTACCTTTTTTTTAGTTAAATTTGTAGAAAAAAACTGAGACTTGTTCCTGTCTTCGTTGTACATGTTCTCAGGTAAGGAAAGTGAATTTGGTTTTACAATGTCAATTTTGAGTTTCTCAAGATGGTGACTGTAAATAATATTAAAAATAACAGGCGTGTCAGACTGACACAACATGGTCCGGGAAATTAAATCAATTGCTTTTTTATATTTCATCGTATACCTCCACCACAATAACTGAGGCTGTAAATATTTACCAACTATACTTACATTTAACTTATATGATTATATGTTTTGACATATCTTGTCACCATCAGGTCCTCCATGGAACAGTAGAGACGGTGTTAGTCTATAGGTTTTTTACAAGCTGTACATAAGTATCTTGCTCAAGGAGATATCGCGATGATTTACGATTAAAGTAATAACAAATCATGACATTATATATATATATATACAGGGTGATTCAAAAAGATGGACTCAATTTCGTACGACTATATTTCCTGAACTATAAGGATATGTGAAAGATCTACATACAATTTGAAAGAGGAAGTCCTATGTTTTCAAATACTACCACTAGAACACTCGTCTAGGGCACAGCCGTGCAGCAGCGTCAGTTGAGAGCAAAATGGCTACTATGCAGCACAAGATTTTTTGCGTGTATCGGAGGATAACGTCAGATGAATTCAAGAGAATTTTGAGCTTAGCCCACGCAAGTCAACCCGTAGAGCGAGCAGAAAACTTGGAATACCGCAACCAACTGTCTGGCGTGTGTTGAGGCTCCGTTTACTGTTCGAGTCCAACTTTTTAAATCAGCCTTTTTTCTTATGTATATGAGTAATTCTCTTTTATATTTAATATGAACTTGCTTATCTTACAGTTGGCTGTTATGCCTCGTATACAAACTAGGAAATAGAATTAAAAGAATTATGTAGCAGGTACTAATATTTGAATGATTCATCTATTACGAAGTCTAGATTAGAAGAATGTTATTGTTTATAGTATTCAATTCTTGGATACTCGGTAAATGTTTTTCAATGGGAAGTTTCTTGACTTTAATTGGACTGACTTTCAACCTGAGTTCTCGTGTGCCTATAATTATTTCAATTTAATTAGTGAACTGTAAGATTAGTTACCAGTGTTTTAAGTTCTTGTTTGTAACTTTTGGTACAGGACAACAGATCTGTTAGCACACAATTAGGCACAAAATTCTCTCCTTCATTGGCTTTGTGTCCTTTAATTTCACATTGGATTCCTGTTTATATTCTTGGTCTTTGACATTTCTATTCTTCCAGTTCTTACGCATTTCTTAGAAACGTCTGTCTGGAAGCCTAACTTTATCTTACGTTATTTTTTTTCAATTGTGAGGGAATAACTTCTTTTATTGCAGTTCGTAAAACATGTTTTTCCTTGCACTTAATCAAAGTGAAATTTCTCGTCTCAAATAAAGGTCCATCATGTTTTACAGTTCCGGAAAATATGTTTCTTTCCTTTCATATCTCTCTTTTGTCGCAAGTCAGTGTCGTAGATTCTTCCGTAAAACAAATTATTATACCGAACATAAATTATTCAATTGCACAGAATAAAGGAACAGACTGCTGTGTGCTGAGTACACGTAATGTAATGAACTTCCTCTTATTGATATGTGCATGTCAAAGGTGACTTCCTTCAGATCTCCAGGTGTTCATGCATACTGCCTACACAAGCTGAATTATTAATTACGCGTTTGTAAATTAACAAGTTTCTCAATTACCGACTTACAAATAGATGATAGGTATTCATGACACTAAAACAAAAAGCTGCACAAAACTTTTTCCTTGGATATTTCAATTATAGCATCACGCTTAATGGTCCTGATAGTTTCAGTCCTTTAGGAACTATCATCACGAAATCAAAGTAATACAAAATACAGAAAAATCACTCACGTTTTACATATCTAATATGATGCAAAGAATTAAATGTTCAAAAGGTAGGTATTTTATTCATAAATGCGATGAATGTTGATATACATTATTTTAGAAACAGCATGTGTACTTAACTTACTTACTGTGATGTATTTCGACTTTTTTTTAGCACAGTCACGAGGATAGGCATGCAACTACACAGAAATCTCTTCCCTGTAACATATATTGTAACAACAAATCTCTCTCTGTGGCGGCATGAACTCCACTTAGGGACTGTCAGTTGTGGTGGTCACAGAAGACATAGGTTTAGGTGTACCGGCAAGATTAAATAATTAATGGTGCCACAGTCACTACACATTTACTGCCACTGTTTATTTCATTCATGCGAGTCTCATCTACGAAACACAAAGTCTATGTTTTACCGCAATGTTTTACCACCACCGTTTCTTCATCTGCTTGTCTTGTCAACTGCGCGTAAGAAAGCCTGCTTGTGATGGTTTGACGATCACTTCCCTTGTCAAACCATAAACCAGATGTCCTCAGTTGATATTAGGACCGAAAGCTTCAGAGGATATTTTTGTTTACAAGGGGTCGAGCGGCGATAATGTGACAACCCTTAGCTAAATGTTGACCGAATCCCTCCTCGCGAGAAATATTGTCACAAACCTAACACCAACCTTAAGATCAGCACCTTCCCCACTGTTACAATATGTCGTTTAGAGGCTGGTGTTGTTACGATCGGAAGTCCTAAATTTATAATCAATTCTTCTAAATGCAAACTTGCCTATCTACCCGCCGTGCATATCTTTGATCTGGTCTCGAACCAATGATATCGGTAACAATAAGGACACACGTATCTAACCATACGGTCTGTGGGTTGAAATGACGTATCAATAAGCCAGTACAAAAAAGTTACAAATTCTACTAAATCTATACTGCATGCTGTATAACCTAAATAGAATAAGGGATTTTGAGACACTTCAGTAATTCTGGAATAAAATTTTTTAAATGTAAAGCTTTTCTGTCTGCGTGTAATAGTTCGACAGGATCTGAAGGGTTTTTAATGTAATTTAATAATATTACAGTGTCTTGCTATGTTGATCTATTTTCGATATATTTAATGTTTCAGAATATCAAATTTTTTACAGAAACTTTTCATGTAGATTTAAGTTATTTCAATTTCGTATCTCGGATGTAATTTGCTAGCTATATCTCAGATCAGCACATTTCGAAGAAACGCTGTAGAAAGTAGCAGAACGTCCGTGCAGAATTAAATAAACCTTTTAGTCACACATTAACAAACTCCGATACAACCAAACAAAGAAACAAAATTTTATGCAACTCATGACGTGTGTTTTCTTATATCTAATGAATTAACCAACAAATGCACACAAATAAAATACTATAAATTATAAACCATAAAACATAATTCGTAAGTACCAACTTCGGCGTGTTTTGGCACCGGAGTGCCTTTCTCAGGGAATGTATAAAAAAGGCATCACAAGTCCAACCCTCCGCCACAGGTATTAATCTCCCCAACTGTCATCGTTAAAGTATTAATCTGTTAACATTTCAGGATACATAAAGTTGACCAGTAAAAGCTCGTTATGCTCTGACACCAAAATCATAAGTTGGAACATCTTCCAATTGAAGCTCGCAGACGTTTATATCATTCTTTGGATCAAGTATTGGTGATTTTTTCTGTTCGTAGATTCTATGAGGAAGAAAATCCGGTGCTGCAACATGTCGGTGTTGGTATTTGCCGTGAATTAATTATTATAATTTTTATTTTAAATATTTTGTTAAGAGAGTCTGGGGTAGCTCAGTCGGTATAGCGACTCGCTACGGGCTGGATGGTCCGGGGATCGAACCCAGGTGGAGGTGAAGTTTTCCACACCCGTCCAAGCCAGCCGTGAGGCCTATACAGCTCCCTATACAATGTGTACCGGCTTTCCCTGAGGGTAAAGCGGCCGGAGCGTGGCGTTGACCACCCACTCCCAACTAGCGCGGAGGTTAAAGAGAAAGTAGAGCTTCACATCTACTCCCCTTCTGGACCTTCGTCGTCTGTTATAAGATGAAATTTACCTTTACTTTTAAATTTATTGTATTAAGTGCATTTGTTGGTCAACGTGATGAATATAATGAAAAGTAAATTAGTTTTTACTCGGTAGTTATAAGTCCTAAATTGTTAGACCTCACGCCAAAGTGTATTTAAAGTAGCAATAGCTCTAGTCATAGATTGTCCACAGAAATTTTAATCCGGGTTCGCAAGACCAAATTTCGTGGAAATACGTCACCGTACTTGTAACTATCGTTGTAACTCTTCAGTCGTCCATCGCAAAGTAGCGTATTACACATAGAAATAGGTGATGTCATGTAACAGACACGACTCATCTCATGGTCACTATGATATTTCTTTGGTATTCAGACACGGAAGTTTGGCTCAGAAGGTCAAAAGACCCTAACGGTCTTCCCCATCCTCCAACTTCTTCAGGCACCAAGTTGTCGCTAATGAGCGGAGTTGGGTGCAGTGTTTGCTGGCTGTGACACAGTCCTCGATTGATGAGACTTTGAAACTGATTATAGTGAGCCTCATGCGTGGGTCGGCCGTGTTTGGAGTTCGTTCTAATATGCCATTTTGCTTAATAATACTCATCGAATATGGCGTTAGGGTTTCTGGTCAGGGTGAGAAGCTTTCTAATTCAGCGGCACGTGCACTAGTGGTTTAAAATTTTTGAACTCTACGTCATACATACCTGTGATATTCTCGGCCATATCCTACTGCATTGTGCTTGAAAATGCAGGAGTTTTTTTCTTAGCTTAGATAACTAAACGTGCACAAGAGCAGGTTTTATATAGAATTTAAAAGGTGTATAAAAGTGCTTTGGTCCGGGATCGAATCTCGGTGGGGACGAGATTTTCCGCCCGTCCAGACCGGCCCCGGCCCCCCCCCCCCAGCCTCCTGTAAAATGGGTGCCGGGTCTTTCCCCGGGGGTAAAGTGCGGCCGGGGCGTGCTGCTGACCACTCACCCCCTTCTAGTGCCGCTGTCATGGAAGAGTAGAGCTATAACTCTACCCACCATCTGGGCTACACCGGCCTGTAACGGGATCACTTTACCTTTTACCGTTATCAAAGTGCATTATAAGTTACGGGTAAGTCATATGGCGGAAAGAAGCAACCGCAGATTATTTTAAAGTTTTTTGAAAAGAGCCACTGAAATTTAATAGGATTGCCTTTAGAGTATACGGATGAATAATATACACATTTAATCTACAATCATATGTTTTATTTATGTACATTATTACTCATACTTTGCGTGGATATACTGAGAAAAGTCACGATCACCCGCTATCAGCATAGCCATAATTCATTACTTACTGAAGGGCCTATACAACGCCAAGTAATTTAATAGAATTCATCGGGTTGTGCCATGAAATCTTCAGAACCAAATCTGTAAAGTCTCCACCCAACAGAACTATGTTTGTTGTATACTTTCTTCTGGGTAATTCCCCGGCGTCTGACTTTTATGTGCCGACGTTTCGGAACACTCTGTTCCATCTTCTCAGGCAGGTAGGTATGAAGAATTCTTCACACCTACCTGCCTGTGAAGATGGAACAGGCAGAGGGTTCCGAAACATCGGAATATTAAATTCAGACGCCGGGGAATTACCTAGAAGAAAGCATTCAAAATTCAGAACATGGTCAAAGTTTGAAATCAAGAAGAGCTATGTTTATTTCAAAGAGCAGCTACATGTTTCAAGCAAAACTGAAAATCGTCACCCAGATATCTATCATATAACGTTTAAAATAAGGCACATTGCAACAGAGCACACACTCATCATTCTGACTTACTCCGTGGTTTCCCACAATTTCACAGTTATTTAGATGGTAAAACTGTAAAGTTGTATTGGTCAATCGGTAGCTGATTGACGGCTTCCGCAATTTTACCCAAATATATTTAGACCTTAAATTGCTTAAAGCCAAAGAGTAAAAATGTTAGATAATTGGTATTAGATTCTAATATTAGTTAAGTTCTTGTAATCATTAATATAAAGAACCGAGCGCCACAGACGTCACCCAAGTATTCTACTTTTGTCGGTGGGTTTGTATATATCGCAACTAATGTAGGGGCTTTGTTGACACAGAATTATATCGCGGCTGCCTTGTCACGTGTCCCTTATCTAATAGTCTCTACCCTTTTTTCACTAACACGTGGTTTCAACTTGATATTCAAGTTTCGTGATGGATGTTAACACTTTAAACGCCGAGTTAAATCCCATCTGCCATCTGGTGGCATTATTAGAAGCTCACCATTTTCTGCACGTTAGCAGGATAAGGGTAAAAATGTTTGATATTATTGGCGTGTTCATAGTAGTGGTAACATCTGAAGGCCCAAGACTGATATTAAAGTTTTGGATCATTCATGAATCTTTAAAAATTCGTGGTTGAACACGAATTAGGAGACGTGTCACTGAAATGAGAAGTTCAGTTGATTCAGTTCTAAGCCTGCTTCGAAATATTTGTTTACACGAACAGACTTTCTTATGTTTTCTTTATCATTTTAAATCTGATAATTTTGTTCAAGGCTTGATTTCGCATGTACGGGAATAATAGACCTAATCATGGGTATAATGTGCAGGTGCATTGTATTACATTGTTACTCTATGAAATTGCTTGACTCATTTTCATGGGTAGCAAATTATTAATTTCCGTTAACAGTGTGACGGTTCCTTTATGCTTCCCTTTACGCAATAGAAAAGCACTGGAAATCTCCGACTCCTTAAAAAAGAACAGTTCTTAAACAATATTAGTTAGGATGGATTGAACGTTATTTCCAGAAACCATCTTATTTGCGGTGCCCTGCCAGTGTATCTTGGAATGTGATCAGATGTGAAGGATCTTTGAGCCTTACATTGAAGATAATAGCTTATCTTCTTGGACAAAGACAGTGGGGCATACCATTTTAATTAGACAATTATAAGACTCCAATTACTACGACATTAAAAATTCCCATGCACTTTTTAAAATGTAAAATCTTCACTGAAGCGGACTGCGGTAGCTCAGTGGTTAAGGTACTGCGCAACAAATCGGAAGGTCGCTTGTTTCTTCCCAGCTGGTGTCACTGGATTTTTCATTGACATGAAACCCTTCCGATTGCACTATGGCCCTGGGGTCGATTCAGCCTCTAACAGAAATGAGTACCAGGAGAATTTCTTGGGGGTAAAGGCAGCCGGTGCTTAAGGCTGACAACCTACCACCATCCTGTGCCTTTGTCATGAAATCTGGGAACCTTAACTTCCTGGAAACCTCTGGGTCACTCCGGGCCTGTAACGGGACTGCTTTTAAAATCTTCACTGAGGCCTACTTTACACTTTGTTAAATTATATGATTTTTCCGACGTTCTAGGTTCCAGCCACTGAAATATGAAATTGAATCTTCATCTACTTGCTAATAATCTGATTTATTTATAAGAGGAAAGAGTGATGTGTGAAACGTAAATACTACGACATTATACTGAAATATCGCTTAAAGAATTAAAGTGAAAAATTCTGCACTACACCATTTTTCGTGTTAGAATACAGTACCAGGTGTTGAACATAAGACATAACTTAGAAGCGAAATTTCAAGGCCTAAAGTCGAAAGGAAGTTTCCAGAGGGAAAATTTACAAATAATGAATGGCGTAAATGTTAACACAATAAAACTCTATAACATTGCCAAACAAAGCGCTAATAATCTAAGGTAGAGTAAGAAAAATCAATAAAAAACTCTTAACTCTTAGTTCTTTTCCTCCTCTTTAGAAAATCTGCAAAATTTTCCAATGTATTCCCCATCATACATTGTAATTCTTAAATATTTCTTCAATTCTTTAAAATAACCAACACGATGTCACTTGTAGACTATCCTTTATTTTCATGGGTAGTCCCGACAGTCGGGAGCAGAACACGTAGGAGAACGGGAGGGCT
>Ga0123353_10017186_pt1 | contig 10615 bp, 10 predicted proteins | sample TergutLab28metaG_3_FD_92763 | JGI IMG/M metagenome (GOLD analysis project Ga0123353, IMG submission 92763) | Labiotermes labralis P3 segment gut microbial communities from Petit-Saut dam, French Guiana - Lab288 P3 | ecosystem: Host-associated > Arthropoda: Insects > Digestive system > Gut ... | reverse complement strand
GACCGCGCGATATGCTTCGACGGCAACCCTTCAACGCTGCTCGAAAAGATAAAGGCGTTCCAGCCTTGGAATAAGTAAGAGAGGAAAGAAGACCAATGAACAACACTAAAATCGACTGGTGTGATATGTCGTGGAATCCTGTCACCGGCTGTCAGCAAGATTGTGACTACTGTTATGCGAACCGTATTGCAGTACGGTTTGGCGGGACTGTTAATACATGTCCGACTGGCAATCTGCACGTACTCAATGAGCCGTTTGTAGCTGAGAAAAACGATTATAACGACACGCCCCGGCGAAATCCTTATCCATACATGTTTGACCCGACGTTCCACAGATACCGGCTCACAGATCCAGTACAGGTCAAACTACCACAGACAATATTTGTCTGCTCGATGGGTGATTTGTTTGGGGAGTGGATACCTGAAGAATGGATAAAAAGTATCATCACCGTTTGCGCTTCTGCGCACTGGCATAGATATCTGTTTTTGACGAAAAATCCCAGAAGGTACGATGAAGTAATTGAGTACATTGAGGGGACGGACTCGCCACTGACGACGCGAGGGTTGTCCGCTCACTTCGGAGTGACCGCAGCAGATGAGAAGCAACTGTACGCCGCATACGAAACACAGGCGACCTGGCTGAGCATCGAGCCGATACAGGAAAACATGCGCAATGGCTTTGAGAACTGCGCAGTTATTCATCGGCCATACGACGGCGCCGAGCTTGCGCGATGGGGCTGGGTCGTGATCGGCGCTGAAACAGGCTCACGCAAAGAGAAAGTTGTACCAGAGCGGAAGTGGATAGAAGAAATCGTCGACATCCTGAAGTTCTGGAAGACGCCCATATACATGAAAAGAAACCTGGTCAGTATATGGGGTGAAGAACTGATTCAGGAATTGCCGTGGTAGACAGGTGAAAAACTCTCAGAAGGGGTGAGCTAATGAAGTTGCGGCAAATGTCGCAATATGCGGCTCTGATGGCGCGTTTAGCGCATGCAGAAGAATTGCTTGAATCGCTTCAGAATGCGAGTCGTCCAGGAGTTGCGGTCAATAATGGTATGCCCCGATCCTCAGAAGTGAAAGACAAAGTCGGGAATCTCATAGTCGAAATCGCCGACCTGAAAGAGCGCATTGCTTATCTCAAGCGGGAAATGGAGCGGGAAAAAAAGAAGTTGCACGGGTTCATCGACAAAGTACCCGACGAACGGACCAGGACGGCACTCCGGCTGAAGTTCATGTATAACATCACATGGGGGCAGACGGCCGAAATCATGGGCGCGTCCTACACCGAAGAAAGCGTGAAAAAGCTGTGTTATAAATACCTTTCCGATAGCTAGGCACGACCATTCCCGAAGCGTACCGACGCTTCCTGATATCTCCCGACCGCTCCCGAAAGCTCCCGGCCGTTCCTGCGTGGGGCTTGCATTTCCCGATACTCTTGCTGTAGCATTACACTCGTAAAATTCTGCATAGCGGACGGCTCCCATCTCCGGGGGCCGTCATAATCTTAGAAAGGGGGCATTTGGCGCCGCGTTACTCCTTTACGCGACGTCATGCACCGGGCCGCGACTGTTCGCCAACATCCGGCAGCGGGTAAAGTAAAAAAGGAGGAGCCCCATAGTGAATTTTATAATCACTGTCAAAAACCGGGCCGCGACTGTTCGCCAACATCCGGCAGCGCCTTACGCTCCCGCAGAGGGGGCGTAAGGCGTGAAGACTGTTAAGAAAAAACTGGCGGACCTGAAAAGCCCGGAGAGAAATCTGCGGATACATGATGATGTTCAAATATCGGAGATGTGCCGCAGCGTGACCATGTTCGGACAGATACGACCAATTGTTATCGACGAAAACAACGTCATGTTGGCCGGCAATGGGCTACACGCAGCGCTGACACGGCTTGGATGGAGTGACGCAGACTGCTATGTAGCGTCCGGGCTTACTGAGGCACAGAAGAAAAAGCTCATGATTGCCGACAACCGTATATTCGACCTGGGGATAAATGACACAGCCGCGCTTGACGCTTTTCTCCTGGACTTAAAGGACGATTTGGATATCCCTGGCTTCGATGAAGAAATCCTGAAGGTTTCCGTCTTTGAAAGCGAAGGCGACGATATAATCTCCAAATACAGCATCGATATATCAAGGCATATCGATGGAATAAGCGGCGCGAGCCGGGACGATGGCATGTCGCCGGATGATTCCAAATCGGACACTGACGATGGGCAAGGCGAGGATTATGATGATCCCGGCTACGATGAAAGCGACGGCATGGACGACGCGCCCGCCGCTCCGGAAATACCAATCTCCAAACCCGGAGACTTATGGTGCCTGGGGAAACACCGCCTCATCTGTGGCAGCGCGACTGACCGCAACATCGTGAAACAGTTGATGGACGGCAACAAAGCCCAATGCGTATTTACCGACCCGCCCTACGGCGTGAGCTATATCAGCCAGAGCGGGAAGTTCGATGTAATAAAGAACGACGATATGAGAGGCGACGACCTCATGTCGAACCTGCTCATACCGGCGTTCAGGAATCTCGTTGAGTTCGCTGACGACGAGGCGGCTTTCTATATTTGGCATGCAAGCACGACGCGACGCGATTTTGAGGACGCTATGACCGCAGTAGGCCTGATAGAGCGACAATACCTGATTTGGGTAAAAAACAGCTTTCAAATGGGTCACGCCGATTACCACTGGGGCCATGAGCCATGCTACTACGCACAGAAAGCCGGCAAGTCCGTCCGGTTTTATGGTGACAGGACAAACCAGACTGTCTGGAAAGCCGCTCTCCGCATTAGCAAGGGCGCGGAGACGATTGTCTCAGGCGGTATCGTAATCACTGATGGCGCGGGCGGTCGCCTATATATTAACAACAAACCCCCAAAGGGCAAGAAGCTCCGTAGCATACGGGCAAAGGGCAAGGATGTGATACTGCTCTATAGTGAGGGTAAAACAAGCACCGCATGGGAAGTGTCTAAAGACGCCGGCGCTGAACACCCCACTCAAAAGCCTGTCGAACTGGCTGTAAGGGCAATAGGAAACAGTAGCAAAGCCGGAGAGATAATCCTCGACCTTTTCGGTGGCAGTGGCACCACTCTGATAGCCGCAGAACTGACCGGGCGCGTCGCCTACATGACAGAGCTCGACCCTAAATACTGTGACGTGATAATCAATCGTTATTCGCAAGTCTCAGGAAACATGAGCTTCCATTGCTTCCGTAATGGCCGCAAAATGTCATATTCCGCAGTCAAACGCGATTATGACACGCAGAGCAATGTAAATGCAAACGTATCATAGACCGCTGAATCCGCTCTCCGCATCTTCACACGAACCATCACCTGTGGCAGGCTTGCAGCAGATGAGAACATACTGCGGACTAGCGGCCACAGGTGGTATTGCTTATAACGCCACAGCGACAGAATATAAAAAAGAATGAAGCGTGGATCGTTGCGGCCGCGATAAAAAAAGGTACTGTGACGGGGGGAGGGGGACGATTGCGGGCTCGTCGACCCCAAAAAACGCTCAGTTAGAAGGGTCTTTTTTTATGGAGGTTTAATTGAAAACATAGCGGGGTAGTTCAGTGGCCAGATCGCTTGGCTCATAACCAAGATGTCGCGGGTTCGAGTCCCGTCCCCGCAACCAAAACTCTTTTTATGTTAATGACAAAGCGGAAAAAAGACGCTTGACAGACCGGACAGACGGGCATTTATGCAACAAAGTGCGGCATTGGAAAGGAGCGATCTGATGGCAGCGCAAAAGAAACAGGACGTCGCCGTAGACGAGGGCGCTGTTTATATCCTACGTGCCGGCACGCCCGTTTACATCAAAACGGCCGACTTGTGCGCTATGACCGGCAAGAGCAATCAGTGGATCGGGCAGCTCACGAGTCAGGGCGTTATCAACAAGCGCGCCACTCTGCACGGGTCGATGTATGAGCTGACGTCGACCGTGCATGCATATACAACGATGCTGGAAACCCGCGCCAAAGAAGCGTCTGAAAAAGTGATGAGCGCCGAACACAAGGAGCGCAACGCTGCCGAGGTGAGTCTGAAAAAGGCCAAGGCAACAAAAGCAGTGCTGGAAACAAAAGAACTGCTCGGAAAAATGCATCGGGCAGAGGATATCGAGTACTTAGTTTCTGAGCTGCTTTTTGCGGTGCGTGGCATGATGCTTGCGCTCCCCGGCAGGCTGGCGATTGACGTCGCCAACATTTCGGATCCGGCTGAAGCGTCGGTGCGGATACGTGATGAGGTCAATCTCATTATGCAGGACATGGTGAACTATCAGTACGATTCAAAGAAGTATGAAGAGCTTGTCCGGGAGAGGCTAAGTTGGGATAAAATCGACGTCGAGGATGGTGCCGGCGATGACGGCTGAGCAAAGAGAGGCGGCCGTTAAATCAGCATGCGACAGCCAAAGAAACGCTCAGGCGCTCCTGACAAAACTCCTTAGGTCCATGAAGCCTCCCGACAACCTGACCGTTTCTCAATGGTCAGACAAGCGGCGCCGGTTATCTCCGGAGAGTTCCGCAGAGCCTGGCCCATGGCGAACCAAGCGCACCCCGTATCTAAAAGAGCCTATGGACGCTTTTACTGACCCGAAGATACGGCGGATCGTGTTTGTGTCAAGTTCGCAGATCGGCAAATCGGAGTATTTGAATAATTGCATTGGGTACATCGTCGACGAGGACCCCGGAAGTATCCTCTTCGTACACCCAACGACAATAGATGCAAAGGAGTATTCCAAACTCCGTATTGCACCGATGTTCCGCGACTGTCCCTCTATCAGTGATAAGGTTGCCGCTCCTAAAAGCCGTGACAGCGCGAATACGATTCTTCAAAAATCGTACCCTGGCGGTTTGCTTACCATGTGCGGATCAACAGAAGCTCATGCGCTGGCATCTAAACCTATCCGTTATCTTTTTGGTGATGAGAGGGATAGGTGGGCTACATCGGCAGGAAAGGAAGGTGATCCGTGGAAACTGGCAATGGCGCGCCAGATCACATTCTACAACTCCAAAGCCGTCGAGGTTTCCACGCCGACGATTAAGTATGCAAGCGCGATTGAATCGTCTTTTCTGGAGGGTACTATGGAGAAATGGTGCGTTGAATGCCCTCACTGTGGGAAATATCACGATATCAAATTCTCCGACATCCGCTATGATTACGTGTCGGAAGTGATACACGGTAAAAAGCATTATGCTGTGACTGATATATGGCACATCTGCCCAGGCTGCGGCTGCGTATCCACTGAGCAGGAAATCAAAAAGCAGCCGGCACAATGGAACGCTGACAATCCGGACGCCATAAAAAGGGGCGTCCGTTCTTTTTGGCTCAACAGCTTTGTTTCCCCGTGGGCTACGTGGGAATCGACTATCCTTGAATATCTGTACGCGCTAGGCAGCTCGCAGAAGCTTCAGGTTGTTTATAATACCCGCTTCGGGGAACTTTGGGAGAACCGCGGCGACCTTGAAGATGAAGAAAGCGTCATGTCAAGGCGCGAGGATTATCCCGCCGAACTGCCGGATGGCGTCCTTGTGCTGACGGCTGGAATCGACACCCAGGACGACCGATTTGAGTATGAGGTCGTCGGTCACGGCCATTTCTCAGAAACGTGGGGCATTGAGGCTGGCATAATAATGGGCCTGCCGAACGATCCCGAAACATGGAAACAACTGGATCAGGTCATTTTCGACCGCATATTCCGCTTTGAAAACGGCGTGGGGCTTCCCGTGTCGCTGAGTTTTATCGACGAGCAAGGGCATTTTGCGCAGGACGTCCGGTCGCACTGCAAAGCGCGGCTTAATAAAAAGGTATTTGCAGTCGCCGGGAGCAATAAGCACGACGCACCTTTTACATCACCGCCCAGAAAGCAAAAGATAACCGTTATGAAGGGCGGTGAAAAAGTAGTGATTGGCACATGCTGGCGCTACGATATCGGAGTCGACGCGGGCAAACAGATGATAATGGACAATCTCCGGGTACAAACTCCCGGAGCGCGCTACTGCCATTTCCCTCTCCGCGACGATTACGGGGCTGGGTATTTTTCACGCCTACTGTCCGAGCATCTGGTTTATATGCAGGAGCGGAAACAGCCGTGGGTGTGGGAGAAGATCCCCGGCCACGAACGGAACGAAGCGCTCGACTGCCGCAACTATGCGCTGGCGGCTTTTAAGGCGCTCCCTGCTGACCTGGACGGGATAGACAGGAAACTTAAAGCCTCAAGGGGGAAAACCGTCCCTGCGCCTGTTGCAACGACCCCAAAACCGAAGAATAAGCCGCGCCAGGGCAAGGATGCCGCGCTCAATAGATTATATAGCGAATGGTAGGTGTGAATCATGGTGAGAAAAGAGAAAATCAGGCTCAGGCTGGAGTTCTGGAAAAAGGCACTTGCAAAGCTGCAAGAGGCATATCTGGAGCTAGTCGAAGGGCGGGTGCAACGGTACCGTATTGACGACCGGAGCTTAACGCGCCTCGATATTCCTGACTTGCTAAAGCAAATAGAGGCGGCAGAAAAAAAGATCGACGAACTGACTGCGCTGCTGGAGGGCCGTAACGCGCGTAAAGCGTTCGGGATCATACCCCGCGACTGGTAGCGACATTAATGTCCTTACCAAAAACACGGGTATCTGCCCCCTGGGGCATTACCACGAACAGACCGGCATAGTTTGTGGCTCCTTTCGATGCCGGTCTGTCCGTTTTTTACAACTTTGAAGTCCTGCTTCAAAGCTATTGTTCTCGGTTTTCTACGCAGTAATTACAACTTACAGCGCTCGGACTCTACACTGGAAAGCGTTGTAAAAACATAGAAATAGCCGCTTTTTCGGCTAGAAACTGTGAATAATCCTCATTTGGCATAGCCATTTGGGTAGTCCGTTCCCTCTTATAACTTTCGATTTTCAAACTGTTCTTTACACATAAGACTTACAGGAGGTTTTTTCGATGGTATCGCTAGTTGATGGCGTCAGAAACAAGCTAATTAGTAATCCCACTATCATCGAGACGTACCGTGGGAAATCCACAGATATTAAGCCGAGCTTCACTGCCGAACATAACGGATCCGTCTATTATGAAATGGACACCCAGGATGTGTTTATGTTCGACGGTGATACGCTGACTTGGCTTTTGCAGTAGCGGAGGTGCAATGATGGCGTGGGATTTTGATTTTGCCAGTTGGATACTAAAAAAGGCAAAAAAATATTGTGACAGCGTTGCATTCGGGCAGGGCGCGATTCAAGGTCCGCCTGGTCCGGGAGGCCCACCGGGGCCAGATGGCCCGCCTGGTCCAGACGGCCCTGACGGTCCGACGGGACCGCAAGGCCCAATCGGACCACAGGGTATTCAGGGGTCAAACGGCCCGCAAGGCGATCCTGGGCCGCAAGGCAATCCGGGGCCACAGGGCGTTCAAGGGCCTCAAGGCCCGGTAGGTACAGCCGGCCCTGCCGGAGAGCAGGGACCGACAGGACCGCAGGGACCTATCGGCGAAAAAGGTGAGACTGGCGCTACCGGCGCGATTGGGCCACAGGGGATGCAAGGCGAGCAGGGGCCACGAGGACAGCAGGGCGTGCAGGGAGCGCAAGGTGAACACGGCGCTACCGGTGCTACTGGACCTCAAGGTGAACCTGGGCCACAGGGCATACAGGGACTGCAGGGTGAAGTCGGCCCCCCGGCAAATCTCAATCCTCGCGGAGCGTTTGAAGACGGTGAAACATACTACGCTACGGATGTTGTGTCATTCGTTCCATTCGGCAACTCATATATTGCCCGTCAAAATGATATAACGGAGCCCCCATCGGAGGAACACGGCGACGAGAACTGGGCGCTTTATGTCATGAGAGGCCCGGCAGGCCCACAAGGACCGCAAGGGCAAGTCGGCATTCCCGGCCCTCAAGGACCGCAAGGTGAACCTGGATCGCAGGGACCGCAGGGATTGCAAGGGCCACAGGGCGAACAGGGACCGGCGGGTACTCAAGGCGCTGCTGGCGCTCAAGGCGCCGCTGGACCGGCAGGACCGCAAGGCGAACAGGGTGCTCAAGGGATGCCTGGGTCACAGGGGCCACATGGAGCGCAAGGGCTACAGGGAGACCAAGGCTTGCAGGGAGTAGCTGGGCCAGCAGGACCGGCGGGGCCAGCAGGCTCGCAGGGCATACAGGGTGTACAAGGCCAGAAGGGTGACAAAGGCGATAAAGGTGACAAAGGCGAATCACTGGTGGCCCAGGAAGGGTCGTGGACGCCGACGCTGTACGGCAAGACCACAGCCGGGAGTTATACCTATGTCAGTAGAACAGGAGTATATAGACGAGTAGGAAAAATCTGTTCAGTCTACGGGCGTATCCAGATCAGCGCAAAATCCGGGTCGCCAGCGGGGCCGATACAAATAGGCGGATTACCGTTTGCAGGCGTTAACAATCAAGGTAATTGTGAGTTCGCTGTGTGGGCGGGATTGAACGTTCCAGCCAACGTGAGGCAACTGATTACTTATTTGGAGGGCGGTACAAGGTTCTCGCTGTACTACGGGACGTTTACCGGCTACACCAACTCCAACATAGCGACTGAGCTTGGGAGCAACTTCTATGTTGATATCACGGCGACCTACTTAATCGCGTAAGCGGTAATTCACAGAAAGGAGCAACGGAATGAGCAAAGGTTATGGCGAGGCCGGTGCAAGTATCCAGCGGCGGGCGTTAAAGAGCTTCCTCGCAAAGAGCGGCGCTCCCTGCGAGGATATTGACTGGAACAACAGTACGCTACGGCAGCGCGGACGCATGCTGTATATGGCGTCGCCTATAGCGACGTCGGCGATCAACACAAATCGGACAAAAGTGGTCGGTACTGGCTTGACTCTCAAGAGCATGGTCAATCGCGATGTTCTCGGAATATCTCCAGACGCAGCGAAGAACTGGCAAAAGATAACCGAAGCAGAGTTTGAGCTTTGGGCGTCAAAAAAAGAGAACTGTGACGCTATCGGCGTCAACAACTTCGCGAGTATGCAGCAACTCGCGCTTAAGTCATGGCTCATGAGCGGTGATGTATTCCCGCTTATAAAGCGATACAAACCAACCCCCTCGAACCCGTACACTCTCAGGATACACCTCATTGAAGCTGACCGGGTGAGTACGCCGACGGATTTTTCGCGTGGGATTTCCATCCCGTTTTTTACCGAAGGGAAAAACCCAAATACCGGCAACAAAATCCATGATGGCGTAGAGATAGACAGCAACGGTATGATTGTCGCTTATCATATCCGCAACACTTACCCGGACCAAATCACGATGGAAAAAACCGTGTGGACGCGCGTGGAGGCATACGGCAAGAAAACAGGGCTTCCGAACATCCTGCAAATCATGGACAGCGAACGTGCAGACCAGTACCGTGGCGTCACATATCTGGCTCAAGTCATTGAACCGTTGCTACAGCTTCGGAGGTACACAGAGAGCGAGCTTATGGCCGCGCTCGTCCAGAGTTTCTTCAGCGCGTGGATCACGACAAATACCGATCAGACGGAGATTCCGATAAACGAGGTCGGCGCTGGTGATATTGCGGGTATTCCGGATGCGAACCCGGACGATGTTTCGCAAGATCCGAATGAATACGAAATGGGGCCAGGCACCGTCACGCACCTCGATGATGGCGAGAGTATCACATTCGGAAATCCGAATATACCGACGGCTGGGTTTGAAAGCTTCGTCAAAACACTCTGTCGGCTGATTGGCGCTGCGCTTGAGATTCCGTATGATGTTTTGATAAAAGAGTTCAATGCTTCATATTCTGCGTCACGCGCCGCACTGCTTGAAGCATGGGAAGCATTCAAAATGCGCCGGGTTTGGTTCGTAGATGATTTCCCGCAACCGGTCTATGAAATGTTCCTCGCTGAAGCGATAGCGCTCGGACGCATAAAGGCGCCGGGCTTTTTTACTGATCCGCTGATCCGGGCGGCATGGTGTCAATCGCGCTGGATCGGACCGGTCCAAGGGCAGCTTGACCCGACAAAAGAGGCGAAAGCGGCGATAATGCACATCGACCGCGCAATCAAGACGCACGAGCAGGTAACACGGGAAATGGGCGGCGGCGACTGGGAGGACAATGTTGAACAGATCGCAGTCGAAAACGAGAGGCTGCGCGAAGCTGGCGGCGGTACCTACATGGCGTCTCTAGCCGACCAGGATTCGCAGGACAATCAGAACAAGGAGGAATAACATCATGCCAAGCATTTTAGATCGTTTTTGGGGAACAAACAGCAAACCTTCGACAACCCCATCTGCGACGATCCAGCCATACACAATGACGCGAGCAGCTGACGGCACAGCAGAAATCACGCTATATGGCGATATCGTAAGCCGCCGCCCTGTTAACTGGTGGACACGAAAGCCGGTAGAGGGGTCTTTCATAATCCTGACGGAGTTCATGGAGGATTTGAAGAAAGTCGAGTCCGCTCCAAGGATAAGAATACGTATACATAGTGCCGGTGGCAATGCTTATGACGCTATGACAATCCACAACAGGCTAAAAGAGCTATCGGGCAGCGGAAAAGAGGTTGAAGTCATAGTTGACGGTGTTGCAATGTCCGGAGGTTCGCTTATTATGTGCGCCGCATCCAAGGGCAAGGTGAAGGTT
>Ga0123353_10017184_pt1 | contig 10616 bp, 14 predicted proteins | sample TergutLab28metaG_3_FD_92763 | JGI IMG/M metagenome (GOLD analysis project Ga0123353, IMG submission 92763) | Labiotermes labralis P3 segment gut microbial communities from Petit-Saut dam, French Guiana - Lab288 P3 | ecosystem: Host-associated > Arthropoda: Insects > Digestive system > Gut ... | reverse complement strand
GGAGTTCAACGCACGCGCCAAGCACAACGAGGTTTACTGCGACAGCGCAGAGCCCAAGTCGATCGCCTCATGGCAGGCGCTGGGCATCAACGCCTTGCCGGTCAAGAAGTGGAAGGGCTCGGTTGACGCAGGCATCAAGTGGCTGCAGACGCGGGCAAAGATCGTCATCGATCCCAAGCGCGCTCCTTTGTCTGCCCAGGAGTTCAGCGCCTATGAATATGCAGACGACGGCAACGGCGGGCTGAAGACGTATCCGGATAAGGACAATCACTCGATCGACAAGGCGCGCTATGCGCTGTCAGGTGTCATCACGAGCAAGAAGGAGACCTAATGGGTTACAACAGATTTTTCGGCAAGCAATGGCTGGTAGAGCTGGGCTACACCAGCGTGATAGCCAACCCCATGGAAGAACAGATCGAAAGCTGGTGGGGCTGGTACACGGCCACATCGGATTTCTTCAGCAGTGTCCAGCGGGTGGGCAAGCGCACATTCAAGGTCAAGCGCATCTCCATCAAACCGGCGAAGATGGTGTGTGAGGACTGGGCAAGCCTGCTTTTCAATGAACGCACCACCATCTCTTTGGAAGGTCAGGTAGACCTTGACGATGGCGAGGATAGTACAGATCCGCTTGCACAGACCAACGATTGGCTGCAGGCATGGCTTAAGACCAGCAGGTTCATGCGTCTGGCCAACCGCACCGTCGAGCGTGCCATGGCGCTTGGCACGGCTGCCTGGGCGCTGCGCATCGATGATGTAGCAGTCGACGGCACAGCGTCTCCTGACGCCCGCATCGTTCCGGTGCGCTATGACGCGCGCTACATCGTGCCGCTTGCATGGGATGGTGATACCTGCACCGAATGCCTGTTCCGCTCAGTGACCGTCATCGACGGCAAGGAGGTCAACCAACTGCAGGTGCACCGCAAAGGCCCTCGCGGTACCTATGAGCTGCACACCGCATTGTTCAACGCCGCCGGTAAGCGCCTTGCTGCCCCTGAAAGCATCGCCGAGTACTTCGACAGCGGATCCGCAACACCGACATTTGCACTCGTGCGTCCGGGGATCGATAACGCCTACCTCGAGTTCCACCCCTTCGGCGTGTCGGTGTTCGATGCGGCTCAAGGCGCTGTCACTTTGACCGATACCTCTGTCGACAACCTTAACCGCGACGTCTACCTCGGGCAAAAGCTGGTCTTCATCCCCGACGCGATGCTGGAAAAGGACGACACCGGCAACGCGACGATACCGCGCGCGGAGGACCAGCAGGTGTTCTGCACATTCGAGACCTCAGATAGTTTCGTCGACGATAAAAAGCTCGGTCCCTGGGAATACAACCCGGACATGCGCGTCGAGGACAACCGTCTTGCCATCAAGACGGCGCTTGAGCTTTTGGGCAAGCGCTGCGGCTTCGGCGACGGCTACTACACGCTTGACGAGCATGGCGGCGTGTCGCACAGCAAGACGGCGACCGAGGTCGCATCCGATGCATCCGAGCTCATGCGCAACATCAACAAGCACCAGGACATGATCGCGCCTGCCATCGAGGGCATCTGCGCTGCAGCTGTCGAGGTGGCTAACGCTGTCTACGGGCTTAACCTGGCAGATATCAGCGGCAAGGTCAACATCATCTACGCAGACAACATCATCGAAGACGATGCGGTGCTGCGCGAGCGTGACCGCGCCGATGTCGCCGCCGGGCTGCTTGAGGCGTGGAAGTACATGGTCAGGTGGCAAGGCTACTCGGAGGCAGACGCCAAGGCGTTTGCACTTGCTGCCTCGATGGGCGCAGGCATGGCGGGCTCTGGTGGCGGCTCGTCTCTTAATGGTGCCCAGATGTCAAGCCTCATGGCCATCATGGCGCAATACGCAGCTGGCGACATCTCGGAGGGCCAGGCAGTCAACCTCATCTCCACCGCGATCGGCATCGATAAGGCAGCAGCCAAGCGCCTGTTGGATGGTGACCTTGCCGACATGCTCGTCGATGCGCCTGCTGAGGTCTGATGCCTGTTGTCGCAGTCGACATAGACGAGCTGGTCGCAACGATCCTGCACGGTGCCCAGGAACGCTACATCGCAGAGCTGACCGACACGCTGATCAAGGGGCTTGTCTCTGGTGTGTACGGTGACAAGGAAGAACTTTTAGTCGACATGATCGCAAGCCAGAACCGCACTGATCTTGACACGGTGCTGATGCGTTATCAGCCGATGATCACCGATGAGGTCATGGATGCGGTCCAAAGCACACTCCTGGCCGCTGACAGCCGCGATGTGTCCTTGTTGGCCAGATACTACGGCGCTGCAGCCGTAACGCCTGCAGTGGCCGCCCTGTCAACGCTGAGGGCACGTGAGCTGGCCTACCAGACCGCCCGTGGGCTTGCAGAGATCATCAACCGCCAAAACATTGCCATGGTCGAGAGTGCTGCCGCGACGTGGTACGAGGTGACCGGCAATGTCATCCTGGGAAAGAACGCCGGGTTGGTGCCCATGAAGAAGCTCATCGCCGAGGGGGTCATGCGGCTGCAGGAGGCAGGGATCACCCACATCGACTACATCAGCGGCGTGTCCAACCACATCGATGTCGCGATCCGTCGGCACATCGTCTCCCAGGCATCACAGACCGGCGGACAGATGACGATCGCGAGGCTTGAGGAATACGGCCACGAGCTGGTCATCACCTCGGCACACTACGGGGCGCGGCCCTCACATGCCCAGTGGCAAGGACAGCCATGCGCGCTGCACGGTGCCAAGATTATCGACGGGGTGGAATATCCAAGCCTTGAGGCATTTACCGGCTACGGTACGGTGCAAGGGCTAAAAGGTGTCAACTGCCGCCACTCCCTCGGGCCGTACTTCCCCGGCATCACCGAGCTGCCTGATCTGGGTTTCCCCAAGGAGTCCGAGCACATCGGGATGTCGTCTGAGGACTACTACGACGCCACTCAGCGCCAGCGGGAGCTCGAAAGGCGTATACGGTCCACCAAGCGCGACATCGCGGCGCTGGAGAAGGCAGAGCTTGGCTTGGAGTCGCCTGCCTACGTGCAGAAGCGCCTGCTGTTGGGCAGGCAACAGGGGATGATTGCGGATCACTGCCGGATGAACAATCTGCCGCGGCAGTATGTGCGGGAAAAGGCATACGGCGTCACGCTGCAGCCTCGGGCGCTGAGAGTAGCGCCATTTTTCGAGAAGCCAATATCATTCGTCAGTGTGGGAGCGATGAAGTACCGTGATAAGGTCTTGATATTTAATGATAAGCTTTCAGGGAAAAAGAGGTTCGGTATAATCGCCGAAGGTAGTAAGATTACGAATCCGAAAAGAATTGCAGGCCCTGGGACAGGGGGTAGAGTAGACAAGGCCAAAGCGCTCGGGAAAAAACACAAAGTCCCTTCATCCGGATGGGCGAAGTATCGAGGTGATGGACAAGTTGAATTCGAAGATGGTACAATTCATGATTGTGAGCTACATTGGTTTTGGCACAAACAAGTCGGTCGTGTTGACATGAAAATTGCAAATGACTACACAGATCCATTTTGGAGAGTATGAAAAAGCTGAAGTACATAGGAAAGTCTGATCCCATAAGCCTTATCAACGGTAAGGTTTATGATGCTGTCGGCGAGAATTCATGGGCGTACCTCGTTATAGATGAGGAGAATGAGGAGTACGCGTATCCAAAAGAGCTATTTGAGCCATCGATATAATCTGATGCCATAAACTGCTTCTTGGCCCCTCCCCTGAGGGGTTTTCTTTTTTGTGACACCTGCAGCATGATGGCTTCCTGAGAAAAGGAGGCAAGACCATGACCATAGACATCATCGCAATGATCAAATGTGCCCGCTGTGACCGCGAACAAGAGGTAGCCATCCGAGAAGATGTCAACCAAGACAGCTACTCCTTTCAGACCACAAACATTCTCAGCGACGCCAACAAGCAGGGACGATACCAGTGGGAGCGCCTTGACGAGAATGGGCGCAGCGTGTTCGACCAACGCTTCGGAGCATGTAGGATACTTTGCGCTGGGTGTGCCGATGACTACAAGAAATTTGTGAGGGAGCAGAAAGAACGTAATAACGACTTCTTCAAAAGCAGCTAAGACTCTTCATCCCCTTTAACATCAAGGCCGCTTCGGCGGTCTTTTTTTATGCCCAAAACCCTCCTAAGTGACACTTCCCCTATCTTTTCGCATACGCCGCCGGGCAGTACCGGCAATCACGCTGCGCAGCTGTATGCGCACCTCCCCGCCCTGGAGCAGGGGCAAGAAAGGAACAGACATGGCAGAACAAGACCCGACACCGGAACCGACACCGCCAGACCCGACGCCATCACCGGAACCTCCTGCACCGGAACCCGATGAGCCACCAAAGGGCGGAGGGGATGATAACGCGGCGTTTCAGCGTATCAAAGCCGAGCGCGACACGCTGCGCGACACGGTGAAGGACCTCAACGCGAAGCTTGCCGACGCCAAGACGCTGCAAGACATCGAGGACGCCAAGACAGCCACAGCCGCCGAGTACGGCAAGAAGCTTCTGTCAGTGGCGATCGATGCCGAACTCATCAAGGCAGGCTGTGTCAACGCAAAGGCCGCTAAGGCGCTTATCGAGACCGACGGCCTTGAGCTTGAAGGAGATGCAGTCAAAGGGCTTGACGTGGCGGCACTGGCGAAGGAATACCCGTATCTGTTCACCCAGCCTCAGAAAGCCTCGACGGGAGCCCCGCCTGCGGGTGCTGCCAAAGACGACTCGTACTTCGAGAGTATGCGATCGAGCGCGGGGCTTAAAGCAAAAGACTGAAAGGAGCCACTATGGCTAATGCAATCACACCAGCCGAGATGTGGGTAGCACTTCTCGACGAGATCTATCAGGAGGCAGCGACCTCCAACATCCTGGACACCGGTAGCCAGCTTCTCCAGTGGATGGCTGACAGCCAGGAGTTCAGGCTCGGCCAGCTTTCCATGGACGGCCTGGGCGACTACAGCCGCTCTGACGGCTACCCCAAAGGCGACGTCACCCTTGAGTGGGAGACTCACAAGCCCGATTGGGAGCGCGGCCGCATGTTCACCGTCGACGCCATGGATGATGAAGAGGCAGCAGGCCTCGTCTTCTCCAACCTGGCAGGCGAGTTCATCCGCACCAAGGTGGTACCTGAGCTTGACGCTGTGCGCTATGCCACGTATACAGCGCTCGTTCCCACCGCTAACGCCAAGTCCGGCGCTCTCGCAGACGCTGCAGCGCTCATCGCTGCCCTGCGTGTCGCCAACAACACACTTGACGAGGCAGAGGTCCCCGAGGACAGCCGGTACCTCTTCATCCGCCCGTCGCTTCTGTCGCTGATCAGCGACATGGACACGACCAAATCCCGCGAGGTCCTGGACTGCTTCGCCACCATCCAAAAAGTACCGCAGGGCCGCTTCTACTCCGCGATCGACCTGCTCGATGGCGTGAAGACCGCCGAGCTGGCGGGAGGCTTCAAAAAAGCGACCGGTGCTGTAAGCCTCAACTTCCTGGTTATCCATAAGCCCGCCGTGCTGCAGGCGCTTAAGCATGTGGCACCCAAGATCGTACGGCCCGAGGTCAACCAGACGGCTGATGCCTGGAAGTATGGCTACAGGGCATATGGCATCACCAGTGCCCAGGCGCTCAAGCTCACCGGCCTGTACGTGCACAAGGCAGCGTCTTAGGAGGAAGTCATGCGGACTATAGGAATCGTCGAAGCCGACAAGGCTGAGACCGAAGAAGAGGCAGTAGAAATCGTCGAAGCCGACAAGGCTGAGGCCAAAGGTAAGGGCAAGGCCTGATATGTTTTCAGCCGAAGACATAACGCCTGATTACGAGTTTTATATCGATGGTTATCACGGGAGGATGGACGAGCCCACCTTTGAGCAGTCTGTGGTCGACGCCACCTACGAAGTCGAAAGCCGCCTTTGGCTCGGCGCTACGCTAACCGACTCGCAGGCACAGCGCTGCAAACTGGCGGTGTGTGCGATCGCTGATGCGGTCGGTAACGCCGCAGCACGCCTGCGTTCATACACGGCCGGAAAGGTCTCAGAGACCTTCGAGGCGCCGCCGTTTTCGCTGTCAGCCGAGGCAGCGTGCAAGCGCTACCTGGCAAACACCGGCCTGCTCAAGAAAGGGCGTTGGCTATGACCCTCCTTTATCCCGACAAGGCAACCCTGTGGAGCAAGGGTCCTGAGGTCAACCGCAAGGCGACCTGGACGCGCTTTGAGCTGCCAGCAGTGCATTGGGAGGAAAAGGTCGGTTCCACGGTCACGCTTCTAGGCGAGACGATAGAGGATGCCCTGTTGGTCTTGGTGCCATGCATACCAGGCACGATCTCTCTTTGGATCAAGAAGGGCGACAGGATCGCCTTAGGGATCCACGAAGAGGACGAGCCTGCCGCCGGCGCCAAGACGATCACATCCTGTGAGCCGGTAAGACGCGCCGGGAGGATGCATCACATCGAGATCATCGGCGAGGGCAGAAGTCCCTCAGGCAGGGTCTAGCCATGCAGATCAGTGCGAAAGTCACTAACGTGGACCTCTCCCGTGCGATCGCCAAGGCAGGGCTTTTGAAGCGAGGCGTCCGCATGGTCGTCACACTTGCCGCCCGTGAGGACGCCAAGCAGTTCGTCCCGTTCGAGGCCGGTGCGCTCAGGGATAGTGCCGAGACCGAAAGCAGGCCCGAGGATGGCTTGATCATCTGGGGAAACGCCTCTGTGCCGTATGCCCGTCGGCAGTACTACGCCTTGCCGGGCAAGAGATGGCCAGGGACGACGTGTTACTGGTTTGACGCTGCCCGAGCCGCCTACCTGTCGCGGTGGATCCAGATAGCGCAGAGAGAAGGTGACCGCATTGCCGGATCGTGAGATCAACCAGACAAACATCGCCGAGAAGGTCTTTGATACCGTCGAGGTGCTGACAAAGGAGCTACCGGGGCTTGGATGCGAGTACGAGTACCTGCCGACCAATGCCAAGGAGCTCCCCTGCCTCATGATGTCGACCCTGCCGGGCAACCCGATCGAGAAGGAATACCTCGACGGCGCCTACATCGCCAACTACCGCTTCTCCTTGCTCTTAAGGCAGGCTGCTGAGGAAACGCAGGCGAGGATCGATGCCTTACAGTCTCTGCGCAACCTGGCCAACCTCCTGGAAAAGGATCCTCCGGAGCTTGGAGACGGTTGCCAGGTGTGGAGCTGTCAGGTAGACAACCTGCCCGCCCGGATCAGCGCTGAGGAGCCTTACGTCGACTACCAAGTGACACTACGTGTCCAATACAGGGCACATCGTTAGAAAGGACAAAACTATGGCAGAAACTGTCGCAAAGCCCATCTGGGGCTATGAACTAGCAAGTTACATCAATATCGGGACAGGATCGACCCCGGAGTGGATCAAGGCCACCGAGCTTTTAAGCTGGGATGAGTCCGCAGAGACTCAGACCTACACCCCCTCCTGGATCGATTATCAAAACCAGCCGACCTTTACCCTGGGGCGGACCTGCTCGATTTCCTGGGAGAAGGACACGCTCGTGGGCGGCGTGCTGGATAACTGGGTGATGGAGCATCGCCACGACATCGATATCCCCGTCGATATCGTCAAGGTCTACACCTGGACAGGTACACCTGACGCCCACATCGCTGACAAGGCGACATTCCTCTTCACGCCGAACGCATTGAAGAACAGCAACGTCGGTCAGCCGGTCGTGACCGGTGGGGTGTGCAATATGGAATCCGACGGCTGGACTGAAGGAACCTGGGACATGCCCAACAAGACGTTTGCGCCGGGCAGCGCAATCGTAGATCCCGGGGATCCCGGGGATCCGGGGGACGGTGGCGAAGGCTGATAGGCACTGAGGAAAGGAGCTGATGTGTCAAGTGTAAGAACGTTTGAGGTCGACGGCAGGGAATACGTGGTCAACATAGGCGATCCCGACCTCATCAAGCTGGTCAAGAACAAGGCTATCAACGAGGAAGAGTATCGGATCACCTTTGAAGAGCAGTTGGAAGCCGAGAAGTACGATATGGCAGCTGGATTAGTGCGAGACATCATAGGAGACGAGCAGTTCAACGCCGCCTTTGAGCATGGACGTGATTTCTTCCTGCTCTCTGATTTGCTGATGGCTGTTGCCCCACTGTATGTAGAGATTTCCCAAAAAGTTGTAGCGCTTTTCGACGACTAATGGATCCAAACATCCTACTAACCGCAGCGCCGCTGGCCTTAGAAGTCAGCGGCGCGTCTTATCCCATCAATGCAGATCACCGCACCGGCATCCGGGTCTTGCAAGCCGCCGAGGATCCCACGATCGATGATGAGCAGGCGCGCGCCTTGGAGATACTCGTGCTGTACTACGCCTCCAAGGGTCGTATCCCCGATGGCGTGCTGCAAAACGGGTCCGAGGCCATAGAGCAGGCTTTGCTATTCCTCAACTTCAACGAGCCGAAACGCCCCGACCGTCCTGGTTTGAGGTCTCCCAGGTCTGCTCTACGTGACTTTGACTGGGACTGGGACGCCCAGCGCATTATCGCTGACTTCTGGCGCGAGTACCGCCTGGACCTGACAGACCCAGCACTGACCATGCACTGGTGGCGCTTCTGGGCGCTTTTCCGGGGCTTAAGTGACACATCAAGCACAATGCGGGCTATCAGCCTCAGGGGAACCTCGCTGGACGATCTGAAAGGCGAGGAAAGAAAAAGGTTGAAACGAGCTCAGGAGGCTATCGTGCTTCCGGGGCGAACGGAAGAGGAGGTGATGGCACTCACTACGTTCTTTTGGAGTTAAGCTATGGCTGATGGTCAAGTCGTTATTGAGATCACTGGGGATCCATCAGGGTATAACAACGCAATATCATCTATCTTTGCCTCAACCCAGTCACTCGGGTCAAAGATCGAAAGCGCCGGCAAGGGACTAACCAAGGCCGGCGCGATCATGACAGCCGGTATCACGGCGCCTCTAGCCCTCATGGGCAAGAAACTCGTATCAACAGGTCTGGACTTCTTAGAACTCCGTGAAAACGCCACGGTGGCTTTCACCACTATGCTCGGGTCAGCTGACAAAGCGCAGCAGATGCTTTCTGACTTGTACGCGTTTGCCAAGACGACGCCTTTCAAGTACGAGGGCATCCTGGAGGCCTCTCAGACGCTCATAGCCATGGGCATGGACGCCAAGCAGGTCATACCTACGCTTACCGCCATAGGAGACGCTGCAGCGGCCACAGGCAAGGGTCAGGAGGGGTTTAATCAGATCAGTGAGGCCATCGGGCGCATGGCCGCTGGCTCCAACGCCTCGCTGCAGGAACTGCGCATGCTTGAGAACATGGGCATCCCCGCGGTAAGGCATCTGGCCAACGCCGCCGGGGTCTCAGTCGACGAGATGACCAAAGCTATCTCTAATGGATCGGTGGATTCCCAATGGGCCATCAATGCGTTGGTGAAGGGCATCGAGGAGGGCTCTGACGGCATGGCCGGTTCCATCGCCCCGATGGGCGGGCTTATGGCCGATCTGAAGAACACCTTCATGGGCGCCAAGGACTCGATGACGACCGCATGGCGCAACTTAGCGCTGGCTTTCATCGGCGAGAACGAGAACATGGCGGGATCTACATCAGACGTGCTCGATGCCGTGACACCGATGGTGCAACAGATCACGTCTCTGATAAACGACATGGCCAGGAAGTTCCGCGAAAGTGGTACTACGATAATCCCGATCGTAGAAGAAATCACCGGGGCTATCCGATGGTTGGCTGACCAGATCACCAGCCTGTCCCCTGGACAGATCAACTTCATTCTCAAGGCGATCCTTGCCCTTGCCGCAGCTGGACCCATACTCACCATGGTGGGTACCGGGCTGCAGTTCATCGGTAAAGTCAATCAGGTCGTTGGAAAAGCAGGCTCAGCCATCACCGGGTTTGCCTCCAATATAAAAACTTTGAAAGCCGCGCAAGAACTAGAGATCGCCACGATACAGAAAAGTATCGCAGCCAGAAATAACGAGATCATCGCTAGGGCAAAGTCAAAGGCGGCAGCGGCAAAAGAATCGATCGCTGCATCCCGGGTGATAGTGGCCAAGGAAAAGGAGAACCTGGCACGTCTTAAAAGTGCCCAGACGGTCGACACGGAAGCGATCGCGAAGTCCAAGGCGACCATCAAGCAGGAGCTTGACAACATCGCCACCCAAAAAAGCATCCAGATGAAGAACCAGGCTGCGATCGCCAATTCCAAGGCCGCAGTCTCGCAAACGGCACTGTCCGGCGCCACCACGAAATCCACAGCGGCCATCGTCGCCCAGACGGTCGCTCAAAAGGCCATGAACGCCGCTATGGCAGTAGGGCCGATGCTCGCGCTTACCTTGGCCTTAGGCGCTATCACCGTGCTGGCCAACGCCTTAAAAGACGCCAAGGAGCGCTCTGAGAACTTCACGAAGGCGACCAAGGGCCTGGAGGAGGCTACCGCCCAAAGCGTGGGCCCCATCCAGTCCCAGACCACAGCGATCGACGGTACGGCAAAAGCCGCCACGAATGCCCGCACCGACCTCGATGCGCTGATCAAGAAGCAAGCAGAGCTGGTCGACAAGATAACCGAGACCAACAAGACCGCCTCTGAGAATATCGGCGTGCTGCAGTACTACCGCGACGAGAT
>Ga0123353_10017183_pt1 | contig 10616 bp, 6 predicted proteins | sample TergutLab28metaG_3_FD_92763 | JGI IMG/M metagenome (GOLD analysis project Ga0123353, IMG submission 92763) | Labiotermes labralis P3 segment gut microbial communities from Petit-Saut dam, French Guiana - Lab288 P3 | ecosystem: Host-associated > Arthropoda: Insects > Digestive system > Gut ... | reverse complement strand
TTTTTTATTTTTCCCTGTCCCGGCGGGAGCGGCGGTATCTTCGGATACGTCCTGCATGAGTTCTTTTTCGTTCTTCTTCATGGCTCTGCCCCCTTCCCTAAGACAACCGTACGCGCGGGTCAACGAACGTATACGTGAGGTCCATGATCAGGTTGCCGACCAGGGCCAGCATCACGTAAAACATGCCGAGCGCCAGCACCACGGAAAAGTCGACGGCAAGCATCGAGTCATAGAAGAGCTTTCCCATCCCGTTCCAGGAAAAAATCGTCTCGACGACCAGCGAACCGGAAAAGATGGACACGAACCACGCGATCAGCGCGGTAACGAACGGGATCAGCGAGTTGCGGAAAGCGTGGGAGTAGATCACGACCTTTTCCTTAAGCCCTTTGGCTCTCGCGGTGCGTATATAATCCATGCGCAATGCGTCGATCATCGTCGCCCGTATATATCGCGTCAGGCCCGCCAGCGACATGAACACCATCACCAGAATAGGCTGGACCATGTGCAGGATCCTGCTCCACAGGATCTCACCTTTGGTCCCGGTCAGTTCAAGGCTGGCTTTCACGGTCCCGCTGACAGGCAGCCAGCCGAGAGCGCTGGAAAAAATCAATATAGAAACAAGGCATATGATGAACGTCGGCAGGCTGTACCCTAAAATGGTCACGACCTGTACGGAGTTGTCATATGCCGAGCCCTTTCTCACCGCAGTGGTGATACCGAGCGGTATAACAATAGCAAAGACGATAACCAGTTGTATGGAGTTGAGCATCACCGTGTTGCGCATCGGCGCCTTGATGAGTTGCAGAACTTCCATCCGGTGCACGGAGGACCGGCCAAAGTCGCCCGTGAGCATGTTGCTTATCCACCTGAGGTACTGGACATATACCGGCCTGTCGAGCCCCAGCATGATACGCACCTGCGCTTTGTACTCCTCGAACGCCCTGGGCGACATTTCGTTCTGCCTGCCCTCCGTATACATATAGACCGGGTCCGAAGGAACGGCTTTGTAGACTGCAAACAGGAGTATCGAGATCAGAAAAAAGACGAAAACAAGATATAACAAGCGTTTGAGGACGTATTTCAGCACTGGAGGACCCCCCGCTTTCCTTGAATTCGGGGGCGGCAGTTTTCATGCCGCCCCCGGTCAGTTATCCCAGATCAAACGTGAACTAGTCAAGCCATGCCCTGACAAGAGCGGAGGTGTAGGGGTATGTCGCGGAGTGGTAGTAATTCTTGAGATTCTTGATAAAGAAGTCGTGATAGAGATCCGAGTAGAACGGGAGGTCATAAGCTTGCTCATTGAAGTATATCACGAACTTGAGCCATTTTTCGAAGTATGCTTCGGTATCGCCGGCTTCTGTGGCTTTCATATCCATGACGAGAGAGTAGAGGTAATCGTCGGATGTGAAGTTGGAGTTCCAGTCGCCCCAGGTAGCCGGGTCGGGATCGTAGTAGTACCACGGGGAGTCCATAATGGCAAAGCCTGTTGCGGAGGTGACCATGTGGTAATATGTCTCGCCTCTGCCGTAGATCGCGTTGGAGAAGGTCTCGCTGTCGCTGCTGAAGAAGTAGTTGTACGAGATGCCGGCCTGGGCCAGATTGTCGGCGATGAGCTGCTCTACCATGACGCCGATGGTGTCATTGGCTGCGAACCACTCCAGATGGAGCTGCATCAGCGAACCGTCGGGCATCTTCTTGTAGCGGATGCCGCTCGTATACGGGTTGCCGCTGGCGTCAAGGGTCCATCCTCCTGCGACGAGCTCTTCGATCGCTTTGTCAACGTTAACGGCATAGGTGTTCATCAGGCTGTCGACATACTCCTGGTTGTTGCCGTACATCCACTGGGCGAGGCCCATGCGGCTGTGTACGACGACGCCGTAGCCGCCTGTCCAGATGCGGCAGGCCTCCTCGCGGTCGAAGCAGTATGCGACTGCGCGGCGGACCTCAGCGAACTGGGTCGGGCCCTGGCTGACGTGGAAGGTGACTTTACCGTAACCGTAACGCGGGAAGTTGAAGTAGTTGGCGTTGCCTTCGTCCGCAAAGTCGAGCAGAGCGTTGATGGTGGTGGCGCCGCCTGTCTGGACGAGAATGTCGATTCCGCCGGTTATGAACTCTTCGACCCTGACCGCAGACTCGACCATCTTGACGACAATGTTTTTAATCATCGGCTTGTAACCCTCGTCGTCGCCGAGAAAGTGCTCGTTGACCTCGAGAAGAGCGATGTTGTCGCCGGCGTTGTAGCTGATGAACTTATACGGGCCGGAGCCTACTGTCGGCGTGTAGCGGTATCCTGAAGAGCCGTTGTCAACGGTGCGGCGCAGCAGATCGACGCCCCAGGGGCCGGTGATCTTGCAGCCGGCGCCGGTATCCTGGATATCGCATCCGGGGGCGATGACATGCATCGGGCTCGGGGCAAAGTTCGCGTAGGTGAGCTGGAACCAGAACGGGAAGTTGACGTCGCGGCCTTCTTCATTGCCGTCTTCGTCATAATATATCGTCTCATAGTCGATCGTGATCGAGAACTCGTAATCGCCGATAAGCCTCAAGCCCTCGTATACGTCGGTGTTTCCTCTGTTGTAATCCACGGCGCCCCTGTTGGCTTCGCTGCCGGTAAAGGTTTGGGCGTCGAGCTCGATCATATAGGGGGAAGCGGCCCACATCGAGTCAAAAATGAAGTCCTTTGCCGTGATCGGCGTGCCGTCGCTGAACTTGAGGTTCTCATGGAGTCGGAGCGTGTAGGTCTTGGACTGATCTTCGTTGGTCTCGATAAGCAAGCCCTTTACCACCATGGGATTAACGACGAACTGTCCGTCCGCGGTGTAAGCGATCGTCGGATAACCTTTATCGTAGATCAGTTCCTTGACGCGGGCGTTGCCGACCAGATTGGTCCAGCCGGCCAGGAAATCGCGGTTCATGGTGTTCTCGCCGATCGTCAGCGTGCCGGACGGAGTCGTCGGGCGTCCCGGAATGCTGGGAGCTGTCGGCTGTGAGAACTCAAGCCAGTCGCCCTCTTCGATTTCAACGGGCGGAGGCGGGAGCGGGGCCGGCGCCGAAGGGGACGGAGAGGAAGGTGAACTGGGGCTTGTGCTGGGTGGCGCGACCGGTTCATCCGGGGTGTTACATGCCGAGAGTATTACCAATAGTACTACCGCGGTCATAAGCAGGGCCAGGATCCTTCTTGTTTTCATTCTGTTGTTTCCTCCTTATTATTTTTATCAATGACGCGATTTGATTCTAATACACGCAGCTTTTCTGCGTAAAATCGTCAACCTTTGATAGCTGGAAATTATAATATAATTTTGCGTTTTTGTCAACAAAATTCCAGAAAATAACAGCTTTATACTATATAATTGTATATATATGTATAGAACGTTGAGAGCAACGTTAGGTGTAAAAATATGCCGGCGGCGAGCGATGGTTGCGTCGCAACCGGTGGCAGATAAAGGGAGGAGAGCCGCGCTGTATTACCAATTATGCTGTTTTTCCGGCAAGTTTTGCCGAACTTGTTTTTTGTATGTTTTTTTTGCTATACTGCAAAGCAACAAGTATGACTCCGGGTAAAGGGGTGCCTGCGTGGAGATTGCAATCTGTGACGATAACAAACTATTTTTAAATGAGTTAAGTGAGCAGCTGGTTGAGCTTCAAACGGCAGATAGTATTTTAACGTTCTCCAACCTTGATGCATTCTTTTCTTCGCTGGAGGAAGGAAAGCGGTATGACCTTGTCTTCATGGATATTGAATGGAGCAAAGACGTCGCGGGTATGGATGCAGCATCAGAACTGTATAAACTCTCCCCGGCAACCAAGGTAATCTATGTGACCGGACGGGTAGACCGCTATTCCCAGCATATTTTTCTGCACCGCGCCAACATGAGCGGTTACCTGACAAAACCTGTGGATACTGAATTATTAAGGGCGAATCTGCAAAAAGTGTCGGCTGATCTGCCATTGGGCGATCAGCCTTCTCTCGTACTCCGGCAAAAGGGGACTCCTGTTTCAATACCCCTGCGCGAGATATGTTTCGTCGAGAGCAGCGCGCACACAATAAGTGTTCATACAGAAGACGACATAATAACGACTTATGAGCGGCTCGAAAACATCGCGCGCGTCCTTCCTGTGGAATTTTGTCAATGCCACAAGAGTTATATCGTTAATATGAGCCGGATCCGCCGTTTCCAAGCCAGCGAGATCCTGTTGAAAAACGGTGAACGGATACCGGTAAGCCGCTCAAAATACAGCGAAACCAAAGAAGCTTATTTTGCCTATATCGGGCAAAAATTCCGGAAGAAAGGAATCTGACATGGCTACTGTTATTAATATATTGACGGGTTTACTCCTTGTGTTTATTGCCGCTGTAGTCGGTATCGTGATATGGCGAAGAGTCGTTTCAAAACGATTTTCTGTTCCTATTATTCTGTTCTTGATACTACCTGTCGGGCAGAGTTTCATGCTGTACAGCTTCAGGTTTACTTCCTGGTCTGTTTACTGGCTGATTGGTGTGCTAATGGGTTTACTTGCCGACATTTTGCTGCTGATTTTCGCCATCGCACAGGAGAAAAAAACAGCCGCCGAGGATGAATTAAAGGAGTTGCAGCATAGGATGGATTTGGAAAAATCCTATTATATGACGGTTCAGAGCCGCAGGGAGCAACTGGCGGAAATACGCCGAACTTTCAGCAAGCAGCTGGAAACTGTATCCGGCTTCGCAGGCAACGATAAAGATGATAGAGCCAGAGAGATGATCGCCGTTCTTGCCAACCAGATAAAGGGGACACAGGAGAACTCATATTGCGCTATCCCCGTTGTCAATGCGATTTTGACGGAAAAAGAAAAATCATGCGAAGCATCATGCATCGGGTTATGTGTCGATTTAGACCTGCCCGATCCGTTTACCGTTTCACCAATACATCTTTGCAGTATTTTCAGCAACATACTCGACAACGCGATCACTGCATGTCAGCAACTTCAGAGTGCAGCCAGACCTGTCATCCGGCTGTCGTCCCTTGTTGACGGCGACTACTTGTTTATCAAGGCCACAAACCCTTCTGACAAACCCAACCCGAAACCGGCGCCCGGTCGTGGTTATGGGTTGCGCATATTATCCGAACTTTCGAAACGGTACGGTGGTGATTTTCAAAGCAACTATCGTGACGGGGTTTTTACAACAATCGTGTCTCTACTTGCGGAGGGAGCTACAGCGGAGGTGTAAGGCGCATGTATGCCGTTTTTTTGGAGTTGTTCGAAACAGGTTTTCTGAATCTGATCGTATCTTTCTGCCGGCCTTTCTTCGCAACGTTGCTGGGGTATTATTTCATGCGCAAACTTTTACCCAACCGGCTTAAGTTATATATGCTCATCATTATTTCACTGTTCTATGCTCTGTGGTTTAATTTGAGGATTCCGGCGCTCTACGGTACAAGCTATCATCTGTGGATGAATATCATAGTCAACGCATTGACATTTGCCATACTGATATTCCTGTTTGAAGAGAAGTTTTGGAAAAGATTCATTGTGTACTGGTATTTCCAAATCATTGAGCTGATGTGCGAGACAATAGCATTTGTGCCCGTTTTTACATACTACAACTATCGCGGTAACCCGGGCAGCTGGTCCGGGATCGCAACTCTTATGGAAACGAACGTAATGCTCAGGCTTGCATATACAATCGTTGTTATCCTGCTTTTCCTGGCGATGGGAATCTTATCCCTTAGAATATGGCGCAGAGTCTTATTACGGAGGTTTCATCCGTTCTACCTGCTCTTTGTTGCCTTGCCGATAGGACAAATGTATTCGTTGTCTAAAGTTGTAAATCCGGGCATGGGAGACTGGTTTTTCGGCATCACCTTCATGTTGGTCGCCGATGTTGAGCTCGCTTACTCGATCCTTTCCGTACTCGGAGCGATTGCCTGTCTCGGCGCCTCTATCGCGCTGTTTTATTACATCATATCCCAGGACAAAAGAACGGCTATTGAGGCTGAAATCAAGGAAACAAGACGAAGATTGGAACTGGAACAATCCCGCTATCGTGAAATAGAACGGCAAAGTGAAGACATGGCAAAACTCCGGCATGACTTTAACAATCAGCTCGCCTCTATTCTACAGCTGATACGCGTAGGTCAAGACGGAGCTGCACGTGAAATGATAGACGCTCTGTCAGAGGAGTTCAAAGTGAAAAAAGAGGATTTGCATGTTGAAGATCGAAGCGGCATGCTGCTGCCACACAGGGAGAATAAGGATCAGGAACGAGGATAATTTCGTTTTTGACGGGATGTATCTACCGGCTGATAATAAAGGGTCGAACGGTGTAATATCCATGCCGGCGCAAGAGCTTTCGAAACCTGTTTGCTTTGGAGTGTTCGACGGCATGGGTGGAGAACAGTATGGCGAATACGCAGCGTTCATTGCTGCCGGCACTTTCAGCAACGTGTCAAACTCACGTTTGCCATTATTTGGTAAAAAGCAAAGAAAAAAGCAGGAAAAGGAACACGACAGAAATCCACGCGAGCTTTTGAGAGAAGCCTGCCTGACCGCAAACGACAGTATTTGCCGCATGGCCTCAGAACACAACGGGACGCGGAGCGGAACGACTGTGGCTGCTCTGTACTTTCATAAAACAAACGTCTGGGTATGCAATGTCGGTGACAGCAAAGTGTATCTTCTGAACGCCGATGAGTTTAAGCAAATCTCTGTCGACCACACAAATCAGGACTCTTTGCTAAGGCAAGGAATTACAGGCAGAAGGCCCGCTCTCACACAGCATCTCGGCATCCATCCTGATGAAATGCTGATCGAGCCGAGTTTATCAAATGCTGAGCTCAAAGCCGGCGACCTGTACCTTATCTGCAGCGACGGCCTTACCGATATGCTTTCGGACAAAGAAATAACGACTGTTGCGGCCAACGGAAAGAGCGTAAAAGAACGCGTTTTGCAGCTTACGGAAGATGCTCTGAACCGCGGCGGCCGCGATAATGTCACTGTGATTTTGTGTGATATCAGCGGTTGAGACACAAAGCAAATATGTAGAAGAAACACGATCAGAGAGTTGGTTAAACAGATATGTCGGCTTATTTCCATATCTTCTTCGGCGATCAAAAAGCGGAGTTCGATCTTTCCGAAAAATCACCCGTCAAAATCGGCGCCGGTAAAAAGAGCGACCTGAAGATTCCCGGCTTAGACCCTAAGTGCCGTCTCAGCGTAACTCTGGCTGATAAAACCGTTGACGTATCCTCGACCACCCCGTTCGAAAGAGCGGGTGAACAGACAAAGCGCTGCAAAGTAGCTCAGGGCGATACCTGTATTCTGAGCCGCAACCCTTTGATCGCTTTCACCGTTTATGATAAAAAATCCGACTCCACAAAAACTGTTGATCTGAATACTGTCACATCAGTGAAAATCGGCCGCGGCAGCCGTAATAACATCCGATTCAGCAGCACTATGGTTTCCGGTGATCACGCCGAAATAACAAGGACCGGCGACGAACTCTTCCTTAAGGACCTCAACAGCACAAACGGGACATACATCAATGGCAAAAAGATCCGGAAAGAGCGGCTCGGTAACGCTGACCGTATTTCCATAGCCGGATACAGGATGATCGTCAGCAACGGGATCATGTTTTTCCGCAATGTCGGCGCTGAACTGACGCTGGAGGTCGAAGCTTCAGCAGGAGTCATTCCAAAGAGGGAATATCCTTATTTTCAGAAATCGACGCGGCTTCTCTACGAGATGCCGTCCGGTGAGATCGAGATCCAAACTCCGCCGTTTATCGGCGGCAAGCCGGAACTGAATATTATTACTATGCTGCTCCCCTCGCTGGCTATGCTGCTCCCGATGGTTATAGGCTTCTTTATGGGGCCGACCGGTATGGCGCTGCTCAGCCTGCCTTCGGTTGTGATAGGTCTTGTACTTTCGGTGACAAATTATAAGAAACAAGCGAAGTCATACAATAAAAAAGAACAGGTGAGGCTGGACAAGTACGGGTCGTATATAAAGGAAATAAGCGACGAGTTGGACGCGAAAGCGACCGGACAGCGCGATATGATGAACGCCATACACCCGGTTGCGCAGATATGCTTTCAAATCGCCCGTAATGTTGAGCGCAGACTCTGGGAACGCACTCCCGGTGAAAAGGATTATTTGTCTTTGAGGCTTGGAGCGGGGGAGTGTCCTTTCGGAGTGTCGGTCAGGACGCCCGGGAAAAATGTAACGCTTGAAGAAGACTCGCTGTTAAATGAAGCTGAAAAAATCGCCGCCGGTTACAAAACGATAAAGAATGTCCCTGTCAGCGTCAGTTTACTTGAGAATCCAACTATCGGCATAGTAGGAGAACGGCCGTATGCCGTGCAGGTAGCCCAAAACCTGATCGTGCAAGCTGCTGCGCATCATTCTTATGATGAGATGAAAATCGTTACCCTTTACCCGCCGGACGAGGAGCGGGAATGGAGCTGGATCCGCTGGTTGCCCCATTCATGGGACGATACAAAATCGACCCGCTTCATGGCTATGACAGATTCCGGCGCAGCAGCGCTTCTCAAGGATTTGGGCGAGGTCTTAAAGCAGCGCGAGCGCGGCTTACAGGGCGACGATCGTTATAACAAGAGCCTGAGACTCCCGTACATCCTGTTTATTATTGCCGGTAAAGATTACGTGGAAAGCGATACGATAATGCGCCATATAACCCAAAACGATCCCTTTATGGGAGTGGGTGCAATTATGCTGTTTGACAATATCGGCAACCTGCCAAGCGACTGCAGAATGATCGTTGAGACGCGAAATGGCGAGGGGCAGGTCTACAGGCGCGATAATGCCGGTAACGCTTACAGCTTTCTGCCGGATAAAGTCACAACGGCGGAACTCAATAGATTTGCCCGGGATCTTGCCCCGATCAGGCTGAAGACCATGACGCCGGAAGGCGCTTTGCCGGGCTGCATAACCTTTTTACAGGGATACGGCGTGAAAAGGGCAAATGAGATAAATCTCGCCAAAAACTGGAGCGAAAGCCTGAACTACAGATCGATGGCAGTCCCGATCGGTCTCAAGAGCAACGGCGATACATTCTATTTCGACATACATGAAAAAGCGCACGGCCCGCACGGCCTGGTAGCCGGAATGACAGGTTCGGGGAAGTCGGAAATGGTCCAGTCCTGGATACTTTCCATGGCTCTGCATTTTTCACCGCGCGACGTCTCGTTCGTCCTGATAGATTTCAAAGGCACAGGGCTGATCCTCCCATTTATGGATATGCCGCATCTTGCCGGGACGATCTCCGATCTCGACGTCAATATTCATCGCAATCTGATCGCTCTTGAGAATGAGTTATCGCGCCGCAAAACACTCCTTGACAAGTACGGGGTCAATAATATCAACGCTTATCTGAAGCTATACCGCGAAGGTAAAGCGGATGAACCCCTATCGATACTGGTTGTGATCATCGACGAGTTCGCCGAATTCAAGGTCCGGTTTCCCGATTTTATGACGGTAGTGAACCGTATTTTCGCCATCGGCAGAACTCTGGGCGTATTCACGATCCTGCTCACGCAAAAACCATCCGGCGTGGTGGACGACAAAATGAACGCAAACACGCGCTTTCGCTGGTGCCTTAAAGTCGCAAGTTCGGCGGACAGCAAGGAGATGATAAAGCACCCGGACGCCGCTAAAATAACCGTACCCGGCCGGGGTTATATTCAAGTGGGAGAAGATGAGATATTCGAACTTGTTCAGACATTCTGGAGCGGCGCCCCATATAACCCGGACGCGAAATCGAGAGTTACGACAAGTGTCAATATAAGTACGATCGGGCTCGACGGAAAGCGGCAGAAATGTGAAGACTACGACAAAACAGTGGGAATCAACTCCGGGATAGGTGAAATCGACGCTATTGTGAAACACATCGCGAGCCACGTGCGGGGAAATGATATCCCGGCGGCACGGGCTATATGGGAGTCCAAACTGAGGACCAATATCGCGCTCGAGCAACTGTTGGATCAAAGCAAGGGTTTCGACGGCGAAGTATGGCAGCCGAACAACAAACAGCTGTCCCCTGTTATCGGTCAGATAGACGATCCCCGGTCCCAATCTCAATATCCGCTCGAGCTGAATATTGGCGATGATGGAAATCTGGCGGTATACGGCTCGCCGGGTACAGGAAAGACGACATTGCTGCAGACTCTCATAATGTCTCTTGCGCGCTCATACACTCCGGACGAAGTGAATATCTACATAATGGATTTCGGCGGATGGAGCATGAGCATCCTCAGGGATATCCCCCACATAGGCGGTATCGCCAATGACAACGAAGATGAAAAAATAAATAAGCTCGTCCATATGCTCATAAAAGAACTGGACGACAGGAAACGAAAGTTTGCCGGGCAAGGCGCGCAGAACATACAAGCATACCGCGATATATCCGGCGAGCAGTTGCCTGCGGTCGTGCTGGTCCTGGATAACTTTGTTCCGGTCTTCGGATTATATCCGAATCTGGAGCCTTTCTTCCTTACATACACGCAACAGGGCGGAAGTTATGGCATGTACTTCGTTGTCAGTACGAGCAGCACTATATCGCTCGGTTTCAAGATTGCGCAGAATATAAAAATGGCTATAGCGCTGCAGATGGTGGACAA
>Ga0123353_10017182_pt1 | contig 10617 bp, 7 predicted proteins | sample TergutLab28metaG_3_FD_92763 | JGI IMG/M metagenome (GOLD analysis project Ga0123353, IMG submission 92763) | Labiotermes labralis P3 segment gut microbial communities from Petit-Saut dam, French Guiana - Lab288 P3 | ecosystem: Host-associated > Arthropoda: Insects > Digestive system > Gut ... | reverse complement strand
TGATCTTGGAAGACCGCCGGATTTCGGCTAAACCAAAAGCTGAGCAACTGGACATCTCACGTGAGCGGGTTGGGTCCATCATTCTTGAAGATTTGGATATGCGGAAGCTCTCCGCGAAGTGGGTCCCGAAATGCCTGAACGCGGATCAAAAACGTCAACGGTGCCAGTCGTCTGAGCAAATTTGGAAATTTTTCGTCGCGATTCAAATGATTTCCTGTCGCGATTGGTGACCATGGACGAAGCCTGGTTATATCACTATGACCCGGAAACAGAGCAACAATCAATGGAGTGGCGGTATAGCGGCTCACCCCGCTCCAAAAAATTCCGAGTCCAAAAATCCGCTGGAAAAGTTCTCGCCTCGATTTTTTGGGCTCAAGACGACATCCTCTTCATTGATTATCTTTCAAATGGTCAAACTACCAACGCGCAGTATTACGTATCTCTGCTGGTGCAATTAAAGGGCATTTTGAAGGAAAGACGCCGCGGGAAGTTCACCAAGAGGGTCTTACACGTATTATTGCACGACAATACCCCGGCTCACCGGGCATTTGCAACCCAGAAGAAATTGGCCTACCTGGACTTCCAATGTCTTGATCACCCACCCTATTCTCCGGATCTGGCCCCGTCGGACTCTCACCTATTCCTTGGACGGAAATAAACAATTGAAAGTTCGCCATTTTTCGTCCGACGCGTAAGTCATTTCTGCCGCGGACACCTGGTAGGACGGACAACCTTCTGAATTTTTTTTTGAGTGGCTTGTAAAAGTCAGAGCAACGGGCTAAGAAGTGTATTGAGCTTCGTGGGGAGAATGTTGAATAAATCCCGAGTTTGGTCGCTGTAGCTTGTTTCCTTCCTGGTCGGGCTAAGGACTTATCAGCACCCCTTCCTACATTCAGACATCAGTTTTGCGAGATCTCTAGCTTCTGCCGCGAGTGAGAACTGCGCTCTTCTGGGCACTAAAGGAGCTTGTAGTGGTAATTCCTTACTGACGTTTCGGGTCAACCTATCGGTCCCATCTTCGAAGGCTCGGAAACGTCGGTAAGGAATTACCACAACAAGATGAATTAATGTCCAGAAGAGCGCTGTTCTCAAACATTAGTTTTGTGGTAAGTGTAACAACACTTACGTTCTGCAGCATGTCTGTTTTTTCACTCCGATATTGCAGTGGTCGTGGTTGTATCTGGTTTGTACAGGCTGTACTGTACATCAGTGTTCGCACCGCTATGATGGTTTGTGGCGCCCATTGGAACAGGTCACGTTTATCTGTTTAAACTGTAAAACATGTAATGGGTCCATAAATGTCAGCGGGTTAATATAAGGAGTTACAGAACAAAATGTTAAATATTCAACTATTTTCTTCAATCTTCATGTTACGCCTTGTATCAGTGATATCAAATACTTTATTGTCCAACTAATGCACTCAAATATATAAAAACATTAAATAGTTAAAAGCCAATTAAACTTATAAAAGTCGCTCCAACATGTTTCGGTTCACGCAGGAACCATCATCAGTGTTATGGCGGCGTGGCGTCATATGCCGCCATAACACTGACAACGTCTGCACCGACGCACACTGTTGAACCAAACCTGTAATTTTAGCTACGCACTGGTTGTGGCTCCCTGATGATGGTTCCTGCGTGAACCGAAACATGTTGGAGCGACTTTTATAAGTTTAATTGTTTTTTTAGCTATTTAATGTTTTTATATACTTGAGTGCATTATTTGGATAATAAAGTATTTGATTCGACTATCTTGTGCACACAACAATCCGTTGATTCAAGTCTTCTGTGATATTAAGTTTCGTGTTGGTCTTTTTCTTCAGGGTAAATCGGTCCAAGACAATGCTGGGTAACATATAGTGTCCGAGGAGTTAATTTGAGATTCGTTTATGAACTTGGTTCTGTTACTCCCACAAACGACCAATGCAGTTTCATTTCTTACTATACATCCTAACTTCACTGTATAAAATCGTATAAGATTACTGGCATTTTTAGAAGCTTCTTAAGACAGTGGCTGTAAATAATAAAGCCAACAATATTCGTTTATTTGTTAAAAATTTTATATTGCATGCAGTGTAATATCCACTTAAGAGTTAGAAATATCGTATGTTCTCTGGAAGCTTAGAAACTGTAGGAAATGTTATATGGCTGTGTATACACAGATTTCGAAATTCGAGACAAGAAAAAACTTCTTCCTCGCAGATAACAATGCAAAAACTGTGTGGGTCTGTGAAGTATGATACGAGCCTGATAGATACAGACGGCTGGACAGAAATAACATGTCACCAACAGCATCTGTTGATGACTCGGCCTTGATAACCCCCCCCCCCTGGTGCAACATTGACTTCATTTTTTGTCTTTTGTATAAGTTTTATGTAAAAAAAGTTATATCTAGATGGCTATAAGAGGATACATAATTTCAAGATTTTTGTTTCCTACCCACCGAGAAGCAGTACGTGTTTTTCACACATAATGTGATTCTTTGCACGTTACTTTCACAGTAACTAAAATTGGAAGAAGAAATTACACTAAAATTAATGTGTATTCGTATAATTTAAATAAAGTGTGATTGAGGATTCAAATCGCAAAACTCGCACACCCCTTCAACAGCAGAGGCCACCGTACGTATAGTTAAAAACACGTAGGAAATTCCGTTAAGTGTTTGGGACTTTCTTTTATCAGTTCCCTGGTAGAAAAGACGAAAAGACTCTGAAACTGTTTCGAACGTTAAGATTTAACGTGCGCTCCTCGCATATGGGCTGTACATTTGGTTTATAAACGTGAATAATATTTTGGGCAAAGTGGAAGTATGACCAGATAATATGCCTCAAGGAAATATTTTATGCGGGCGTGGGCTGGATTTGCCTGCTTCACGATTGGGACCAGTGGTGGGCCCTTGTGAAAAAGGTAACTAACTTCCGGGCTGTATAAGGGGCGCTGAATTTCTTTCCCAGGTGACAGACTATCAGCTATTCACGAAGAATTCTGCTGCATGGAGTTGGTTTTTGTTTGTTTGTTTGTTTGTTTGTTTGGCGCAGCAGACCCCCAGTGGATCAGGGCCTCCTCATGCACGAGGTTCCTAGATCACACACAGTGACGCACCACAGTCGATAGGAATCCTCTGGACGAGGGATCAGCTCGTCGCAGAGACCTCTACCTTACGACACACAACACTCACAGCAGACAAACACCCATGCCCCCGGTGGGATTCAAACCCAAGCGGCCACAGAACTACGCCATAGACCGCGCGGCCACTGGGACCGGGATGGAATTGATTAGTTACTTAATTAGTTGGGGAAATTTGTCCGACTGAGTGGAGCCAATTAGGAGCTTATCTCAGTTGCAATGTAACACCTGATAACAATCAAATTCCTTCTCGCAAATGTTGTGTTTGGAATAATCTAACGATATGGACTTTTTTTCACAATGGACACATTCACTGACACACACCATTGTTCAACATGTTGGACGTACGTAATCACTACCACACACCACCTTTGAACAAACTGGGCATGTTCGCTGCCATGAACCATTCTTCAACAAGCTGTAAATGTTCACTGCCACACACCATTCTGAGAAATATTTAAACCTAACTTATCACCCTTTTGTTAATGTTCATTATTTTTGTGGCATTTAACGGTACCTTTTCAGCGGAAAGGGTCAAATGTTACTTTAGAGTGATTAGCATTACTGCTTCGTGTTAGGAATATACGAAATAGAACAGGCCATCCTCCTCGGATTTGTTGCGGTTTCTCTTTGTCCAGAAACGACGGGATTGTTTCTTTAATGAGGCCATGATCGCACCTTACCACGTTCTTTCAAATTCATTGTTCACCAGTAGTACCAAAATGCGATGCCACTCGTTCATGATCTGAGCATGCGAAAGTGACCGAGGCTTCATAAAACATTACGCAACACGTTCAGGTTTTACAGTGATGAAATTTTAGCCCCTTGCCGAACAGCGGAGCTGGAAGACCACACTTTGTCAGCGGTCCGCGACTGCTTCTCCGTATCTGGAGGCCGTCTTCTTATCCGCTACCTGGGGAAGGCTCATGTCTTGGTGGCATGGACCCGTCAGTTGAAAGCATCAGTAAATAAACTTGGAATTATTGTATTAACAGTGAGAGTGGTTTTTCAGAGCGGTGACTATGATGAGTGCGGTTTTAGGGGACGTGATGCCACATAATCTGTTAAAAATGACTGAAGTTTCGGAGGAATCTACGATGTTTATAGTCTGCTTCAAAGATGGTGTGTCCGAAATGTCTGTAAATTTATGTCAAAATACAGTCGACTTAATGATTAGGCTACGGGATGGATGACTGAAGAATCGTGGTTTGATTCTCGGAGTAAACAAGACATTTATCTGTTTTTCAAGGTGTGTATACTGACTCTTTGACCACCCAGTTTCCTGTCCAGTGTTCTCTGTCGCCGGTACTCTGGAGAGTAAGGAGGGTGAGGCGTGAAGCTATCTAAAGCAGAGGTTAAGGATGTTTGGAGTTATGTATCTACTTCCCACTATGGCTTCATGGATTGGTGCTTAATTCAGCAAAGCGACAAATTTACTTCAACCTACACGGTGTCACATGTTGGGAGATAACACTTTTCAACACACAAGTACATTGAAGTTTCCAAGTCTATTAGCATACTGTACCGTTACCATTGTTCGCTTTGTCTAATGTATGGTTATTTAATGAAACACAGTGCCTGCCTTGTGCTAAATTATGGTTCCATTTAACTTACAGGTCTGTAGGTTTTGTTGGTCATGTCTAGTTAAGTGAAGAGTGTGAAACAGAAAGGCTCATTGGCTGTGGAGATCAGTGGAATTAATATATAAATACTGATCAGTGAACTTGTACCTGTCTAAAAGAGTCCACTGTTAATTATAATCTTTATGGGCATTAGTAGACCGGTTTAATTCATTTGAATTTTAAGACACGTTTGTAAATATTACTTTATTTTAGAATGCTTTTAGTTTTACGCAATAGAAGTTAACAAGATGATGTATATATAAACACAAACAAATTTTGGAGAAGTGTGTTACTGACTTCAGAACTAAGCATTATATAAATCTGAACATCTTGTGAGGCCGTTCTGGCGTTTTCTTGGCTCCATTTCTAAACTTCGTCTGTCTTCAGTTAAGAACTTAGTCTAACAGATTTATAGGACTGTTAATGTCTGATTCATTCTCCTGTGTTGTAACCAGTGAGGATGGCTGTGTGTGTGTGTGTTATGCGCTAAGAACTCCGAGGAAACAAGTTTTCTCTTCCAGTACATTGTTTCCTTTCTATGTAGCTGATAAGATATATAGAAGAAAATTGAGAAGAGAGTGGGAATTGAATGGAATATTATTTCTTTTCAAGACAGATATATAGAATTATTAGGAGTAGAAAAGTAAAAAATCGAGTCGATAAATCAGGAAGCAAAGATCTGAAAGCCACTCAGGTTTGCGTAACCCTCGCATTTCCTATCTTGTAATTCCTTTAAATATTATTTCACAACTGGTTACATTCCGCAACAAAACTCAGTACCTTTATTACAAAGGCCAACCGGTTGATGTTGTTTAGGTACATAATTGATGCTTGATGTGAGAAACATAAAAAACACACAAATATACTCTGCGGAAAATTTTGGGGATTTTAAGTGCCAAGGCAAGTGTTGCACATCACTGTGCTATAATGGGTCCGAGAGTGTCCAGTCAAAGTGCCAGTCGATTGAAATCTGAATTCTTTGTGTTGTGTAGTATAAGCTTCTGCAGTAATGATCGTGACGTCACCCACAAGTATCGAAATCTGGGCTGAGACTCTACACTACATGCTGTTGTCTAAAATTCAGTTGTGATAGATTGCACTGCGTGAATTTAATGTTGTTTGTGGTATTGCTCCATGCCACGTTTAAGGCTATTCTTTTGGAATTCGTATGTAATTTTAGCACTTTATGTACAGACAACCATATTGTGAAAATCTTGTCTATTTTCATGTTTGGTTGGACACAACCTGAGTAAATTACTCTTCTGTTGAGTCCGTAGACAGAGCTGTCGTCAAAGACTGGACATTGAATTGGCTGTAGTTAGAGGTCCCAAATATGTAGCAGTTGTTCACACCCTGTCCACATGAAGATGGGCTCAGAGCCATTTCCTAAAACGCAGTTGTTTTCAGGCCAGTTCGAATTACTGCGAATTGCCACTTAGGCCTACCATGGCCCTATCCGTCCATCCATCTCTGCTCTTGCAGGAATTGTAGAACTGCCGAATTGATTTGCATAAAATTTTTTATTGGGGAATCTCACGAACAGTTATCTAGCAACTTCAGTTTTGATAATGTGCAAAGACACACTTAATTACTCGCGTTTATAGGTGCTTTAGACATTGTGAAAAGTTATCACAGGAAAACAGAAAATCTATCGGCAGGAACAGAGACAGAACTGTCACACTGTGTACATACCCCAGACTGTTACATCAAGAGCGAACACAACGTACTGAATTTGTAATTAGGTCATTGCTGTAAGGAAAGGCAAGCAGGAAGTTCAACTCCGATAAAACACACACGCACACACACACACACACCCGTATTCTCTGTCTTTCTCGTTGTCAAAAATTACTTACACTCCACTTCTTTGCATTTGTGTGTGTAAAGTTACAGGTACTTATTCATGTCGTGACGTTATTTATCAGTAACTTCGAGCGATAACAGCTGACAAACTGTTTTCCGGAACACACTTGTGTACAGAGTGATAGACACGTGTTGGTCATGACATGTACAAAAGCGTACATATTTTGCTGTTCGTCGTATCAATTAATATGGCATGAGTTCGATGACTGGGGAATTGGAAGTTCAGAGTCCCACGACTGTGCTCTTAACGGCTACCCAGCTACCCGACAGACCCATCCTGCCTTCTTTCCGGTGGAAAACATTATGCAACAAAGTGCTCGGAAGAATCTGTAGTTTTTTTGCTTACCTGCTAATGTTTAAAGTATTTTGTAACAGTATTGCACAGAGCTTTAGCTAGAAGTCACACCGATTTCCATCTTCTGGGATCTGACTTCGTGCACTGTAGTACACACATATCAATGCTTCGGAGTAACCTAATGCCTCCACCTTCAGAGAAAAAAGTTCCAGATTGTTGATGCTTCTTCCCTCTATGGCTGTACATCCCAGCGAACTCAGTTCCATCCTGATTCCGCTAGCAAGCAGTCAGCAAAACCTGTATGACATATACCTGTTGCTGTGTGTACAGTGCTAGACTCCTGATGATGGGCAGAGAAACTGTCCGAAACATGTAGGGTTACATTTCAAAAAATAAATTTGAGAAATTAGTGCATCTCGTTGGTTTTATTATAAGAATATAGTAATGAACATTCGGCTGTCCATAAAATAACGGAGATTTTTTACTGGGCTCACAGCTAAATCTCTGATCAGGATTCTGGCCAGTGACGTCAGTTCTGAAGGCGTGGATAACCTCATAATTATGGAGGCACTCTAAGTAAGGACATGTATCATGTTCGTATATTTAAGAACGACTATAAAGAATATTTCCTATGTTCTTACCAAGTGTGAAGTTTTATAATTTCTGTATGATCCTGTGTTTAGTAAACAAATTGTAATATAATTAGGCCTAATATGAATCTTTTTTCTCATTCCAGGTAAGTTAATCAGCTGCTTGTTTACGGTCTACCCTGGCGTCACTGATGAATGACAGTAAGTTAACGGACTGATTCACTAATTCTGACAGAGCAATGCTATATGGTTGACAAATCTTTACGTTATTGTTAAAAATCTTGGGATTTACTGTTTTTTCAAATTATTTAATTTCCATCTGTTCCGATATTCTGCATTGAACTGCGTTTCTGAGGGCACTTGACGGTGGTCTCGCAACCCGGCGACCACGTGTAAGTGAAGCAAATCTGGTGGTACATTCCTGTTTGAAACTAACGTCAAGATGGATTACAAACACATCTCCACTCCACGTTTGATCACTTTTTTAGCTTGTAATTTGAAATATAGCGGCGATGAAAACGTTTGAGGCTGTAACTTACAGAGTTTGTACTGAAGTATACACTAAATTCTTCGAAAAAACGAAAGAGAGTGAAGAAATAATGATAATACTAGTAGATCTGTATGACACTTCAGTACGACCCGACTGACCTGTGGGTCATGAACTTGGATATTGACCACGGAAGAAACGAAGGCACTCAGAATATTTGAACGGAAGAATGTAAGGAAAATATATGGACTGTCATAAAAGGAGAAGGCTGGAAAATAAAATTAAAAAAACACGTGGATAAAGGACGTACTACAAGGGGAAGGTATTGTAAAATTTATAAAATCCTTCCGACTAAGATTGTATGGTTATGTGGAAAGAATGCAAAAGCAAAGACTTCCGAAAGAAGCTGTAACGGCGAGGAACAAGGAAAAGAGGGAGATAAAAATGAAGAGACGATATTGAAGAGGACTTAAATGTGATGGAAATAAATACAGGCAGGCAGTGGCGGCCAGAGAACGTCGGGAATGGAGTCAGATCTTATTGGAAACCGAAGTCCACAGAGGACTGTAGCGTCAGCTTTTGGAAAAAAGAAGAAGAAGATGCGTGCGACTGAAAGTGAAGCAGTAGGAAAGTTTGCCTTATGGTTTCTACTTGTACGGCTTGTTAAATGATTCTGGACCGCCGTTAACTGATATTTCCATTTCTAGCAAGTTATGTCCATTCTGGAATGAGGTTCGACAGATGGATATGTAGACATATGGCATGATCCGCCTGTAATAATTCTGTGTGAAAGAACTGCGATTGCTTGTCGCTCATGAAACAGCAACTTGTGGTAACCCTCCGATACAGTACAGCAGGAGACAAGAACCTTGATCTGTTCTCAGTAGACCCCACGGTTGGACCCCGTGTCCAGAAGGTTTTCACCACTGGACGACGCTATCCTCTCTCCTGGAGCCTCACCTTTCATTAGTTTCAGAACGGGTACTTAGTTTGTTGTTGTCTAAATGACGTCACATCAGCCGTCTAAGTGTTTCTTACCACTGGCATCAGCCGTGAGTGTCTACTGCAATTTTATGTTTTGCACCATACATTGTAATATAATCATATAATATAAACAAACAAAATGCACCTTAGTTAAACTAATATGTTAATTTTCTAAATTTTTTACGATGTCTTCTGCCTGTTTCAAACCCCAGGATTCATCTTCAGGAAGTTGTACCTACAGGTATGGTATTAAATCATACCTGTACATAAAACCGTCTTCCTGAAGATGAACTCACGGGTTCGAAACATGCAGCAGACATCGTAAAAATTTAGAAAACTAACATATTTGTTTAACAAAGGTGCGTTTTGTTTGTTTATATAATAAGATTATTCACCGTAATGTGTTCCGCTCTGCAGTAACATCGCCTTGCACCGTGCGGACTGACACACGACTTCAATTACAGACCTACAGGCAGACGTGAACAACTTCTGTACTTCATCCTCTTGTATTTGTTCCGTCATGTTTGGTTTTGCTTTTTCCAATCAATACAACAATATAAATGATTTCATATTCCTTTATTTATCGCCTTCACTACGAAATGCTTCGCCATCCAACTCAGTTCTTCCTGGCCGTAATTCCCGGCCGAAATATGTGATAAATAAATGAGTGTAAAATTATTTATAGTGTTCTGTTGATCGGAAAAGCAGTAAAATATACTGTGCAGTTAATGTGGTCACGTGACCGACCATGTTGTGTATTAAATGTGTCTTGAGAACGGAACGAATTTTTTTATTAAAATATTTCAGACTCGTGTTTACACATTGCTTTAACATTAAAAAACTGCGTTGGTATTGAAAAGAGAGAGAGAGAGAGAGAGGCAGGAGAGTAGACGATAGGAATTTCATGACAGAAACGAATGACGGTCTGTTGGAGCGGGGAGGGTTGCAGGGAAGGTCATCGCTGTTAGAAGTTTCTCAGGCTTCGCTCGCTGGCCCTTCTGACAGATGCAGCATGAAAATTAAGATATTAAAGTGGTGATATGTGTCCTGATGTGCTGATTGGTGCGAAGTTCGTAATTTGGAGAGATTATTTGATGGTCTTTAAGCAAGGAGATAAATTTGTATTAATTTGAATCGGGACAGCTGTGCGAGGAACATGCATAGCAGCTTGGAACGTGGGTATTAGAATTTGCTTGAAAAGACAGAGGAAAATCGAGAAACCCTATTAACATTTTTATATAAAAATTCGGTCCCTGTCTCACAGGGAACAGTTTGTCCACATTACACAGACCAACTGATTCTTGCTGTTTATGGAAATATTCACCGACTGTTATGCGAGTCGTATAGAAACCAACAGTACACTGCGTGACAGAATGTGACTGTACTTAATTTTACACCACTGGGCCTTAAAAGGTTAACAAGCAATATTTAACTGAGGAATGAAAACCAACTAGATGCCACTTATTATTTTATTGTACTTCTTATAGGCTCAACGTGTTTCGGGCACTACTATGCCCATAATAAGGAGCTCGCGACTATAATATAGATTACCACATTGGTCGTTTCGTTCTTGGTTTGCTGTAGGTTGGAGGTAATCATTGTGGTAATAGATATCATAGTCGCGAGCTCCTGATGATGGGCATAGTAGTGCCCG
>Ga0123353_10017181_pt1 | contig 10617 bp, 6 predicted proteins | sample TergutLab28metaG_3_FD_92763 | JGI IMG/M metagenome (GOLD analysis project Ga0123353, IMG submission 92763) | Labiotermes labralis P3 segment gut microbial communities from Petit-Saut dam, French Guiana - Lab288 P3 | ecosystem: Host-associated > Arthropoda: Insects > Digestive system > Gut ... | reverse complement strand
GGACCTTGCGTCACCCACACCTCGCATCAAGGCTGAACTTACATCCAGTGCCCCTGCCTGCTATGCCCTTGCCATTAGCCCAGACAGCAAGGTATGTCGGGAAAATTGCAAATGGTAGTTGCATTCTGAGAGTTAAATATTTTGTCTTGTTGCAGCATATTAGTGACTTTTTTTTTATGACTGCCAATTGAAAGTACTTAAAATGACAGTAACAGGCCAATTTATAATCTGTTTGACCTCATAATCACAGAATTTGGTAGATCTGATAAAATGAGTGTATAATCAAGGAAAATCTGAATTCAAGGAGTCTAAAACTCAAGTTTACCTTTATTTGAAACTTTATGTTTGTGTGGAATATAGGCCCCCATTTGATGCATAATCAGTTTGAAACTTCTAAGTGCACTCTGCTGGTGTTCTTTGTCTCCTTTATCCTTTGATGGGAAAATAATGTGACCTAGGAGATGCTACTGCCATCTTAAAATTGCATTATTTCACCTTGCCATTTGATTCCAAAACAACATAATTGTAGGCAAGTGAGGTATTATTTCTTAATTAAACATAATTTGAAATGTGAATGTAATAACACTGATATTCCCTACATGCAGTGGCTTTCCTCTTAGGTGTGTTTCAGCTGCTGCTCTGATGGCAACATTGCAGTGTGGGACCTGCACAACCAGACTCTAGTCCGTCAGTTCCAAGGGCACACAGATGGTGCGTCATGTATAGACATCTCTGCGGATGGAACGAAGCTGTGGACAGGTGGGCTGGACAACACTGTACGGTCCTGGGATCTGAGAGAGGGACGCCAGCTGCAGCAACATGACTTCACCTCCCAGATCTTTTCACTTGGCTACTGTCCAACTGGTGAATGGCTGGCAGTGGGAATGGAAAACTCTAATGTTGAAGTGCTGCATGCAGCCAAGTCCGACAAGTATCAGCTGCACCTTCATGAATCCTGTGTCCTCTCACTGCGTTTTGCGGCTTGTGGGAAGTGGTTTGTTTCCACAGGCAAGGACAATCTGCTTAATGCTTGGCGAACACCTTATGGAGCCTCCATTTTCCAGGTAAATATTTCTACTTTTCAGATTTCATATATTATTTCTTTCCTAGTGTTCTTAAGGAAAGACAATCTTCATATTCAAAAAATGTAAAAGAAATGAGACATTATTGGAGGACTTAGATTTTGTTATATGAAATGAAGCTGACAAAAATTATAAAATCGTAACTGTGCTATTTACTGATCCATTTTTGAATAATTTCCACTAGTTACAAACCCAGTTATGCTTCGTAAATGAGCATTTTTTAACATGTGCATGGGCACCACACATCTGGTGTAGGCAGCAAAGAAAAGCTGCATATGCCCAGAAATTATAATATTCAAAAAATAATAAGCTGCATTTTGTACTTCAAGATTACACCTGTATGATTTTGTGAATATAGTGTTTTAGTTGAATATTATTGTTTAGATTGCCATGTTTCTCTTCCATACCCATTGTTGTGGGGAGAAAATGCTGTGAGTGAGTTGGAGAAAAGTGTTCCTGATCTGTTGAAATTGATTTATGTAAACATGTGTGAACTAACACAGAGAACTTCAATTGATCCCAGAAATCATTATGTTAATATTTCTCTTTTGCATTTTGTCTAGTCCAAGGAGTCTTCTTCAGTGCTGAGTTGCGACATTTCAGCAGATGACAAGTACATTGTGACCGGCTCTGGTGATAAGAAGGCAACCGTTTATGAAGTTATGTATTGACAACTCTGGTGAGCTGACTTGCAGTGACATGAGCCTGCTGAATGTTTTTTTACACAAACAAATTCTAAGTCTTGACGTGATTTTGAAATTTTGTTGACCACATTAATGAGGTATTGCTATAAAATTGTTTTGCATTTCAGCATCCAGGATGTGCCACAGGGTATGTGTGATAATGTGTTCTTGCAGTGTCAGGTTGGGGGGCCATTGGTAAATATATATATATATATATACACACACACACATTAGAAACTGAAAACTTGTGATAGGTGGACTTAACTTTCAGGTGAAAAAAAAAACCCACTCTCTAAATAAAATTAATGTGAATATGGTTAGCATATTGAAGAGAAATAATCTCCTACCATACAGTTTTTGATCTTCGCTAAGGGGTAAGTATGGAAAAGAAGGAGACGTTGCAGTGTTTTCCCTTCGTGGACAACATTATAGTGAGAATGATGACAGTGTGTGCTTGTGTATTCATGAGTGAATGCGTCAGTTTCACAGAGGAAGAGTGACAAAGATAGTGTGCTGCATAACACGATTATTCTCCATTTGAAGATAAAGTGAAGGAAAGAGTTTTTAGACTCTTTGCTACAAATCTCAGAGAAAAAGGGAATTAAAAATTAAGGTGAAAACAAGTTCAGTTCGTTGGTACTTTGTCGACCATTCGTGCGTGGATTAAAATGTAAGCCCAGAAGCGTTTGATCTGTCTACGTCATCAATAGATAATGGTATTTTTCCTACAGAACTAAGATGAAGAAGCAGGTGTAATGAGTAGGTGTGTGTATGGTATTAAAAGAGATACGATGCTGTTCTCCCTGTAGAAAATAGGCCATTTGTTACCTCAACACATTCCTCTGCTCTTGTAACTACCAACAGAAAGAGGCTGTAGGATAAGCAGGTAGAGAGCTCTGTGTGTTCGCTTGAAGTTGGAAACCAGACAGTGCTAATGACAAGTGATATGTTTTGTGTCATGATGAAATACCAAACATTTCCCACTTCTTTCATTCATATATATTTAAAAATAGAAACACTGAATTTTTCAGGTAATTTTGTGTGAAACTGGGAATACTTTTCTGACAATTTTTGACCTGGGTGCTCTTTACTCGATACAATGGAGTAGTTCTTGGAATAGATAATGACTACTCTGAAAGCAAATTTCCATGTGACAGTATTTGGATGAATAAAGACAGTTAGTACTAATATCTTTGTGTAAGCTTTAGTTATGAATTTAATTTATTTGAAATTTGGTTATTTAATTTTTAGTGAACAGAACTTTCTATATTATAATGAGTTTTTTCATTAAAGGAAGCTCCTTAATCATGTGCAAGTGCTGCTGCATTGACATGAGGCCAGTCCATAACATGTTCAGGGTAAATGTTCACAATATCAAAACTCTTGGAATAATTACAGCAAATGTAATATTCAATTGCATGGCTGTGTAAATTATTTATAGGTTGGCAAGTGGTTGTTTGCACATGAATGGATAACAGTGAACATAATTGTGTATGAATATGACATGAATATTCCCACATCAGAAGCTATGATGGGAATCTGTATAAGAAATATTCAAAAAGTGAAAAAAGTAGGTAACAGAACATAGTCTGATTTTTCAAATTTATGCAGTACACCAACTAATGCAAACTGGTACAATATGCCTTATCACATATTATTAATTACCTACATGTTTCCATCTCTATTGCAACAGTCATCAGGGTACGTTCACAAGAATACTGATAAAATACAATAAACTGCCATATTATATGAGTAAAACCATTTGATGTTCTAATGAATGTCTCAAATTCTCCTTATGGTCATAAAAATGTTGAATTATATATATTGTTTAAAACAGCTAAAATTTAGGTTGTTAAAAACAATTAAATTGGGCGTGTTAATGTTGTTGTATGTAGTTGATATATATATACCTTGTTAAAAGAGTAGAGATGCCTAGAATTTAGCTCTTTTTTGACCATGTATAATTCAAGACTTATGTGACCACAGGGAGAACTTGCGACATTCAGTGTAACATTAAGTGGTTTTACTTGTACAATATGGCAGGTTATTGTGTTTTATCAGTATTGTCGTGAAGGTACCGAACATGTAGGCACTTAATAATATGTTTTAAAGTATATTGCACCAGTGTGCATTTGTTGGTGTACTGCGTACATTTGAATATTCCTGTAATGCATGGATATGGAACACATTAAATCTGATTTTTATTTACTGTGGAAGCATGGTTTTGGAACTGAAGAAAAACAGTGCAATTCAGGTACAGAGATTGATCAAATAAATGGCATAAATGTTTAGTCTCAAGTATCTATTGATACAAAATTATGCCTACAACCAATCTCATCACTTGCATCACTTAATTAAGGTATGTAAATTTGGGTTTTAAATCAGAGTAGTTTTATAAATTAAAGTTAGCAGATGTGTGTTTTTGAGGACTATTAACAGGCTTCATTAGACCACAATCAGACACGAAATAATTCTGACAGTGAGACCGAAAGTTGAAAACAGAACTGAAGAAATATAAGGATACCCATGAAACTGAAAAATTCATTTGTACAGAATAGTAAGACATTCTGTAACACTTCATATTCCACTACCAGTGAAGAGGCTGTCTTGGGATTCGTACAGACAAGCTCTTTGTGATCTAACATTACAGACTTCATGACAGTAATGATGAGAATGAATGAAGTGTACTGATGTACTGTCTCATATATTCTTAAATGTTCACTGTTAATAAACTGGAAGTAGGAAGGATTGTATCTCAACATACAGAGCTGTCTCCTGTAATTAACTCCTATTGCATGTATAGATCTGAGGTTGCAGTCAACACAAGTTTACTGAATATTAACTTCATGCCTTAAAGTTCATGTTTGTTTACTGCGTAAGTTTATGTGTATCAGATATGTAAAGGGATATGTGTGATGTCACTAAATGCATCAGTCCCTCCTGATTTCTTTTCTGAAGAGAGGACTACAAATCGTATTATTGTCAGACATTTTGAAATCATTCTCATTAACAAACAAGTCTGGTCTTTAAATGTCATTGTACTGAAAAAGGAGTTCTTTATATTTTGGTGTTACAGTGTGGCAACTGTCTGTAATTATGTGAAATACAGAATATTAAATATTCAGTAATACAGTTTAAAATGTGATGGTAGAATTTAATGGCCCAAAACAACTCATATTTTAACTGTGCTTCACAAGGATATTTTTTTTTCATGTAATATTGTTTGGTAGCAGTCTTTGGTCTATTTACTTTAGAACAAGAAGAGCTGAGTAAAGTAAGGTGGCTGTCGGCTAACAGTAACCTATCACATGCATACAGTAATACAATGATCTGGAGCAGTGCCAGCTTTGATGTAAGAACAGCTATTTTTCAGTTATAAAGGCAGTGGCAGACAGCAGGAATTCTGCTGGTAGAAGTAATATCTGGTAAGGTTGAGGTACACAGTGTTAGGTTTAAGAAAAGAAGGGTGTTACAAAGCAAACATCACAGAGTTATGAAGAGGTTATGAGAGGGGTGTAGACTTGCCCAGCTAAGACATAAAAAATATGTGTAAAGAGTTTAGTTCTTATTTAAATAATGGCAGACACAAGCAGCTTCTGCCTGAATATTTGAAAACATTCTACCTGTTTCAGTATTTTTATATCACATATCCTCTTTCAGCACTGCACTAGTAGCTGATATTGTGTTGCTGCTTTACTGTTTCTGAATTACCATAGCATAGCTTGAAAGCAAGTGTGCCACGAGACGTCTGCAGTCCATTTCTTACTACTTAGTGTCTGTGATTCAGAGCAAAATGAATATAATTTGTAGCTTGAGTTTATAAAAGATCATTGAGATCAAGTAGCAGTATGTGCCGTTAACAGATTTTTAAGTAGTCCGTCCAACACAATTGTGTTTATTCAGAAAGTAGCTAGCTGCGTGTTTCATTCACAATTGACCATCATACAGTATTTTGAAGGAGGTAAATTGTAGTTCATATAAATTCGTCATTCCGATCTTATTCTGTGGGATCCTACAAATTCACAGTTATCACATAGACTTAACACGATTTTTGGCCAGATGTGTATTTTGCCTTTAGATTGCTTAAAACCAATCAGTAAAATTGTTAGATAAATGTTGTTAGATTACTATGATATTTAAATTATTGTAATCATTTATGTAAAGAACTTATAGAATCATAGACATCAGCTCAGTATTTGTGTTGTTCAGATGGTTTGTATATTTCATGCTGAATACAGGGCAGTTGGTAACCTGGAAACATGCCTTGAGCTGTTTTATCACATATCCCTTATTTCATATTAATTAAAATACCCTTCTTCTGGTATGTGGTTTTTAATTGATATTTTGGGTTTCTTGATTGGTGTTTTTTAGGTATTTGAAGGTATCAGTATATTCACTGTTTATATTAATGCCTGAGTGTGAGATCTAGTACAGCAACCATTTTCCATCTCATTACTGACTTATTTAAAAATAAATCATCTGTTATCTTCTTCCGGTTTCCCATGCTTACACGTCATGGTAGTAAATTTGGTTTCATGTTATGTGCTTGTAATACATATTACTAAACTTGCCTGTGCAAGTGTTTTCTTAATGACATACCAACAAATGTCAAATACAAGTGAAGATATTGAAGCTATCACTTTTGACTAGTACATAAATTGAAAGGGATCTGGAGTTTGCTGTAGCAGCACTGAACTAGAAAAAGTCAAAACACAGAAATGACACCGATTGTGATACTCAGTGTGATTGGTTGAGAATAGTAATCTTTCGTTCAGGCATAGAAATTTTGTGTAATTGACGGGACTTATATTTGAAATTGAATTTTGTACTGTTCTGCTGCTGCTGAGTCCACTACTTTTGTACCACCTGTTGCTAGGCAATATGGTCTTCATTTACATGTACTGCATAGGATCCTATTGAGGATATAAGAAAGTGATACGTTACTTTTCAAGTAACATTACTCACAAAGTTTGATGTAATGTAAGTCTTAACAATAATATTGTTTTGTTTTGTTCCTACTGTTACCTCCAAGACTAAAAATGCCCATTACACAACATTGGGGTTGGGATGGCTCAGTTGATATAGGAACCAAGCTACAGGCTAGATGTCAAGATCTTCTGCAACATCTCCTTTCTCTTGGATCCATGTACCTTCATGTCAAAGGGGTAAAGCTGATGGCACATAAAGCTGATTAATCACCTAAATTTAGTGCTGAGTTTAAGAATACACAGAGTATCCCTCCATTTCCTCATGCTTTTGGAGGACATGGACATAAGCACAGGGACAACTGCAGCAAACTTTAACTTTACCTCTACTGTTGTCAAGAGCACATTGCATATAGGATTTTTCATGCAGTCTGAATGTTGGTGAAAATGCTTGTCATGACATAAGTATTTGAAACATTACCTGTTACATTGTACAGTCTGAAAGTTTTATCTACTAGAGGTCATTGAAGTCCTAGTGATGCTGTTCTGTGTACTGAAATGGCCTGCAAGATTTACTAGATTGCACTGTATGTATGAAGAATATTTTCTATCACTGGATTGAGCACTGCAGAGTGGGAAGCATCATTCTTCACTATGCAGCGGCGATGTCACCCACTCTACGGTGTGCAATCCAGAGGTAAGAAATTCTCCCAGTACCTGAGGCATTGGGTTATAAAGACAGTACCGCAGAATTATGTGTTATTTTTTTGAATGTCAGGTGCATGATGTGCATCTTGCATATAATATTCAATCATATATCTCTTATTGAGTATTAATTTGTAAGTGTAATGTTATATCTGAACTCTTCTCATGATGTGTTGAGAATCTCAGATCTGCACATGAAATTCCTCTTCCTTTCTTAAAGCTCTGCTCTGATAATGACTGTATTTTTTCACATGACTGATCCATTGAAGTAGATACCATTGTACATTTTAGACAATTACTCACCATTTTCTCAGGCAATAGACACATTAAATACAACGCAACAGTTCACACAGATGTAACCGGCACAAAGGTTTTCAATTATTCAGGGATTTATTTTTCTGGTATATAGTAACAGTACATAAACACTCAATAAAACAGCCAGCAGTAACAATAGCAAGAGAACACAACACTGGTAATTACCTCTTTTATATTTCAAGTTTGGAATACAATAAATTCAGGATAAATATTGTATGAACCGTATTTGCTGTGTAAAATACAGGCTTTGAACTTTTAGAAGGTACCTTACATATTTTTCAATGGTAAGAATATTGTTTCCAAGGGTTCTTGTCTTTCTTGTGTGTTCCTGTTTGTTTCAAGATAGTTTTTTGAGAGTGTATTTGTTGCTATTAGAATTAAAAATATGAAAAGGGAGAGAAAATTAGCACACAGTTGTATTGTTCCATAGAGCACCTAGATTTTTATTTGCTTGTATTGTTCTAATATATTGGTGCAGCACACTTTGTGTCAGAAACAAAAAAATTAAGGTTGATAAATTATCGCATATAAATTCAGTGAGAAAGAAGAGTAGAACGTTTATTTGATATTGCATTTGTTTTGTTGTTTATTTGGTGCAGCACTGAAACTCGTAGAAATGAATCACGACTCTCTAAGAAAACTGGCAAATGTTTTAAACTCAGGGTTCTACATGACTTACTACACATCCTTTGTTTATCACTATGCATAAACTTCCAGGACACATTCTCTTAAGTTGCCTGTATGTACTTTAGATGTGATTAAAATTATGTTTTGTCATCATATTACCTTCATGAATAAAAAGTTTAAGAAATGTTTGCTTCTGTCATTTTCCTGTGTGTTCTTATTTGTATGGCATAGAATAGCTCTAGTTTAAATTGCCCGGCCTTCTGGATGGTATGTCATGTACTGGCAGGCTGTGGCATAGTTTTGGGTAATGTGACTTGTGTCCTATCTGTGTTACATACAGAATGCACTGCCTAAATGTGGTCTTTTGAACAAAACTGTACTAACCATTGTGAAGGATCACATGTTTAAAATTTTGAAGGTATTTCCACTGCTGGTAGCTGGTTTTTGGTTGATGCAGTTTTGTAAAGTGACCCATGTGAACAGGCCGTAGTATGTTTAGTATTGGGTATAGTATACTAAGAGTTGCAAGTACAGTGTGTCAGAAACTAATCTTTGTATTCTAATACTTAAAAGCTTCACAGTTCTGTAACTAATTGGCTTGCTGTTTGCTTGAGAATAAGTGAAAATTTCAGTGCTTCTTGCTGTGTTACATTTGACTTATGATGGTATTTTCCATGTGAAATGTAAACACAGCCACCAACTAAGTTGATAGTATCTTTTCAAAGTAGAATATGTTGTGATGTAAGAGGTGCAAAATTTGCTGTGTTTTTGTTAATATTCTGGACATTTTAAAGCATCTGGCAGCGTTAAAAATCATGTGGCACTAAGTGAAATACTCTGTGCAATTTTTATGTTTAGTGTGGCCCTTCAGGACTTGCTTTTGGGCTTCTACTGCTTGCATACAGTTTGGATAAACTGGCTATACCATTTGTTTGATATCAAATTGTAGTTCATTCCCATAAACAGAATGAGTGAATGTTTTTCTGAATTGTCTCATGCTGTATTGTGTGTGTTGGAACACACATTGTTTCTGTATGGCCATTTGTCTGACTGTAAATGCAGAAGCATGCAACTGCAGCAAATTCTGCACAATATAATGTAAGGTGCAGCACCATTAGAATTTTGGAGGACAGCCATGATAAAAAAGAACATAAAAACATAATGTAACACCACTATGAAGCTCTTAAGTTTTATGATATGCTAATATTTTTTCAGGCACTGTTTATCAAATGTGTATGCAGGGTGGTTTATTCCAGAGTAGCTGGTCATTCATCATGGTATGTAAGTTTACTTTATTGTGCCATACAATAACTGTATTTATTCATTCCCAAATTGTGTTCTTCAGTATTTTTGGAACTGCAGGTGGTTGGGTGGGAGAGTTCATTTGTTGATTAAAATATGTTACTTTTGTAATTTGATCTTTTAAATGAATGAAGATGACAAAGATGGAACAAGTGTAAAAATTACTTTTTTGTTTATCATAACTTCAGACTGCCAGTCACGATCAGTAGAGAAAGTAAATTTGATTCTGTTTTTATATTATGTGCAAGAATCTTACAAGTATTAATATATTTTTGCATTGTGTTAAAATATGTAGAATGGTTTGATTGAAGAATTAACAGATGTCATATACCACAAAAATGATAATGTACTAAACCTCTTATGTTGTTTATGACGTTTGTTACTTATTCAATAAAATTAACACTTACAAGGCTGTAATACTGCATTTTGATTTTGAGTTCATAATACTTATGTTAAAGAATGAAGTCCCAAACTTAATATGTCAGTCACCACAACGGTCTTTCTATTATAAAAGAGGCTGATGTCATAACATCATATCTGGAAATTTTTGTGGATAAATTCGCATTATCTTGCATGAAAGGTTTAATGTTTTTATCCTGGTTTCACTGAAATTACCACAACCCAGACCCATTTAAGGGGATATGTTTTATGGTAGAGATAAGGCTTTGCTGTTATTATTTGTAAAGGTACATAGGATGAATGCCTTTCAGGTATTGGTAGAGGAATGTAGTCACACAGCATTGTATTGTAAACAGCTGTTGACATGGTGACCCATTGGATAAGCCCTTTTTCTTCCAGTGAATCTGATGACTAAGTACAGGAGCTTCATGATAGATGTTATGTGTTGAATTGAAGTTGATCTTCTCTTTTGATTATGGCACAAGGACTTTTGTAGGAGTTCATAAATTACAAACTTAGAAAATTCTACTTGAAGTTTATAGATTTGCATTTTGTAGTGTTTATAGATGTGTGCATTAT
>Ga0123353_10017180_pt1 | contig 10617 bp, 20 predicted proteins | sample TergutLab28metaG_3_FD_92763 | JGI IMG/M metagenome (GOLD analysis project Ga0123353, IMG submission 92763) | Labiotermes labralis P3 segment gut microbial communities from Petit-Saut dam, French Guiana - Lab288 P3 | ecosystem: Host-associated > Arthropoda: Insects > Digestive system > Gut ... | reverse complement strand
TAAATGCATTAAGTAACTTTCTTGTAGTATCGCTAATATATCTGTTTTCTTCAAACTTCCTTACATATTTTTTCATTAATCTTACTCCTTTGTAATAAAAAATTTTTTAATTGTTTTCATATTTTAAAATTTATTTACCTAATTTCTTTGCATAAGTATATGTATCTGCTAAAGTTATTTTTAAATTAGGAAGTTTAGTAGAATATGACATATTAGCAAATACTTTATATAAATAATCTAAATCTCTATTAAAATTATTTAATTCCTCACCATTTAATAATTTACCAAGCAAACAAAATTTTGTAATATCTCCTGCTAATTTTATAAAATTATTTGAACCTCTATTTAATATTTTATATTTTTTAAAGAAATTTTCAATTATGCTCTCTATTTCTTTAGATAAATCAGATATATCTCTTAAAGATAAATTTTCTTCAAATTTACTTACATATCGTTTCATTAATCTTACTCCTCTATAAATTGTTTTCATATAAATTTAATAAATCTTCCATAATATTTTTCATGTGTTTATTTATAAAATTTATATGAGATACTCCTTTATTTTTTAACATTAGATTGTACATCTTATCTCTTATATTATATTTTTTTTCTAAATCAAAAATACCATAATTAATTACATCAGTAGCTTTTCCATAAATTAATTTTGATAAATCTTTTTCTAAACTTTTTAAAATTCTTTTATCTAAATTTTCTTCAAATTTCTTTACATATCTTTTCATTCTTTTTCTCTAATAATAAAAAATTTTTTAATTGTTTTCATTTTTTGTTTTTTATTATAACCAACCTTTATTTTTATCCCTATTACCTGAAAGATAATAGTATATCTGTACAAACATACTACTAAAATGTCTAGCCATTAAATTTACTAATTCTGCATTATTAGAATTATATCGTATATCTTTAAATTTATTTTCAAATTCCCCACCAGTATTATATTTACTAACAATCTTGAGTACATTTTCAATATAACTCTTATTCATTTTTTTATGTAAAGTCCTTAAATCTTTTTCAATTTTTTTCCAATTACCTGTATCAACAAAAGTTATTTCTTCATTATCAATATACTTTTCTATCATAAATTTACTTACATATCGTTTCATTAATTTTCACTCTCTCCAATTATAGTAACCATAATATCTGTCTTTTGAGTAGACTTGGTATAAACATAAACATTAGTAATTATCTTTGCAAAATCTTTATCCACACCCCAATAAAATAAGCCATTGATAGGCAATGTCATACTTCCTGTAGTATCTTCTTCTTGTTGATAAAGTAAACGTAAACACGCTGTTTTTGAATTAGCTATTATTTTAGATATAAGACCTATTTTATTAAAAGGTACTTCCAATAAATCATCATCAGCTACAACACCGTAAAATTCTTTTTCAGTTTTACCACCTGTACCAATTATTTCTTCAATGTATTTATCTGTGATTTCTTTATTTCCTTGAATTTCAAAAACCATTTTTGCTGGCATAGAATTTACCTTTTATTTATTAAATTGTATTATTTATTAGTAATTTAATTTTAAAAAATATAAAAAATTACATTACTTTTGTTACAATATAAGTATTAAGCATTTCAACCATTTCATCTATATATAAATCAAATATTGCCGTAGAAATTAATACATCTAGATGTTTACAAACCATATTATCATCATGGTGATAATGAGTCCATCTTTGAGGGTATCTATCTTCAGGATATATAGCAGCATTAAAAGTATTTAATATATAATTCATACCTTGCAATTGGAATGAACCACAATTACATGATAATTGAATATCACCTTGTTCAAGAATTTCTTTTATATCTTTAATATTTACTTTCTTTTTTTTATTATAATTTGGTTTTGTTGCTAATAATTTAAAAAAATTAAGAACTCGAACTTGTTGTGTATATATTTTTACTTTCTTTTTAGTATTTACATTTGGAAATCCAATTCCCATAAATTTTTGATTATTTTTAGAAATATAAGTAGGAGTAGATTTAAAAATGAATGTAACATAATCTTTTGGTTTATTTACAGCCATTCTAATAAGTGTAACTCCTTTTTTTCCTCTGCCTATAATCTTTGCTCTCTCTGCTTCCCAATTAGCAGTAAACTTACTCATACCTTTATGATTTCTTAAATCAACTAATCGGAGTTCTTCTTCTAATGTTTGTTTATATCTTTTCATGTCCAACTTATTTTATCTAAAAATTTTTTCATCACTTGTAATGATTTTTTGTCATCCTTATATTTTTTATCAATGTATATTATAGGGCTGCTTATATATTTTGGAAAATAATCAATATGCTTTAAATTTTTATTTCTAATAATTTCTAAACCTTCCACATCATAAGGTATATTTTTTAATGAATTTATAATTGTATCTTTAATAGTTAATCTTCCATATAATAAAAATTTTTCTGGAGTAGGAAAAGTAAGTTTTTTTGTAGTAGGAAAAACATTTATATCTCTTTCATAAGATATGTTTCCATCATTAAAAACAATTATTAATTTTCTTTGTAACATAGCTTTTCTATCTTGTTTTGCCATAGGAGTCATTACTGATAATAAATTTAAAACTTGTCCCTCTTTTTCAAGAGATTCTTTACCTTTTTTAGGTATGTTTGCTACTCTTGCAATTTCATCAAAAGCTCCTATTGTAAAAAATACAGCTTGAGTAGGTTCTCCTGGATGTATATAACCTCTATGATCTCTATCCGCAAATCCTACATAACCTAAATCTTTTAATAACATTAATGTCCATTTTGCTGCTGCTGATCTCTCACTTGTAGTTAAAAATTTTGATAGTATTCTTGTAATATTCCATATAAACATTATAGGATTTTGAACTTTTGCATCATCTTTTGCTTCCCGAATAAAATCATCCCATGTCCATAATGTTTTTGAGCGACCCTGTTTAAAATTAAATTCATATTCATCTTCAAGAGTATATTTATATTTTTTTTCTAATATTTTTATATCTCTACTATAATTTCTATTGGTATAATCACTATACATATCATTTATAAATCTACTTTTCATAGATGATTTCAATTTAAAAAAAGTTACAAATGGTGAGCTACCTGCAAATGGGGCATATCGACCTAATGCTCTCTCTGTATCATATGAACCATTAGCTAAATATCTAGTATAAAATTCTTTTAAAGGATAACAATAAATTCCAGTAGGTGTTGAATATTTAGAATTTGGATTTATACCAATCTTATCAATTGCAGTAAATGTTATAAAAACATCAGGATCATTCCTATATATTTCAACATACTCCCAAGCACCAATATGAGGATTTAAATATGGATTCTTTCTTTTTTCGTATATAGGTTTATATCGTTTCATAATTATTTCTTTGTTGTTTTACTTGCATTCTTTCCAGCTTTATTTACTGCCTTAGCTACACCTTTTCTACTTTTATCTTTAGCTTTTGCATCTTTCTTCCTATCAGAACTTTTATCTTTTACTTGCTTAACTTTCTTTTTAGCTAAATCAATTTTATTTTTCATATCTTCAGACGTATCAGACATTTTATCTGCTAATTCCTTTGCTTTTTTTTGTAAAATTTCATTTTCTGGATCTTTCTCTATCCTTTTCTGTAATGATGCAGCGTCTCTTGCTAATTTTGCCATTTCTTCTCTTTCATTCTCTATTTCTCTTTGGTATGCTTCTTCTTCTTCCGCTTGTTCATATTCATCATCAATTGCATCCCATCCAAAATATTCTCCTGGATTTGTAATAGCTTGTCCAAGTTCACCTAATCCTAATAATTCAAATACGTTTCCAACAAGACTACCATCTTTACTTGCTTTTCTTTCTTTATCTCTTTTTACTTTATCACTTTTTTCTTTTTCTTTTTCATCTTTAGCTATTGCTTTACCTAATTGTTTATCTGCTGATTTTGTTAATTTTGATGCAGCATCTTTAGCTTTTTGTTTTTTATTTGCAGTCTTTTCATCCTCAACACTACCTTTACCAATACTTGTTGAATCTTTCTGTCCATCAAAAGTTATACCATAACCTGTATCTGAAACAGATTTAATAATTCCTTTTTTACCTGCATACTTTCCCTTAGTAACAACTACTTTATCACCAGTTTCTAATTCTTCTATAAATAATCTTTTATATTTTCCGATAGAAACTTTTTCAATTTCATCATATCTAAAAATTAAAGTATTATTTATTTTAAATTTCTTTACATATTTTTTCATATTAGCACCTGTATCTTAACCAATCAATAGTCTTTTGAATATCCTTATCTTTAGTTTTTCTATATGCTTCCATCAGATTTTTTATTATAATAAATACGTCATTAAATGAAAGTTGAATTATACCATCACTGGGTATAATTCCTTTCCATCTAGAATAATTTTTAAATGTATCTCTGATACCTGGATGAATTTTGATATACATAGATTTATTTCTCTTTTTTTAATCTATCAATTTCTTTTTCCATTCTTTCTAATTTTTCTTTTTGATTTTTTGTTAGCATAATTAAACCTCTTTATTTATTTTTTCTGTTTACTTTGTTATATTCTCATTAAGTTTATTAAAAAATTCTTTATCTTTAAAATATCCTGTATTATTCACATAATCATTATAAGATTTTTCCATAGCCTGTTTATATTTTTCAGTATTATTTATAAAATCATTTAATGTTACTTTTTTATTTGTTTCTTCTATCATTTCATTTAATTTTTTATAATGCTCACAATCTTTACATTTCTTGCTTATCATAAATATTATCCTCTGTAATTACTTGCAACATCATCCATTGAAAATTTAGCATTTTTATTACTAATAAACATATCTTTCTTTATTAATTCATTTAATAATTTAAATAATAATTTATTATCATACTCATTTAATGCACTTGCTATAATTGCTGTTATAACATAAGTAAGTTCTTCTTTATATCCTACATTACCTCCAAAAGAACCAAGTAACCTATTTATTTGTTTATACACATTATTAATTTTTGGTTCTAAAAATTTAGTTTCTTCAAATTTACTTACATATTTTTTCATTTTATTTTACCTCAAATATCTTTTTATTTCTTAAATACTCACCTGCAATGTCTCTTAATATTAGTAATGAGCCATTTCTTGGTCTTATGCTTACACTTGATAATCTTAATGGAGGAGTCATACGTAGTTTATCTTCTATTGTATGAACACCTAATTGTCGGACTTTCTTTAATTGTGTGGATTTTACCTTTCGTACCCTCGCAGAGCCAAAATCTACATTGGAGTATCTTGAATTAAAAGTAATTATAAATATCGACATAGGAACATTGAGGACTTTTTGAATCCAAACATTCTTAAATTTAGATAATCCTAAATCATGTTGTAATTGTTTCCCTACTGATTTGAATACAGGTTGAGAATTGTCAAATGCTTGTGACCATGTAAGTTCAGATAGTTTCTTTTCTATAAGTTTCATTTATTTAAAATTACCAATAATTTTGTTATATTATTAGTAATTTCAAAATAATTTTCTTTTATGATTTTCTACTCTATTTTTCATTATATTAAAATAATGTTCATCAAGCTCTATTCCAATAAAATTTCTATCGAGATTACGGCAAGCGATACCTGTACTGCCTGATCCTGCTGTAAAGTCTAAAACAGTCTCTCCTTTTAAAGTATATGTTTTTATAAGATATTCAAGGAGTTCTACTGGCTTTTGAGTAGGATGTATTTTATTCTTATTATCAGCATTACTATAGGTAATTATTGAAATAGGGTGTTTATCATTATAAATTTTATAAGTATCTTTTACTTTAAAAGTTCCTCTTAACATGGTATTATTAATATAATTTTCATTTTTAATATTTGATATTCTTATATTCTTTCTAAATGTTTTTTGAGGATAGTATATCATTGTATTATTATTTGAAGTATAACAAGATTTTCCTTTACTAAAAATTAAAATTAATTCGTGTATTTTACCACATTGATAGTTCATTAATTGAAAATTACTTGGTTTTACTTTATTCCATATCCAATCATATCTATAATTTTTAATATTACTTATCCTTAAATAACTTGCAAAAGGTTCGTTTCCAAATAAAGCTATTACACCATTATCTTTAATAAGTTTATTTAATCTTAACCACATTTCATCAAAAGGAATAACTGAATCCCATTTGCAGGAAGTCACCCCATAAGGGGGATCTGTGATAATTGCATTTACCTTTACTCCTTCAGCAATAAGTTTATCCATCTCAACTAAACAATCACCATGTATTAATCTTATCATATTTTTTTAAAATAAAACCTTTCTATTTATTCTTTCAACAGCAATATCAAAATATTCTTTATTTAATTCACAGCCTATGAATTGCCTTTTTAATTCTTTAGCTGCTACACCTGTTGTTCCTGAGCCGAAACAGTTATCTAAAACAATATCATTTTCATTAGTATAAGTCTTAATTAAGTATTTACATAATGCTACAGGTTTTTGTGTTGAATGTATTTTTTCTTTATCTCTTATAAATTTTTGAATTGTTTTAGGATGTCTTAATCCATCTTTATTTTCTGTAATAAAATTATTATTTCTAGTTCTCCAATTATCTCCTAAACTACCTTGAGATGCTGTATAAGGTATTCCTCTTATCTTTTGTGGATTATATTTCATAGGTATTTTACTTCCAGATGATGCTCCTCCTTTTCCAAATACAAAAATGTATTCATGTATTCTATAAGGTTGAAAATTAACATTTAACATATTTGTACCATTATCTTTTTCCCAAACCCAATCATATCTATATAAATGAGGTGCTGCATTATATAATTGGACACCAAATTTAAATGTCCCTGTTAATATTATTCCCCCCCCTCTTTAAGTATCCTTTCATATTCTAAAAATAGTTTATTTAAATCTATTGCTTTATCCCAGTCACATGCAGTTATTTGATAAGGCAAATCACACAAAACCATATCAATACTTTCAGATGGTATATACTTCATTATTTCAAGACAATCTCCATGAATTAAAGAATTGGGTAATACTTCTTTACTCCTTTTAATTTCTTCTTCTGTGTATGTTTTTAATTTTATCATGTTTAAAACAATTTCCTTTTATGATTTTTTAATTTTAAAGGCTCATCGAAAAATAAAGCATTCAATCTATCCTTACCATATAAACATTGTTCTTCACTTAATTCTATTGATATACATTCATATCCCATTTTATAAGCAGCAACAGCAGTTGTATGTGTCCCACCAAAATTATCCATTATTAGTGATCCTGGCTGTGCGTATATTTTTAATAATTTCATTACAAGTTCTGATGAAAAAGTAGCAAGATTTAATTCACATTGACCATCATTGTTTTTAGCTTCAATAAAATTTAAAATATTCTTATACATTTTTTGTCCTGTATTTCTTGTAGATGAATATTCTTTATTAGTTTTAAATGTTAAATACTCATCTTTACGACAAAAAATAAAAATAAATTCTGTAATTCTTGTTAATTTATTTATGCTTAAACTCATAGGATATGCAGATAACTTTTTCCAAATAACAGTATCAGCAAACATAAAGTTTGTTTTTGTTATAATAGAATTTAAAGCAACAATCCAATCACTTGGATTTTCATTTCCATAGGATAGATTATAAATAATACATCCGTCTTTATTTAATAGTTTATCATAGTAATTAAATAAATTTATTGTCCACTCTGCATATTCTTCTGTTGTCATATTATCTACATGAATATCATACCTTATGCCTATATTCTTTGATATTTTATTTGTTAAATTTTTTCCTGCTTTTTTATTACTATTATAAGGAGGTGATGTTAATATGACATTTGCCTTTATATTGTTTTCAATCATATAATCAAAATAATCGAAACAATTATCATTTATTATTTTAATTCCGTTTTTATTCAAAATCTCTTTCACTTATTTCTTTTGATTCCTATATTTAATTTGTTATACCTAACAATTTTTCAAATTTTATTTTTGTTTCAGGGTGTAATAACCATTCATGTTGAACTTTTAAATAATATTCTTGAATAGTAGTTCCACCTTTATATGCTTTACCTGCACCAACCATATCACAATACATTTCTTTAATATACTTATCAGGCATAGGAGCAGGATTCCATTTTATATTTCCATTTTCATCAACACCATCGTTATCTATATACCATTGCCAATGGTGAAGATTTTTTCCCTTATGAAATCTCCAGGCATAAGAATATCCAACTGCTTCTCTTTCAGCTTCAATAGGAGTTCTTTTCCCTTGAAAATATTTTGCAGATGGTACAAATTCTCTAAAACTTAATTTAGATAAATCATGAGTAATACCTTGCCAATAAATACTCATCTTCCAACATTCTATAAGTACATACCATTTATGTATCATTATAACTTTAAAGTGTTTCCAACATTTAATTATTGTACTCATTTTTTAAATAACTCCTTCCATTGCCTTTGTTTATATTGTAACTCCGTCTCCCAATTATACATTGATGGTTTTTTATTGTTTTGTTCATTTTTAATATTTTCTAAATTTTTTAAATGTAGTTCTATAATATGATCAATTAGTTTCATTTCTTTTTTTGATTCCTATATTTATTACTATATTTCTCTACATACTCATTAACTGTTATATGATTAGTATTTTGAATTGCTGGGGCATATTCATCATCAGTATCTTCAAATGGTATATCTATAACATAAAGATTCCCACATTGTTTATAAATAGTATTAGTCATATCATAACCTGCTTTATCTCGATCAGGTATAATGATAATTTTTTTAAATTGTTTTAAATAATCTATTTGAGCTTGGCTAATTTGAGATCCAAATGTACAAGTGCAGTTTTTACTTATGTGTGTCCAAATCTTGGAAAGTGATCCTATTCCCTCAACTAAATATAAATCTTCTTTATAATTAAGATTATCAATATTTAAAAGAGTTTCTTTTAATGCAGAGTTTTTCTCATATAAAACTTTTGACTGTAAAAGATATTCTAAATTTTTATCATATATTATTTCATTTCTTCTGCATATTTCTCCAAAAGTATTATAATAAATATTATTTTGCTCAATATATTTTTTAAATGCTCCTTTTAAATCTTCAAAATTTTTATATGGTGTATTAAACAATTTTTGTAAATATTCAAATTCCATAAGACGTCTAAATTCTATTGCTATTATATTTTTTGCAGTATCTTTAATAAGTACTGCAAAATAATCTTCATATGGAAAAGAAAAACACCTAACAATTTGAAAAGTATCAATAAACTCTTGAGTAAAGCCTCTCTGTCTTGTATAATAATAATCTTTAGGATTTATTTTTTTATATACAAAATTATAATCATTTTTACTAATATTAAATCTATCTGAAATAGTTTTTTTAACTTCTTCCTCTTTTTCAAATTTTTTAAATTCAAAATTTATATTTATATTTATATTATGCTTATTTAATAATGTACTTATATGATGTTTACCACAAACAAAACATGATATAGTTCCTGTATTTATATGAATATCACAACTTCCATAATGTTTATCATTATGAAAAGGACACAATATTTGCATAAAACCCTTATGATTTACTTTTCCATTTGTTTTAATGGAACATTGATTAAGTAATTGCATAATGGAATTTTTATTGTATTTCATTATAGTTATTTAGCTTGAGTTAAATTTTGGCAGCATCTTTTAAAATTTGGATTCCACCAAGCACATTCATCTTCCATACAATCTAAAAATTTTTCTGTAACTATTTTACACTCATTATGATCCCCTGCGGTAATAATTTCTTTTTCTTTTTTAAGTGGGCATTTTTTTCTCATTTTTTACCTCCTGTATATATAATACATAAATTATAAAAAAATTTTAGTTTTTTTCTAAAAAAATAATATTTTTAAAATTAAAATTACTAATAAAAAACTAAATATCTATTAAAAAGAGGATTTTACACATGAAATTAAATATTAAAGAAGATTATACTGGAAATGTACAAAAAGAAGATTCTAAAAAAAAATTAGAAGAAGCTACATTTATGGTAAATAATGTTGCTTCAGCACAAAACGCTATTTCTAACAGTATTGCATTCATTTTAAAGAAAAGAAATTATAGTATGATTTCACTTGCAATGATCACTGAAGCAGTAACAAAAGGAATAGATGAAATAGCAAATGAAGTAATACCTAGAGAAATTCCCATTCCTAAAAAGAAAGCATTTTTTAGAAAACTTGTAATGAATTTAAAAAATTATATGAGTAGTTTATAATAAATTATGTTAAATAAAGTATTACTGCTACTTTCTAAAATAGATACTGAAAAGGTAATAAATAAAGGTCAAAAAATTATGGGAAAAATTCCAAAAGTAGAAAAGAAAGAAGAAGAAATTAAAAAAACAAAAACAGTAGTAAAAGCACTACCCACAAAAAAATGGCATAATTGGTTACCTTTTGTATTCTTTTGGGGAAATGGCAAATTTCAACCTATTTATTTTTTTGTAACAGTATTTTGTATATTATCTGCAACTATGCTATTTGTTAAAGTATATAGTGCTTGGTTAGCTTTACAAAATGGAGATTTTAATCCTGAAATGATTTCTACTGCGGATTTAG
>Ga0123353_10017178_pt1 | contig 10617 bp, 4 predicted proteins | sample TergutLab28metaG_3_FD_92763 | JGI IMG/M metagenome (GOLD analysis project Ga0123353, IMG submission 92763) | Labiotermes labralis P3 segment gut microbial communities from Petit-Saut dam, French Guiana - Lab288 P3 | ecosystem: Host-associated > Arthropoda: Insects > Digestive system > Gut ... | reverse complement strand
TTGAATTCCTCCGGAAATCTTATCTTCAAGCTAGGGTAGTTCGGAATGAAATAATTTCAAGTTGCACGGTTGGATACAGAACCACCCCGCCGCCTGCGGGCGCCACCTCCTGCTCCCATGTTAAGTTTTTTCGACAATAGAACCACCCCGCCGCCTGCGGGCGCCACCTCCTGCTCCCACGTTAAGTTTTTTCGACAATAGAACCACCCCGCCGCCTGCGGGCGCCACCCCTCCAAAGGAGGGGAATGGGGTTAGATAATTCCCCTCCTTTGGAGGGGTGGCGCGTAGCGACGGGGTGGTTTCACTGTACCAGCGAGCTAGATTCGTAAAGAGAACAAGTCAACCGCATAGCTTGAATAATTTTCATGAACTGTACTCTTGTTGCACTGCAATGTCAATGGACAATCTAAATGGCATCCTTCGGTTTGTCAGACTTGTTGTAACCAATTCTTTCGTCAGGGGTCGCAGTTAACTTGTCAACTCACCCGAAAACCGAAAACTAAAATCAACGAGTTTGATGAATTTATGATTTACACAAACCATTATTGATGATACAATGTGTTGAAAATTACACGTTAGTGACTTTTTCACGGATAAGGCTAAAGAAAAACGAGAAATGAAAGGCAGGATGATTATGGCGAGAAAACTAAAAACGATGGATGGGAACGAGGCTGCGGCGCATGTGTCGTATGCATTTACAGAGGTTGCAGGCATATACCCGATAACACCTTCTTCCCAAATGGCTGAATACGTTGACTCTTGGGCGGCGGACGGGTTGACGAATATCTTCGGGCAAACTGTCCGGGTCATTGAAATGCAGTCCGAAGCCGGCGCGGCAGGTGTGGTTCATGGATCGATACTAACAGGAGCTCTGACCACCACATATACCGCATCGCAAGGACTGTTGCTTATGATTCCAAACATGTACAAAATAGCGGGAGAGCAGATGCCTGCAGTAATCCATGTGTCCGCGAGAACAGTTTCAAGCCACGCATTGTCTATTTTTGGAGACCACAGCGACGTCATGGCATGTCGCCAGACCGGATTTGCGATGATGGCGTCGACGAGCCCGCAGGAAGTGATGGACCTGGCTGCGGTCGCGCATCTTTCGGCAATCAAAGGCAGTATGCCATTTCTCCATTTCTTCGACGGATTCCGCACATCGCACGAAATGCAGAAGATCGAAGTGTGGGACAATGATGACCTCGAAGCTCTGGTCGATAAAGACGCAATCGAGAATTTCCGCACACGGGCGAATCTCCCGGCGAGTCCCGTGCTCAGAGGTTCTGTGCAAAACGGCGATATATTCTTCCAGGCTCGCGAGGCGTGCAATACAGCTTACGACCAACTCACGGGCGTCGTTGAAGAGTGTATGAATCAGGTCAACGCCAAAGTGGGGACGGACTATAAGCCGTTTAACTACTATGGCGCCGCAGACGCCAACGTTGTGCTCGTCGCTATGGGTTCTATAGTCGATACGATCGAAGAAGTCGTCGATTATCTCAATGAGTGCGGAGACAAGGTCGGTCTTATAAAAGTCCGTCTGTACAGGCCTTTCTCTGTGAAGCACCTGCTCTCTGTGATTCCAAAGACGGTCAAGACCATAGGCGTGCTTGACCGCTCAAAAGAGCCGGGTGGCGTGGGCGAACCGCTGTATCTCGATGTGAAGACAGCGCTTGCCGGTTCCGGCATTAACGTCGTCGGTGGTCGATATGGCCTTGCAAGCAAGGATACGACGCCGTCCGCCGTCATATCGGCGTTTCGGAATATACAGTCACAGGAACCGAAAAACAGTTTCACGATCAGCATTGTTGACGATGTCACAGGTCTATCACTCCCGATGACAGAGAATCCGGATACGACGGCAAAAGGCATCAAGTCCTGTAAATTCTGGGGCATTGGTTCTGATGGGACGGTTGGCGCGAATAAGAATTCGATAAAAATCATCGGCGATCATACCGATTTGAAGGTGCAGGCATATTTCCAGTATGACTCACGCAAATCAGGCGGTGTAACGATCAGCCATCTGCGTTTCGGTAACAGCTTGGTCAAATCGACTTACTATGTAAATAAAGCCGACTTTGTAGCTTGTCATGTGCCGGCTTATCTTGAGAAGTTTGATTTGGTTCAGGATATCAAGCCGGGCGGCGTATTCCTCGCAAACTGCGCATGGGGCGTCGACGAGTTCACAGCCCGCTTGCCGGCAGCCGCCAAGAAGTATATTGCAGATAACAATATCCAGCTTTACGTGTGCGATGCAATAGCGATAGCAAAAGAGCTGGGGCTCGGCAGCAGGATCAACTCCATTCTTCAGGCTGCTTTCTTTAAACTGGCAAAGATACTGCCGATAGACGATGCGGTCAATTATATGAAAACTGCTGTACGCGATACGTATGGCAGGAAGGGCGAGGCCATCGTTGAGATGAACAACGCGGCTATCGACAAGGGTATTGATAACGTTGTCAAGATAGACGTACCAGATGCGTGGAAGAATCCTGAGCCGGACAAACCTGTCGATCACGACCATGGAGACAGGGATGACATCACAAGGTACGTCGATGATGTTATGACGAAGATAAATCTGATGAAGGGGGACGCGCTGCCTGTTTCTGCATTTCTTGATACGGAATGTGGTTCGCTGATCCCTGCCGGTACATCAGCTTTCGAAAAGCGTACGATCAATTCCGACGCACCGCACTGGATACCAGGTAATTGCATCCAGTGTAACCAGTGCGCATATGTTTGTCCGCACTCAGTTATCCGTCCGTTCGTTCTCGACGATGCAGAGCTTGCGGCTGCCCCTGAAGGGCTCCAATCGATCCAGATGATCGGGAAGGGGAATGAAAGCTACAAGTATGCGATCGTCCCGTCTGTCCTCGATTGCACCGGGTGCGGTTCTTGCGCCAACGTTTGCCCATCAAAGAATAAGGCGCTGGAGATGATTCCCATAGATGAGGCAGTCCCGATGCAAAAGTATTTTGAATATGCCGAGGCAAATATATCGACAAAAGAGACTGGGTTTTCCAAAAAAACTGTCAAGGGCTCGCAATTCAGCAAGCCTTATCTCGAATTCCCGGGCGCTTGCGCGGGATGCGGAGAAACGCCGTACGCCAGGTTGGTCGCGCAGCTTTTCGGCGACAGGATGTTTATCGCCAATGCCACCGGCTGTTCGTCGATCTGGGGCGGAAGCGCACCTGCCACTCCGTACAGGACCGATGCTGACGGTCATGGACCTGCGTGGGCAAACTCGCTGTTTGAAGATAATGCCGAATTCGGGCTTGGTATGGTAGTCGCAATGAAGCAGCGCAGGGAGCGGCTCGTTACTGCCGTTGAAGAAATGATGGGATTCGAGTGGCTCGGCGCAGATTCCCCGCTGCGCGCCGCCGCCGGAAAATGGCTTAATGACAAGGAAGACGGGGATCTGTCAAAGATTGCAGCGAAGGAATTGGAAGATGCGCTCATTTGGGGGACTACCTTCACCGACGAGGAAATCGAAGGGTGGAAGAAAGCTGATCCAAAGATGTTTGAGGAGTATTGGGATAAGGACAAAAACTGTTGCAAATGCGCTTTATGTACGCTGGCTCGTGAGATTTTGGCGAGAAAAGACTTATTCGTAAAGCCTTCCGTCTGGGTCTTCGGAGGCGATGGTTGGGCGTACGATATAGGCTATGGCGGGCTTGACCATGTTATCGCGTCGGGTGAGAATATCAATCTGCTTGTATTTGATACCGAGGTCTACTCCAACACCGGCGGTCAGGCTTCGAAGTCGACTCCGACCGGCGCAGTGGCGCAGTTTGCGGCTGCCGGTAAGCCGATAAAGAAGAAGGATCTGGCACAGATCGCTATGGCTTATGGTTATGTCTATGTTGCGCAGATCGCGATGGGGGCAAGTTATCAGCAGACTCTCAACGCTATAATGGAGGCGGAGAGTTACGATGGGCCTTCACTCGTCATTGCGTACTCGCCTTGTATTGCTCATGGGTTGCGCGTTGGGATGGGTAAGTCTATAGAGTGGACTAAAAAGGCTGTCGAGGCTGGTTACTGGAGCAACTTCCGCTATGACCCGCGTCTTGCGGCACAGGGCAAGAACCCGCTGTCGATCGATAGTAAGGCGCCAACTGCCAGCTACAACGACTTCATTATGGGCGAGGTGCGGTACAATTCACTGGCGCTAAAGTTCCCGGATCGCGCCAAGACGCTGTTCGCCGCTGCCGAGAAGGAAGCGACAGAGCGCTATGAATTGCTAGTAAAGCAAAAGGACATGCTCGAACCAAAATAAAATGAAATGAAATCAGTTTTTTGGGGAATTCACTTCCCCAAAAAACACGCACAAGACGTGCGTAGGCGCACGTCCAACGTCGCTGTGCGACGTTGAGGGGGGTATCGAGACACTTTAGTGGCTCGTATACAGGGGGGACTGGTCCCCACTGTACTAAAGCATAAACACCCTGCCCACGACAATGGGCGGGGTGTTGCACGATTATGATAAATGTGGTACAATCGTCGCGCATTACACATTCGCATTCCACATTCCTTAATCTCACAAGAAGGTGAATAATACTTATGACACACAGCACATTCGATCTCCACAATCTCAGATTGGCCGTACTCATCGACGCAGAGAACGTGCCGCGCAACAGTATCAAAAGCGTCATGGAAGAGATAGCAATTTACGGAATACCAACGATAAAGCGGATATACGGAGACTGGACAAGTCCAACGATCGCGGGTTGGAAAACCTCGCTATTAGAGAACGCAATTACACCGATACAGCAGTATAGCTATACGACCGGCAAGAATTCGAGCGACTCGGCTATGATTATTGACGCGATGGATATACTCTACACTGAAAAGACAGACGGCTTTGTTATCGTATCGAGCGACAGTGATTTCACTAGACTTGCGATTCGTCTGCGCGAAGCGGGGCAGCGAGTCGTTGGTATAGGTGAAAGGAAAACGCCAAGCGCATTTATTGCAGCTTGCGATAAATTCACCTATATTGAGGTCATTCATGAAGGTGCGGAGGAGTCGCGCACCGAGCATTGGGAAAGCGATCAAAAAACTCAAGTGCAACATGGGGGGAAGCGTTCCCATTCCAACCGTTCGCGCGGAGTGAAGGTTCCTGACGCCGTTATTGGGCTTATTGCTGATTCGGTGGCTGATTTGGCAGGCGATAGCGGGGTCGTTTTTATGGGGGAACTCGGCAATTTGATCATAAAGAAGCAGCCTGACTTTGATCATCGGAATTTCGGATATATGAGCCTTTCAGCGATGATAAAGTCAATAGACCGTTTCGAGATCGATTTCCGGCAAACTACGGATCCAAATATCAAGCATGTATTTGTGCGTGACAAGGAAGCGAACTGATGAAACCACGAAAGCGTCGTAAGCTATTGCCAATAATCCTACTGTCTATTGTTATTGTGCTGGTGGTATTGTTGTATGACGGTAATACGCGGATAGTGACTACTGAATACGAGCTTCAATACTACAATTTGCCTGAGTCATTTGACGGCTTTAGAATCGTAGTCCTTTCTGATGTTCATGCGGCTGTATTTGGCAATAATAACGAGAGGCTCATTGCAAAGGTTCAGGCAGCGAATCCTGATATTATCGCTGTTTTGGGTGATTTGATCGACCGTAACGACAGACCGGATACCCAGGCGCAACTTGAGATCGCTGAAACGTTGATCGCGGGGCTTACGCCGATCGCCCCTGTTTACTTTGTAACCGGTAACCACGATTGGGATAGCGGTGCGATATGGCCACTGCTGACGATGCTGGATGAGCGCGGGGTACACATCTTGCGCAACAAGTATACGCAGCTTGAATCCGAAGGGGATACGATCGTACTAGCCGGAACGGACGACCCCAACGGGCCGGCTGATATGATGAAGCCGCATGATTTTGTTGGGAGCATTCATACCGAGCACAGAGGCCGCTTCATAGTGGTACTCCAGCATAGAAACAACCACTTGCCGCTGTACAGTTCGATAGGTGTTGATCTTGTGTTGAGCGGACATGCCCACGGCGGGATAATAAGGCTTCCGTTCACCGATGGGCTTATTGGTCAGCAGCGTGACTGGTTCCCGACGTATACCAACGGGGTCTACAAGATTGAAAGGACAAATATGGTCGTTTCAAGAGGTATTGGAAACCACACCGGTTTGCCGCGAATTTTCAATAATCCGCACCTGGTGGTTGTGGTTTTGACAAAATAGGAATCATATATGATTGAATTCGACGATTATAAACAGAGAATAAATGGGCTTCTTCCCGTGCTCGATACCCTGAGGCAGGCGCTAAAGCTGGATGAGGGTGCAAAGGAGCTTCGTCTGCTTGAAGAGGAAAGCGTGCTGGATGGGTTTTGGACGAATCTCGATAACTCGCAAAAAGTATTGCAGAGAATCAAACAGCTCAAAACGAAAACTGCGAATTACGATAAACTCGCCGGTGGATTGAGCGATTTGACGACGCTTTGCCAGATGGCGATCGAGGAAAAAGACGAGAGTTTATTGCCGGAACTCGAGCAGGAGTACAAAGCGCTCAGCGAAGCGCTTGAATCGGCGCGGCTCGAAACGCTCCTTTCTGGCGAGTATGATAATTGTGCTGCGATTGTGTCGTTTCATGCTGGAGCAGGGGGGACCGAGGCTCAGGACTGGGCGCAGATGCTGTATCGCATGTATACGCGTTGGGCTGAAAGGCATGGGATGGAGTATAAGTTGCTCGACTGGCTTGATGGCGACGAGGCAGGTGTCAAGTCGGCGTCAATAGAGATCGTGGGCGACAATGCTTATGGTTATCTGAAAGGTGAGGCTGGCGTCCACCGGCTTGTTCGAATTTCGCCGTTTGATGCGTCCGGCCGCCGTCACACGTCTTTTGCGGCAGTCGAGGTTACACCGCTCATTTCAGACGACGTCGAGGTCGAGATAAGGCCGGAGGATCTAAAAGTGGATACGTACCGCTCTTCGGGGGCGGGCGGGCAGCATGTTAACAAGACTGAAAGCGCAATTCGTATAACTCATCTGCCATCTGGGGTGATCGTTGCTTGCCAAATGGAACGGAGCCAACACCAGAATCGTGAAGTTGCGATGCGTATGCTGCGATCGAAGCTAATCGAAATAAAAGAGCGCCAGCACTTGGATAAGATAAGCGATATCAAGGGCGAGCAATTGAAGATCGAGTGGGGCAGCCAGATAAGGTCATACGTTTTCATGCCCTATACGCTCGTAAAGGATAATCGCACCAGTTTTGAAAACGGAAATATTAACGCAGTAATGGACGGCGATCTTGACGGTTTCATAAACGCATACCTATCGAAAGCGTAAGGGCATCTTTGAAAACCCACATATAATGAGTAGAACGCACAAAGACTCCAACAGTGGCAAGACATTACGAAGCTTAAGTTATTCCCCTCCTGTGGAGGGGTGCCGCGAAGCGGTGGGGTGGTTCAGTGGTTCAGCACAAGATGGTTCAAGAAACTCCCCTCCACTGGAGGGGAATATTGCTAGGTTCATTGTACCCCAAACTTGCTTTTATTTCCTTGATCTTCGCATTTAACCACCCCGCCGCTACGCGGCACCCCTCCACTGGAGGGGAATATTGCTGGGTTCATTGTACCCCAAACTTGCTTTTATAATATAAGTAAAGCGGCTTTTTATGACCGCTTTACTTTTGGACTATGTTCGTATTATGTTTGGATTATGTGTGCAACCCCAGGGTGGCGGGACGCCCAGTGTGCGTCCCCTACGAGCGGGGTTCACGTCATCTGCGTTCCAATGATGGGTTTTAATTTTGCGTGCGTCCCCTACGAGCGGGGTTCACGTCTGTTGTGGATTATGTGATTCTCAGTATTACGCTGTGCGTTACGCCGCTGGGGGCGGTCGCCGTGAGGACTGCTGTCCCGACAAATGCTTTGACCGTTACTTTCCCGGCTGCGTCAACCGACGCGAAGGCTTCGTTTGACGTTGACCATACGACACCAAGCGGCAATGCGTCGGAGTTCACGACTACGCCGAATTGTGCCGTGCTGTTACGTGGCAATGTCACCATCGCAGGGGCGGGGACGCCTGCTGTTGTTATGCGCAGGACGCTTATTGGTATTAGCTTCCATTTTGCGTCGAGGACGATGGATTCTGTAATCGGTGTATCAAAGTCGAATAGCGCACCTTGTACGGTCCAGCCAACGAAAATATAGCCGAATTTGTACGGGGCGTCCGGAGCTGTGATAGGCAGCCCGATAGGCGCCTGTGTTTCAAAGTAGTTGACGCCGTCTACATTGAACGTTACCTTGACAGAAATAGGCAGGCTGATATAATCGGTGACTTTGAAAATCGGTATGCCAACAACGCCGTCGGACGCTTGGCTTGGGAATTTGGAACGTATTGTTGCGGGATTGTCGGTATTGAAACGATCGTTGAAGAAACTCCAGCTGACCGCGCCATCAATCGCAGCCGGCTCGAGTAGCAGCGCTGCAAGAGCGCCCAATGGCTGCGCCGTGGAAACAACATATGTCCCGGCTGGGATGGATACACCTTCCGTAACATTGACCCAACTACCCTCGAAGCGATTCATTTGATGCCCTTCATACCAGGTCATGTTCCGATTCCTTCTTGTAGCCCTGTACCACTGGAGCGCATCTTCCGACAGTGTTATCGGGGCGGATATCTTGCCATATTTTATTCCATGCAAGTCGAGCAGCGCTACTACTTCTTCGCAGTCGGAATCCAGCAGGTAGTATGCACCCATCAGGGTGTTTGTATTTCTGGGAGTCCATTTGCCTATGTATTTGACCTTATAATCCGCTCTGCCGGCAAGTAATGTGCCTACACGATCGGTGGTCGTATTGGCGCCTACGGTAGTTTGCCCATCAGTGATCGTTGAGGACAATGGGGCGCCAGCCCCGCCAAGATAAGTCTCCAGCGTCATGTCTTCAAGGTAATCCATATAGGAACTCAAAGTGACGAAATCCCTTGCAGGATCAAGGCCATCGATGGCGCGGTTCCTTGCGTAGTTATCCGCATCGTTGATCAGTTGCCTTATCTTTGCCTTATCTATCTGCGTTGCTTGAAGCGTACCCATAGCGGTGGCATATTGCGTGCATACGCGCACCGGGTACGGGTCGTGGGAGTATACTTCGGTGAGTACGGCGATGCGATTGCGCAAACCTATGTAGTTGGTAGTATAGCGCGGGTAGTCTTCAAAGGATCTCCACTGGGCATTTCCGCTTTGCAGAGGACCTGCTACCAAGCCGGAGTCACCATGGGTACCGGAGGTTGTTACACTGGCGGAGTACGGGCTTACTGATTTGCCCTGCACCTTCCACATGTATGAATCCTTGCCGAGCGCTTTATCGTAGAAATCGGTGCGGTTATATTCCATGATTGCCGGGTCTGTATCCGGGTGCAAGCCCCAGTTCCAGGAGGTAGCATGGCGGTTAACTACACCGTTGGTAGCGTGTAAATCCATAAACGATACAGGATCCCACTGCGTCATGATCTTCGCTAGCAGTCTGCCTTCCGGCGAATCGAGCTTGGTCATATCACGGTTTACATTATACCAGTTGTCGGTTTCATTGGTTGGCCTGTAGTTAGTGGCGCTAAGCGTGGGGTTGAGAACCGCCATGGTAGCGCGCGAGCCAACAAGTTTCGGGAAATACTGGGAGTTATTGCGCTGTGCGTACAAATAGTCATTGCCGTCGGCATTGATGTTCGGTGTGATCACAATGACCAGGTCTTTAAGTAAATCATCATGCTCGCCCATTGCCACTTCACGGGCGAATATCAACATGGCTTCCTTGCCTTCCACCTCGCCGGAATGAATATTGGCGTTGATGTATACTACCTCTTTATTTGCGGAGCGCACTTCTGCCAGATCGTTTGGCGCCGTCGGGTAGCCAATTATCAGCATTGGTATGGGCTGCGGAGCTGAGGGTCTGTGTAAAATAGGCATCGATGGTGATATCACGCCTTCTGGAATAGCTGCTCTGCCAAGTGTATAACCGCCGATTTCCCTGCGTATCCTGCCATTGCTGGCTTCTGCCACCACACCGCAATAATCGAAGACTTCGGCGCTGTTGGTCGTTCTCCTCCAGCCGCTTGCTTCAGCAGGTGTGATCAGGTTGGCGGGATAGTCGCTCGAGGAACCAAATGGGGTTATCGTTATCTTAACTGGAGTGCTGTAATGGTTGTTGGTTACTGTGCCTGATGTGTGAGTCAGTACTACAAAGTAGTATTTCGTACCCAAAAACGCCGCCGATGTATCAGGTATGAAATCAATACTTACTTCGTAAGCTATAGGGGTCGCCTTTGCAGGGTCGTTTGTTGGCTCATCGCTCACGTACCATTGGAAAGCAACCCTGTTGTTTGTAGCTAATACGCCGGTGAGGATACGCCCATCTATGCAGGATACATTTGCGCAAGGTCCCGCTGCATGGGAGTTGGGGCAAGTACTATATGCGGCAATGTCACCGGTAGGTGGTACGTAATATTCGACCGGATTGGCAGTGCCAACAATAGCGTGCCTCGAGGTATAATAATGTGCGCGCAGTGCAATCCTGCCGCCTACCTCTTTTTCAATATACACCAGATCATTTAGCCCGAATAGTTGCCATTTTTC
>Ga0123353_10017176_pt1 | contig 10618 bp, 8 predicted proteins | sample TergutLab28metaG_3_FD_92763 | JGI IMG/M metagenome (GOLD analysis project Ga0123353, IMG submission 92763) | Labiotermes labralis P3 segment gut microbial communities from Petit-Saut dam, French Guiana - Lab288 P3 | ecosystem: Host-associated > Arthropoda: Insects > Digestive system > Gut ... | reverse complement strand
CTCGCCCTGCGTGTTGACGTACCCGACGACGTTGCTGTCGGTGCCCTGTGCGAGGGCCATGCCCGCGATCGCGCAGGCCGCGAATGCTGTAACTAACTCCTAGCGGTTCCAGTATATCGGCGCAACGCGCTGTGGCAGAGGGAGTTACGGCTGGCGCGCGAGGGGGCCTGTAGGGGTTTTGTAGGGGCTGACCCCTACAAGGGCTGCGTAACGCGTTGATTAGGAGCGGGTTAGGAAAATGGGTTGTAGGGGTTTGGGGAGGGGAGAAGGGGGGGGGAAGGAGGAAGGAGGAAGGAGTAAGTAAAAGGTAAGAGGTAAGAGGTAAAAGGTAAAGGGGAAGGAGAGTTAGGAGTTAGGAGAAGAATGGTAGGGCGGTTTCTCCGAAACCGCCGTTACCGTTGCCATGCTACCTGCGGACGGCTCGGAGATCCGTCCCTACCCAATTCCTTCAAGTGATTAGTGGTTAGTAGTTAGTGGGTAGTGGGTAGTGATTAGAGAGGAACTAACCACTAACTACTATCCACTAAGAATTGGGTAGGGCGGTTTCTCCGAAACCGCCGTTACCGTTGCTGTGTGTTGCGGACGGCTCGGAGATCCGTCCCTACCCAATTCCTTCAAGTGATTAGTGGGTAGTAGTTAGTGGGTAGTGGGTAGTGATTAGAGAGGAACTAACCACTAATCACTAACTACTATCCACTAAGAATTGGGTAGGGCGGTTTCTCCGAAACCGCCGTTACCATTGCCATGTTGCGGACGGCTCGGAGATCCGTCCCTACCCAATCTCTGCAACCCTTACGCTAGTGAGTGCCGCCCTTTCAGGGCTTTATTTCTTGTTGCATCCATACATAGGGCGTTGCCCTATGCTGGTGAATTTCAGGGCTTCGCCCTGATGAGATTGTGAAGTACGATATATGCCAATATGAAGTTAAACCACTATAGTATGTGTCAGGGCTTCGCCTATGAAGTTGCAACACGATAGTATGTGTCAGGGCTTCGCCCTGAGCTGCCAATGCCAAGTTTAAACACTATAGCGGGGCATCCCGCAGGGAGACCTCTTCGTTTATAGGGAGGCGTGTCCTGTGGGATGCTTAAGGTTTCTGTGCTTGGTCTTTGTGGCTTACCAGCCGACGCCGCCGGTGCGTTTCTGTTTGCCCATGTCGTAGGTCTTCTGGAACACGGTGCGGCGGCCCCTGTTGTTCAGGCGCAGTTGGAAGGTGTAGTTTTTCTCTTTGATGTTCCCGTCCTTTGCGGTCAGCAGGAGGATTTCGCCTTCCAAGTAAAAGTCTGCGTCGCCGGCGTTGTTGACCTTGGTGTCGGACATGAAGGCGTCTTGCGCGTTGGCGCTTTTGGCTCCTGCGTCGTTTGCCATCAGTTCGACCAGGCCGCTGTTCAGCAGGTCTTCGTTGATGCGCCCCGTGATTTGCCCGAGGTCAATGTGCATGTCCGATTTGTTGACGACGCTGCCGGTGCTGAGGACGGGCAGGCGGTTGCTGTTCTGCGCGGGGAACTGCGTGATTGCCGGGCTGCGCAGCATCTCGTTCACAAATGTCCCTGCGGCGGTCTTGAAGTCCTGCAGGTCCACGCCCATGGTCGTTACCGCGGTCGGGCCGCCCGCTTGGATGCGCGTCGGCGAGGATGCGCATCCCGACAGGAGGCAGGCCGCCACGCCGAGCAGTCCTGGAAGTGCCATCATGGATTGTCTTTTCATTGTGTTTCTCCTTGTTGTCCTTACTTGGGGTTTGCCATCAGTTTGATCACGAAGTCCTTTGCGCGCGGGTTCGGTGCGGTGAATGTGAATGCCCGTGTCTCGCGTGCCATGAACTGCTGTTGCGTCCATCCGCCGGAAGCGGTTGAGACCGCCATGCCGTCGTCGTCGTACCATTCGAGCGAATGGAAAACGGTCTGCTGGGAATTGCTGCGGTTCGCGAGGAGCACCTGCACGCGCAAGAGCCCGGCGTCGGTTGTCATCGTGTTGATGGCGGTAACGTTCACCCTGTGCGCCATGCGCTCGTCCGTAACCACGCGGCGGTCTTGGATGAAGTTCGGCATCCCGGACTTGTCCGCATTCTCGACCGTGTTCACCGACGTCCGGCATCCCGTCAACGCGACACACGTCAACAAGCCGATCATCCCATACTGAAGCCTCATCTTTTCCTTCCTTTCCTTGTTCCAAATCCAATCACACCGAATGAGGTGCAATCGTGATATGATAAGGCATAATCCTTTTGATGGGAAGAAGAGAATGAGGCCGTCCCCCAATTCCCTTTGCTTGTGGCATGGATCGCCCGGCGGGTTCAATCCAGCGTGAACTGGTTCACGGAGATGGTGTTCGCGGATTGGATGGCTTTGACGTACACCACGACCGTGTTCCCGGGGATCAGTTGCACGGCCTGCTGCCAGTGCCGGTGCGGCGATGACAGCGTGATCTCGCGGCTGGCGGGCATATCGAGGCGGCAGACCTGGAACTCTTTGGGCAGGGTCTGCCAGGAGCGCGTGTCTGCCACGTTGGTCGCGGCCTGATACACGGCGGTCGAGATCTGCGACCCCAGCTTGACCCATGCGTTGTTGCTTTTCGCGGCCGCGATGTTCGCCGCGGTCGAGGCCACGGTCTTGGTTACGGCGGCGGCGATCGCCTTGGTGAGGGTGCTGGGGAAGTTGTTCTTGAACTCCCGGGCCACAATGGCGTCCATGCTGGCCACCAGCTCCGAGCGCCCCCGGCCGGTGCCGGCCGCGACGTTCAGGTAGGGGATGAACTCGGGCGTGAGGCGGAGCTTCGGGTAGGAGATGCCGACATACGAGACAACGGTGATGATGATGGGGATGTCAATGCGGACCTGTTCGAGGGACGGCGCCATGCCGGTCTCGAACATCACATAGACGGACGGGGGCAGATGTGGCTTCCCGACAGCCTCGGACGCGTGCTTCAGGTCGTGCTGGAGCGCGGCGTTCGACGGGGCAAACGCCGCGGCGCGTTCCAGCGACTTGCGCGCGCGCTCGATGTCGGAATTGTCGTTCGCCTGCGTGAGATGGAACAGGCCGTCCAGATAGACGGTGAAGGGGTTCACATAATCCGCATAGGCGTTGACCTCCGACTGGACGGGTGCCATCTCGGCGGTCGCGTGCTCAAAGAGGCTCTCGCGGTTATCCAGGTTCTTCTTGATGTTCGCGTCCTTGCCCGCCGCCTCCATCTCTTGCTCGATGCGCTTGGCGTTCTCCTGGACAATCTCTTGCTGGAGGACATAGGCGCGGGTGAGGTGGACGCGCGCGCCGGGCTTGTCGTTCTTTTGGAGGGCGTTCAACACCTGATAGGTGTTAATCATGATGCCGTCATACCCCGTGCCGTCGTAGGGCAGGTTGGCGGGCGTGGAGAGCATGGCGGCGCCGCCTTGGGCGATACGGATTTTCGCGGCGTCGAGGGCGGCCAGGTAACGGTTGTAGGCGTTCTCGAACGCGGCCTCGCTCTCGTCGAACCGCCCGGCCGCGCGGCGTATCGCCGCATCCTCGACCTCCCACACCAGCGCGTCTCCCGCCGACGCCTGTTTCACTTTCCCGGACGTAATCGCCAATGCGGCGTCGTGATTCCCGGCAACATAATGCTCGCGGACCGCGCGGAACTCGTTGTCGTACGTCGTGCACCCGACCATGCCGAGCAAGGCCAGCGCGCACATCACGGGAGCAACACAATGTTTGGCCATCAGCCTGTCCGGAAAAGACCTCATGCTTGAAGGGTGTCCTCTCAACGCATCTCCGCCCATGGGTTACGACGAATGGGAGCCCCCGGCGTTCGGACGGGAAGCCGGAGCGGCTACTTATTCACCTTGCCGACTTGCGCACCGACGGTTACCGCAATGCCCTTGATTTGCGCTTGTGCGGTAATGGGGTCAACCTCGATGATTTTCGCCGTGCCGATGGCCTTGCCCTTGATGGTGATCTTCTCGCCGGTGTCGGGGTCGGTAACGGTCTTGCCCGGCGAAAAAACCGAGACCACCTCGCCGACCGTGAAGAACCCCTCGCCACGGTTAATGGTGATGACATCGCCATCCACGTCAATCACCTTCGCAGGGAACAGGACCTCGACCAATCGCGCGACGGTCTTGTCCGCCAGCTCTTTTGTGATTTGCGGCATCAGCTCGTCCGTCCGTGCGCCGGGGCGGTTCGACACGCCCGGGCCCAAATCCACCACATCCACTTTCTCGACCTGGATGTTCGAGCCGTCCAGCAGCTCGCCTGTTGAGGTGTCGTAGATCAACGCCTGGGCCGCCATCTGGAAACGGCGTTTCAGCTTGGTAACGCCCTCGAACGTAGCCTGATCGGTCTCTTCCTGGAAATGGTCCACGACCGTAACCAGCTTGTATTTCGCGCCCGTCAACTCGCCGACCTGCGCGGCGGTCGCGGCGTTCACGTTGCCGGACTGCCCCAGATCCTGCTCCTCGATGAGCGTCTTCAAATCCGCGCGCCCCACCACGGTGAACTTGCGCGAGGCGGCGATGGACGTCATCAGGTAACGGTCCATCGCCTCCACGATGCGCGCGGACTGCACGCCGCGGGCGTCCTTGGCCAGTTCCCGGGCCAACGCCTCGTTCGCCTTCACCTTGTCCACGGCAAGGGTCTGCCGTTGCGCGAAACCACACACGGCCGTCAAGGCGACCATCCCTGCGATTGCATAACACGTCTTCATTGTCATCCTCCTCTTTCCCTATCGTTTCGGGTTCAGGTCCAGCCCCATGTTCAGCAAGCCGAAGAAGCCGCGCCCAAAACCGCCGCCGCCGCCGCCCGTTACCAGTGTCTGCGGCATACCCTCCAAACGGAAATGGCTGTTGCGGTACATCTCCGCCTGGCCCTGGATGTACTCGATTTGCGCCGGCGTGAGCTTGCGGTCCTTCTCCAGCGCGGCCTCCAAAATCTTCTTGTTCGCGCTCAGCTCCAACACGCTGGCGCGCACGGCCTGCCAACGCTGGAACCCGGCATCCGTCATCTGGATCGGGATGGTCAGCGTGGTCATCTCCTCCGACACCTTCACGTTCGCCGAGTAGTCCGCGAACCCGGGGCAACTGATGCGGATCTTGTGCAGGCCGGGGATGATCTTCACCGTGCAAGGTGTCGAGCCGACCAAGAACCCGTCAATCTCCACCGTCGCGAGCGCCTGCACGTTGAAGTTCTGATCCGTCGTCGTTACCGTGCCATCCGCGCCATACGTGAAGTCAGGGAACGTCAGGTCCTTGCCCTGCAAGTCCTGGACCTCGCACAGGATTTTGAGGGGCTGCGCCATCGCCAGCTCCGCGGCCTTGATCTTCGCCGCCTTGGCCGCGATTTCGCGCGTCAACTCCTTGGCACCGTTCTCCATCAGGCCCGCGCAGACATCGCCCAGGTCAATCGTGATGTTCTCGCTCTCGCGGATGGCGCGGGATGCCGCGACCGGTCCGGTGATCACCGTCCCGCCCGTCGCCAGCTCCAGCAGCTTGTACGAGCCGCGCAGCGTCCACGTCGTCGTCTTGGTCGTGATGCCCGCGCCCTGGAAATTGCGCGTCTCCTTATTCACCGAAGCCAGCGTAACCGCCAGGATCAAATCCGCGCCCACGTTCCGCGCCATGTTCAGCGCCGTGCTGTTGCGGAGGGTCTTCCAGTCCTCCTGCGTTACGGCCGTCCCGCTCGGGGCCTTGTCCATGACGCGGAACACGTCCGCACGGAGTTTCGCAAGGAAGGTCGCATTGTTCTGCGGCTCGGCGGTCGAGGCGGTCGGCGCCTCGCCGTCATAGATGCGCTGCCCCATCACCACGTCCTCGCGGCTGATGATGCTCAACACCTCGTCATCCATGCTCGCCACCACCACATCCTCAAAGCGGAGCACCTGCTCGTTGTACTCCTTCCCCGCGCGGTTATCCACCAAGACCATCGCCTTCAGCTTCTTGGGCACGACAACCGCCGCCTCACCCGCCGCCTGCGCGTGCGCCAGCAGCGGCAGGCACGCCAACGCCATCAACGAAATACGCCTCATCATTTTCATTCCCCTTTCCCTTGCTTAGAAACTCGCGTTGATGATGGGCAGGAACGCCCAATCCTTATCCGCGATGATGTTCACCAAGCCAATCTGGACGCCCACGGCGGTGTGCGTATAATTGATGACACCGATTTGCAGGCCCTTCAACGTCTCCGTCATGTTCAGCACGTTGATCTGCAACGCGCGCGCCTCCCGCGACCGCCCGGCGACCCCCAGGTCCAAGCCCAGCATCTCGCGGCAATCGCCGTACAGGATATTCAGGCGCAGCCCCTTCACGTCCCACGTCGCCTGAGGCACTTGGACCGGCGCGATGAGGCTCAGCATCAGCGGCGTTGACCCCGAGGCCGGCTCCACCGGCGCGAGGGCGGTCGTGCCCACCAACGGCGCGGGCCTCGGTGCGTTCGGATAATTCTGGGCATACGCCAGACTCCCCAGCAGGGCCAGCGCGACACCGGCAACAACAAAACGTTTCATCTGTTCCCTCCTTTTTGAAAAGGAATAGTATGACCCACCCCAACGCGAATGTCAAGAGCAGGAGGGATGAGGAATGGAAAACGAAAACGCGCGACGGACGACCCCTCCCCCGCTACAGCGGGTAGTCCAGCGCCTCGGGAATCATGATCTGCGTGATGGCTTTGGCGGCGCGGTCTTTCGCCAGGCGCGAGCCGGCGAGCGACACGCCGATGGCGTTGTGCAGCTGCTGGAACGCGGCCTGCGCGTCGCCGGCCGTCTCGCTGGCGTAACCGTAGAAAACCTCGGCGCAGATACGCCCGGCCTCCCCGGCGGCGCGCGCGGACTGCACGGCGCTCAAATCCGTGAACGTGTTCACATAACCCTCGGCCTCCGCGCCGACGACCGGATGCTCCGGCCCTTTCGCCGCCAGCTCTTGGATGTCGGACAGGAACGAGCGCGCGGCGAGCAGCCACGCGATCGCGTCCGCCATCGGGTACACGACGCCGTGGCGTGTGTTCTGCGCGAGCGGCCGGCCGTTCGCGTCCTTCGCGGCGTCAATCCACGTGCGCGTCCATAGCCAGAGCTCGAGGCCCGCGGCCAGCGCGGCCGCGCCGGTCTCGGGCTTGGCCGCGGCAAGGGCGTGCAGCTCCGCGAGCCACACATCCACCTGCGCGAGGAAGACCTCGTTGTTCATCGTTACGCTGATCTGGCGGCGCTGCACAACCTCGGGGCCTTCGTAGGTGGCCTCGAGTTGCGCGTCCGTCCACTTCTGGCAGAGGAAGCCGGGGCAGTCCTCGGTGATGCCATAGCCCCCCATCATGCTGACCGCCTCGCGGAGCATGGTTGCGCCGTAACCCGTGTTCCACAGTTTGCACGCGGGGCACAGCACGCTGCTCACCGCGCCGAGCCACACATACTGCACGAGCGGGTCGGCCTGGAGCGCCTCGATGCGGGCGTTGTCGCGGCGGGCCTCGGGCTGTTTGAGCAGCCCGAGCAACGCGACCGCATCGGCCTGCGGCTTGCGGAGCGCCTTCATCAGCGCGCGCCCCTTGATGCCCTGCTCCTCAAAGCCACGGAGCACCCCGGACTCGATCGGCGTGAGCCGGTCGAACCAGCGGGCGGTCTCGAAGCCCAGCGAGGTCGCGGCCTCGCCTGTCGCCCACACATCGGCGAGGCGGTGGAGCGCGTCCTCTTTCATCTGCAGGCCCAGGTCGTAGCGCGGGGAGCCGGCCTCGATGCCGGCCGCGCCACGGAACCGCTGCCGCTGATAGCGGATGACCGGCTCGACGGCGGAGAGCAGCTTCGCGGCCGTCATGATGCCGACGGTTACGCGCGTCCGTGAGAACACCGCCTCGATGATTTCGCCGTGCGTGAGGTTCGGGATGATGACCCCGTCCTTGACCGTATAACCGCCGATGATACGGCTGGCCGGGACGTTCAGGCTGAGGATCGGGTCGTGCGTGTTGGACAACTGATGCACCATCTTCAGCGTCGGTGCGCCGCGGTCGAACGTGCCCTCGTCGCTGGCTTCGAGGATGACCATGCACGACGACTTGATGCGCGGGTCGGCGGTGTCCACCGCGGCCGTAACGAAATCCGCGACCCCCATATTGGTGATGAAGCGGCCGCGCTTCTCGACCTGCAATATCGGCTCTTCGCCGGCCTTCCACTCCGCAACGGTCAGGCGGCCGCTCAGCACGCCCGTGTCCACGCCGACGTACGGCAGCGGCTCCGTCAGCGCGAACGCACCGCGCCAGACCTTGCGGTCCTCGCCCGGCTGGGCCGGGGCGCAGGCCCGCATATATTTCTCGCGCTGTTCGGGCGTGCCCTTCTCGACGATGGGGCCGAGCGCGAGGTTGTTGACCAGGCTCGTGGTCGCCGCGCCGCCGTCCACCCACGCAATCTCAAAAGCGAGGAGCGCCAGCGCGAGGTTGCGCGGGCCCTCGATGACGCCGCCGAATTCCATGTCCAGCCCGGCGGCCGTTACGCCGCAATCATCAAAGGCCTTGTACATCTCATGCTTGGCGGCCGTCCACTCGTGCGTGTTGCGCTCGCCGTTGGCCACCAGCCGCGCGATCAGGCCCCGCGCCACCGAGCGCGCCCCCATGACGGCCATCTGCACGTCGAAGCGGTCCGCATAGCGCCACATGATTTGGCGGATTTCATCGCCAGGCAACATTTTCATTGTCGGAACGGTGCTACTCGTCATCATCATTTTCCTCTCATTCAGTCCAAACAAAACCTAAACAGGCGTTTTTGATGTTGAGAGTTATACCCGATTGGGGGATGGAAACGCAAGCGGAAAAAAGCCGGGCGCGCGCGCACGCCTCCTTTTTTTTCCGCTTCCCTGACGCGCGCGGTTGGTTTATACTAGGGACTGTTCACTTCAATAAGAGGATGATTATGATTGCTGCGATTGACTTGGGCTCGACATCCATCAAGGTTTGCGTCTATGACGGGAAAGGCGTGTGCGTGGCGTCGGCGTCGCGGCCGACGGAGCGGTACAACCCGTTTGCGGACAAGCACCCGGAGTGGGTGTTCTGGAACCCCGACGCGATCTGGGATGGCGTGTGCGCGGCGTTCCGCGAGGTAACCGCGCGCCTGGACGCCCGGGACATCAAGGGCGTGGCGGTTACCGGGATGGGCATGGATGGCGTGCCGGTGGATGAGCAGGGCAAGGCGCTCTACCCGTTCATCAGTTGGCATTGCGGCCGCACCGCGCCGCAGGCGGCGTGGTGGGCGGAGCAGATCGGCGCGGACCGGACGTTCGCCATCGCGGGGCTTCCGCCGTGGGCGATGACGGGCGTGATGCGCGTGCGCTGGATGATGGAACATGAGCCGGCCATCCTCAACGCCGCGCACAAGTGGCTGCTGATTGAGGATTACGTCAACTGCCGCCTCTGCGGCGTGATGGCCACCGACCCGAGCATGGCGACCTGCATGCTGCTGCTCGACCAGCAGTCGCGGCAGTGGTCGGAGGAACTCATCGGGGCCTCGGGAATCCCGCGGCGCCTGTTGCCCGCGATACGCCCCTCGGGGACGCCCCTGGGCGAGGTCCATGCGCAGGCCGCTCGGCAGACGGGCCTCGCGCAAGGCACGCCCGTCATCCTCGGCGGCCACGACCACCTGTGCGGGACGCTGCCCGTCGGGGCGCACCGGCCGGGGGTCGTCTCGAACGTGATGGGGAGCTGGGAAATCCTGATCGCGACGGTCGCCCGGGCGGTGTGCGACCCGACGCTGGGGCAGTCGGGGGTCTGCGTGCAGGCGCAGGTCGTGCCGGGCCGCCATGCGGTCTGGGGGGGGGCGCCCTCGGCCTCGGAGCTGAGCTGGTGGCGCGAGCTGGCCGGCGATGCGGAGTCGTGGGAGGCCGCGTTCGAGCGTTGCGCGGCCGAGACGGAGGCCGGCGCGGGGGGCCTGATTTTCCTGCCCTACCTGTCGGCCGCCACCTGCCCCGTGAACGACCCGACCGCGACAGGGGCCTTCATCGGCCTGCGCAACACGACGCGGCGGGTGGATCTGTTCAGGGCCGTGGTCGAGGCCCTGAACTACCAGTTCCTGCATATCGTGCAGACCATGGAGCGCAGCATGGGGACGCGCTTCGAGCGGATTGTCGTGTCGGGCGGGGCCACGCGGAACACGTTCTGGCTGCAGAACAAGGCGGACATCTCGGGCTTCGACGTGGAGGTCTCGGAGATCCAGGACACCTCGCCGCTCGGGGCCGCCCTGCTCGCCGGGGTCGCGGCCGGGGTCTGGCCGGACATTGACGCGGCGGTCGAATGCGTGAAGGGCGACACCCGAATCTTCCGCCCGAACGCGGAACAGCACAAGCGCTACCAGCCGCTTGTCGAGGTCTATCAGGGGCTGGCGGCAGCCCTGCGCCCGGCACACGCCGCGCTCGCGGCATGGCGGCAGGGAGAGGGGAAGGGTCGGTAGGGATTAAAGGACGGGGGTCAAATGAAAACAGGGATCGTGTGGTTGGGTGTGTCGTTGCTGTGCGTAACGGCTGTGGCGTCGGAGGAGGAGTTCCTGCGCGAGTATCGCATCCTGGAGACCAACCTGCGCCGGAAGCCGGTGATGGAGAAGGGCGCGGATACGGAGGAGGTGCGCAACGCGCAGGTGTATGACCGCCAGGCGTTGTTCTGGGAGACGGACAAGGACCCGCTGGAT
>Ga0123353_10017175_pt1 | contig 10618 bp, 7 predicted proteins | sample TergutLab28metaG_3_FD_92763 | JGI IMG/M metagenome (GOLD analysis project Ga0123353, IMG submission 92763) | Labiotermes labralis P3 segment gut microbial communities from Petit-Saut dam, French Guiana - Lab288 P3 | ecosystem: Host-associated > Arthropoda: Insects > Digestive system > Gut ... | reverse complement strand
TAGATCACCCTGCCACTCAGTACTGTTCACAGTACTTCAGTACACCACCCTGCCACTCAGTACTTCAGTAGACCACCATGCCTCTCAGTGCTGTTCACAGTATTTCAGTATACCACCCTGCCACTCAGTACTGTTCACAGTACTTCAGTAGACTACCATGCCTCTCAGTACTGTTCACAGTACTTCAGCAGACCACAGTGCCACTCAGTACTGATCACAGTACTTCAGTAGAACACCATGCCACTCAGTACTGTTCACAATACTTCAGCAGACCACCGTGTCACTCAGTACTGTTCACAATACTTCAGCAGACCACCCTGCCACTCAGTACTGTTCACAGTACTTCAGTACAATTCAACTATATATATACACACACACACACACATACATTGCAACAGTATTTACCAATGTGTTATATCAAAACTTCTACCTGGAGGCACATCAAAGCCTTTTGTGATGTTGACAGTTTTGGCACCAGGAGGAACCACCTTTACAACCAGTGATGAACCCAATTTACTGTCTTGGAGAACCACACCAGTCTGTCTATTATTGGTATTGGAATCATCACTTCTAGGTCGATCAGGAACATCTGTAGCACGCTTAGCACCTAGTATAAACCAGCGATGATAATGAACAAACTGTTTGCTTGTGCCTTACGCTCATTCGGTTCTGTGGACAGTGATTCACGTGAATGAAATGTGTGGATGACACATGATTTATACTACATACACTGAGGAACACACCCCTGTCTAAGCTTCAAATTATTCTTGCAGTCATTCTCCTTGTTAATTCAAGCTGCTACATATTTGTTTACAACTACCTGGTTTTCTAGCTGTATGACATTATCATCATACACAGCACAGACAAGAACATGCCATGTTACAACACAGAAGGTCACATACTGATTAACATAAGCAGTTCTGTCCCACAAACTGGGTATTCACTCTTTCGGTCATTAAAAGGCAAAAAATCTGCATGCATTATTGAAACAGACTGCAACCATTTTTCATCTTTATTTCCCATATAACAACCCTCAGTTTACGATAGGGCTGCTCTGCTGAAGACAACAGCCTTAATCACGATACCCAACAGTCTGGCCTTCGGAGATCCTGTCAGCTGCCAGGGACAATTACGTTAACCCACCTCCAGACAACAATCATTGAATGTCCGGTCACTAATGTTTATCTAGGTCAGAGTGAAACAATGTCTGGAGCAACATTAAATGAGAATTTCCTGTTCATTATACATAACAACTTCTTACAAGGTACCAAATCGCGTTATAATCTGTACATGTGTCATGCTACCGACAATGTCCAAAGTTATCATGAAATTGACACAATACTCTGACCAATATGTACAGTGGCCAAAGCTGAAAAAAAGCAGTATGCAAGGACTGTGGAACAGAGTTTGGATTACATTTAAATCCTCATTCCAAATCCTTATTATTTAATTATGCAAGGCAACTTTATTTTTTAATCTGAGTTTCATTCCATATTGTATGTTTCAGCTACTGCATACTGTGACACTGACATGGAAAGCAACTGTGCTGGTAAAGAACAGCAGCTCCTGCTTGTCTGAAGGGAATTAGTATGTCCCTAAAAATCTCCAGTTCAAAATTTCATCATAAAGTGGCTCTTGGAGTTGAAACATGCAGAAAAATGCACATACCTGACACACACACAATTTCTGTGAAAGGCATTCAGTTCATGAAATGTGCCAAACTTGTATACAACAATTTACACATAAATCATTACATACCAATAAACTAAAAAACATTCATGTGATTGCCACATACTTACCAAGGGACAGTTTGGTAAATAAACTGACATTCATCTAAACAGCATAAGTTTTAGAGCAATAATCTTAAAATGTATCTCAAAGAAATGGGATTATATGATGTGGGCTGGATACATCTGTTTCAGGACAGAGGCCAGTGGAGGGCATGTGATAATGAACCAGCAGGTCCCACAACAATCAGCTGCAAGAATGGAGTCTAATGGAGTCAAATCAATGGCATTTAGAAGATATGCAAATGAAACTGCTGCATGACTAAGAAATGGATGAGAATCAAGCACCCTAACAGCGTCAGATGACGGCAAGAGAACCATTACAAAAACAAACTAAGGAGATTAGACTTATTAGAAGCACCGATTAAAGAACCAGGACAAAAGTAAGTATCATGGAAAGTGTAAAACACATGACAGTGGACTTTCAAAGTCTATTATTATTTTGGACCAATAAAACACATAAACAGTAACCTCTCAATGTCTGTGATTATTTTGGACTGGTAACACACACAAAGAGTAACCTCCCACTGTTCGTGATTGTATTGGACTGATAAAACACAAACAGTAACCTTTCAATGTTAGTGATTATTTTAGACTGATAACACACAAAAACAGTAACCTCCTGCTGTTTGTGATTATGTTGGGCTCATAAAACGCATAAACAGTAACCTCCCACTGTGATTATTTTCAACTGACAAAACACATAAACAGTAACCTCTCAATGTTTGTGATTATTTTGGACTGGTAACACACATAAACAGTAACCTCCCACTGTTTGTGATTATGTTGAACTTATAGAACACATACACAGTAGCCTCCCCCTGTGATTATGTTGGACTGATAAAACTGCCACAAACTTCTCTATCACATTTATCACGATTCATTTTCAAAGGCACCTTCGAAAGTACAAAATACATAAACGTTCATTTTTAATAAAACACAAAAACACTTTTTGGAAGCATAAAATAGACTAAATTTTTTAACGGGAGTTTCACGCCATAAAAAATGCAATCAATCAGTCAATCTTGGTTAATGAAAGACGGAGCTTGACTGGGCTAGGAGCGGTCTGCACAATAGCAGGAGAGTGGTGGTAGCTGACTAACCAGTCATGTGGTCTTGTACTGAAACAATGCTTATAAAATGGGTGATCACAGAAGTCTGCGACCCCAAACACCGAAGTTTACAAACTTCCAGAGACCAATATCCATGGGAAGATACCCTGACAAACAAGAGACCAACATGATGTGGCTATGTTACAAGACTGAAGAGATTGCCTGAGGTTCTGAAACATGAAACAAAAATGAAAATTCCAATGAGGAGGACTATGGTCAAGATCAGAACAATGAGTTGTGAATGACATCGCACAGAAGAAAAGAAAAAACATGAGAGGAAACTGATGATGATGATTTTGTGGGATAGAGAGACAAATGAACAAGACTGACTGCTAGACGACCCACATAAAGAAGAATACATAAAACTGACCTTCATCCTTGACAAATGCAACTTGAATCTCTGAAAATACAAAACTGGTGCTGCAAGGCTCACATTATACAATATGTTACACACATTCATACATTTATTGCTTTCAGTTAGGCACAATAATCACTTCCCAAGACTGTAAAATATGCATGACTTCAGCAATTTGTATATATTACAGTAAGTAAAAATGTATTCCAAATTAATTATACATGTTGTACACTTATTACGATCACTTACTGGATATTAAAATGTGTTGATAGAACAAAACAAGTACACATGATTGAATGTGGACTTCAAATACCCGTGAACATGTTCCACTGATATGAATCAACTCTCAAATAACTACACCAATTCAGGTATGGGATCCTTCATCAGGCTCTGTTCCAGAACAAATACATAAATATACAATGATGTGTCAGTCAAACACAACAAAACTTTATTATGTTTATTATTGTACTAGGGCAACATGTTTCAATTCTTAACATCTTCGAGCCCTTCTAAGAAAACAGATCATAACTTAAAATGTTTAAAAATGCACTGTAGCAGAACAAATACATTTAAAATTAGTGCCAAGTAATTCCAGCATATCTCCCATCTTCACTGGACATTCCTGATTATATCTCCTAAGATGATACCTTGCATATAATGTTAATGAACCCAACATATGATCATTTTGAAAGCAGAACAACTATTCACTTTTCTGTGACTATTAGATGTGTTTTAGCACATTCTGAGCATGATTCTCCACCATACTGAAAGAATCCTCCTCTAGAAAACTGACAGTCACAAACATTCTGGCTAAAAGCTCCCATACCTGCAAAACATTTTGAAAAATTAAACTGTCATTATCCATGCCAGCAGACGGACATTAATGTTGACTCTCATGGCATTCATGGCTTTGAAAGAAGTGCACATTCTTAACAACTAAGACATTAAACTCATACGATTACAATGGATTTTAGAACATCAAATTGAAAATGGTCCCATACATACAGGCTATAAAAAATACCAACTTCACATAACTTATGGCTACAAATACTGTTTTGTGACATCTGAATAAAATTAAATGACAATAAGAATCAGTAATTTCAAAATAACTTGTACAAGGCTCTTCCTCTGACACTATATAGCAGTACACAGTAACAGGAGCATTTATTCTCTAAGGGAAAAGCAGCACTCTCTGCTCCGTGAACACCGCGCCTGGATACACACAACCTTCTGAGATGTGATGCTGTGTCACTGCATGACTGGCTCCTGATGTTTCAAAGCAACGTATTGCCCTCATCTTCAAGGCTCAGAAACTGCTCACCCAATGACACAGAGTCATATCCCAGAAGACCTGCACACTCAAAAACACTGCTGTGAGAACATCGATGTTCCAGCCACTAAAACACATTTTTAAATACATGTACAGCATAACAAATCAGGTGCATTCATTCACCTTTGTTTAATTTTTTTTCTGAAAACCATAAGATGAATAAAAAAAGTGCATTGAGCATAAAATGTTGCATTTTTTTTGTGAAGCTTCCGCTCCGAATGTCTTTTACCATGATAAAAATTAACAAGTTACACTCAAGATGACAGCTGATATACAGCATGTCTTCATGCAAAATGCCCACTACAGTCATCACATTTTAACCAAAACACAAACAGATGGATAAAGCAACTTCATGTGGTGCTCTGCAGCGATATAAACATGTCCAAACAACAGGTCTCCAAGCGGTGTCATAATGTTCAGGAAAACTCAGTTTCACATTCCTTTATGTGAATGTCTGTATGGTTGTGACAAAATGCTTCTTGCAGCTAGAATAACTTATTTCAGCTTACAGCTATGTATTACATGACAGTGTGTAGATCAATATCAGTCCCTATGGTCTGTCTATTATATGATGATGTGAGGATCAATATCAGTCCATATGGTCTGTCTATTATATGATGATGTGTGGATCAATATCAGTCCATATGGTCTGTCTATTATATGATGATGTGTGGATCAATGTCAGTCCATATGATCTGTCTATTATATGATGATGTGTGGATTAATATCAGTCCGTATGGTCTGTCTATTATATGATGATGTGTGGATCAATATCAGTCCGTATGGTCTGTCTATTATATGATGATGTGTGAATCAATATCAGTCCACAGGATCTGTCTATTATATGATGATGTGTGGATTAATATCAGTTCACATGGTCTGTCTATTATATGATGATCTGTGGATCAATATCAATCCACATGGTCTATTATATGATGATGTGTGGATCAATATCAGTCCATATGGTCTATTACATGACAGGTGTGTAGATCAATATCAGTCTATCTGGTCTCTCTCATAAAATTAACCTTCACAGGACTACTGTGTCCTCTAAGGCACTGCAATGTTATCCCTAACTGGCCCAGTGAAGACTAAAAGACACAGTGTAGCAAAAAATTGTCATTTATATCAGGCCATCATGGCATACAAGTCTTCAAAAGTCAGGTACTTTAAAAGTTAAAGCAACAACAAACTTCATACATTTTAACCTATTTGTGTTACCGGTAAATGTATTTATAACACATCATAATATAAATTTTACATCTAAACTTAGCTAAAACCAGCTACTTCAAGTTGTCATCAGAACATTAATGAACAAATCACACAAGGAGATGGTACGAGGCTGGTTTAAGGATGAACAAACAAGACTTCTACAATCTCGTTTTTAACATGAAAATAAAAGGAGGGTCAAGTTCAAGATGGGAACAATCAGTCAGAAATTATGTTCTACACAAGCAAGGAACATGGCAGTGAAAGGCTCCATTTTTCTGGGATATGACACTGTATCACTGGTAATTGGTTTTCAGCACTTCATGGAAACAACCAGAATCCTCGACCACACCACCATAAAAGCCTCAAAACTCACGTGGCAAGGGAGTACAATGATGAGGAGCCTGGGGAAAACACAGACACATACCTAGGCCTGGTTGCTAGATGACCCATGTAACAATGGAAATGTTGGAGGCACCTGATATGTGAAGCCATGTAATCTGGCATACTGGCACAAATGTCTAGAGGAAACTATCACCATCATCTTCATCAAATCCCAAAGACTCCTTCAAAACATTTGTACCCTTCTACCAAACTACACCGCAGCACATTAAAACTCACTGCAGTGACAGCCGCATATCACCTTCAGTCAGCTAAGCTGACATCTTGACCAGCAGTTGTAGCAGTCACCTCATTCACTACCCAGGCAGTGCTACACACTTCCTAACATGTACCACTGTACATCCAGATGGAATAAAGGGCAAAGCCCATCTGGCTTAAAGCAACTTTTATCAAACTATTTTATCACCCATGAATAAGTTCAAACATCTGTCCAACCAACTGACACCTACAAAGTGATAAATGTCATCAGCAGAAAGATCTCTGGTTTTCATGGCCATCTACTACCATCTTGGTTGTCAGTGGATACCAACACATTTCTGCCCAGTTGATTAGGGCACCAAGAGGACCACAAAGGCACCCATTCCTTTAAAACGTCAGAAACCATTCACCCAACAAGACAGCACCATATCCCAGACGACTTGCATCCTCATAAGCAATGCTATGAGCACCTAAACAATCACACTCATTTACATACTCCTTTTGCATCAACAGGCTTAGTACAATATTTACTGAGCTACAATGTTTTCCCTCACAGTCACTTTCTCCTTTGTCTTGCCAAAATCTCATCATCTGGTGAAACTGTATCAAAAGTGAATACTACTACTTTACCCAAACTTTCTTTTCTGGGCACAGTATATGGTGTGGATAATTTTTTCCATTTCCTACACAGAGTTCTTCCAAAATATGACCTTCTTTTAATAAGTGGTAATTGCAGTTTTATAATATTAAAACTAGCATCAAAATCCAACCCGACTTCAGGAGCCTCACATGAGACATCGCCAGACATTATTTGATCTGCATCATTGAGCTGTAAGTCTGTAACTTTGGGTTCCAAATTTGAAAATGACTCTGCACTTTTAGAACCTGGGGACATAAGTGCACATGTCAAATCAATTTCCCAGTTACCTTCACTTTCTTCGTCACTTTGAGGTCTTACCACTGGATTCTGTTTAACAGTCATTACATCTGAACCCATTTCTAATGTCTCACAATCTATCATCAGCTCACCCATCTTCTTTGAGATTACAGACAACTCTTCCCCTTTCCCTTCACTCCCGCTCTGTGATCCTCCTGCCAAGTTGTAGTCAAATTTCTGGTCTACTGACAAAACTAATTCATGCCCACTTGACTCTGATAGTTTATTTCCAGGTGACAATGTCAAACACGCTTTCACGTTTACGTATTCATTTGTGGAACTAGATGCTGGTTTTAAATCCAGTAAACTCTCAGCTTCCTGTACATGTGTGCAGTCACTGGCCCTCATTTCCTCATGTACTTTCAAATGCTGGGATGCCAGATCAGCTAAACAGGAAACAGAAACTTTGCTCTGCACTTGTTGACATTGCGATGCAATTTCGTGTAGTGTCATGACACGTTCTTCTGCTTGTACTTCCAACTCCTGTCTATTCGCAAGCTTGGACAGTAATGGAAAATTGTTGCCCTCATCTGACATCTGCAGTTTGGTCACTTTATTATGTCTCTCAGCAAGTTGAGCAAGTGAAGAGAAATTATTTTCTTGCAGTGACTGATCATGCACTTTGGTTACATGTTTATTTGCACACTGGGTTAATGGTGATAAACAGCTGCGCCCTGACAGTTTCAGTTTCACTGCTTCTGATGAATGCTTATTTGCCAACTGAGCCAGTGATGAGAACTGGCTACTTGCCTGCAAAGCTTGTGGTTCAAAGACTCTATATCCCTGTCTTTCTGCATCTACAGCCAAAGATAAAGGACTTTCACATTCATCAGATGCCCTGTCATATTGGAGGTCACATTCACGCACTGTAACTTGATTTTTAAGTTTCAGACATTGCAAAGAAGAGACACAACTGTATCCATCTGCATCACTCTCCCTCTCGGAATCATTTCTTACCTTCATTTTCAGTCTTGGAATGTTTAGCTTGATGGATGATCTACTTTCTGTTTGCTGAAGCTTACGTGATACTGATTCAGGACAAGAGTCTTGAACCACACAGTTGCACTCATCCAACTGGCCCCTACACCTACTGCTACTACATGCAACCTTTAATGAAGGACCAGCTCCTAACATTCCTGTACTGGGGTGTGCAGAACTGGAAATATCCTCACAAGCAGTATCACAGTCCTCATTTAGCTGTGTTTTTGACACACTGGCTAAGTTTTGCCCTAGCTGAGTACTGCAAGGTACCTCAGCAGGATCAAGGATACGATCTCCAATCATTAATTTATCCACATTCTTCCCCAAACTTTCCATTTCAGTATCACACAAAACTCTCAAACATGGACTCTGCAGTTTTGAGACAACATAGTTGTGCCCACTACCCTCATCATCTTACCTTCCATATTGGCATTTAAAATAATAATGTAGTTACCGCCAAGTGGCAATCGATGTGCAGGTACAGCACGAACATGAAAGGAGAAAAGAGAGCCATGCTGTTACACACTAAACATCAACAGAAGTGCCAATATAGTCGTATTCAGGACACATTTTATCTGACAACTACTGCTTGTCACTTCCTCCTGTTAACCCCAGCTCGTACGGGTGGTAGGCAATGTTGTGTATGTTACCACGGTAAGAAAACCAACAGGAAGTGGCAACTGGCAGTTGTCACATAAAATTAACTTACACTATTCTGACAGAACTACTAACATACAACTCACACACCACACTGTTACTCTACACAGTGTGTCAAAATATTTTGATGTAACACTTGCACTGTCCAGATGGCCAACTGTCACGGTTTTTAACACTACTGCAGTTTCACCTGCATTAAAACAAATTCGAGTAATATCTAAAGTTGTCCCTGCATTTGTCACGAAGTCATATGGGGAGAGAGAAAGTACATCCCTACTCATTTCTTAACCTATACACTAAGTGAGGGTGATGGCTCGGCTACACACCACAGCCACTTTACGCCAGGAGAAGACCATGGTACCCACAGAATAGGAGGTTGGATGGGCCCCACAGCCAGTCTCAACATACTGGAGAACAGAAAAATCTCTTGTCCTTACCAGCAATTGCACCCTGGACCATCCAGCCCACAGCAAAGTCATTACACCAACTACAATATCCCCATCCTATTTAAATATGTCCAGAGATTTAAGGTTCTTGGTCTCTGTACAAGACATGAATACCCCTGACATATATGGAGTAGCAACCCACACTACATACAACAAGAGTTAGAATGCCTCTAGCTGACAAAGATTGGTAATGCTGCTAACAAATCCCAACAGTTCAACAATACCAACACACAGCCTTAAAATCAATGCTGTTCCCTCCTTAATGTGTCTACCATACTGTGTTTTTAGCTCAGTCAGTACGGTGACTGGACTATGGGCTGGATATCCATGAAACCATGATCAAATCCTGGCATGGAGATTTTTTCTCCTCTCCAAAACACCCCACTGGCTCTGGGGCCCAGCCAGCCTCCTATTCAATGGGCATCAGCAGCTCTTCCCCTCTGGCAAAGCAGCTGGGGAGTGAAACTGAACACTCATCCCATATAATGCCAATGCTAAGAATAAGTGTAGCTATACCTTCACTCCCCCATACACCTGCATGCCGTACATAGAAGATAAATTTACCTTTACCTACCATTCTTGACATTTTCACAAGCAACTCAGCACAAGACTAACTCAAATGCACACTTCCAACCCAGATTTGCATATTCACAAAGTTACATTAAACTCTTACCTCTATCTCTGCTTTTCCTCTCCCGTTGTGGTTTTGGAGTATCTGCAAGATATCAGTCAGTATGAACTTATTAGTACATAGTTCATTAATGTACAAAAAACTTTATCAAACAAGACACCATGCCAATCACAATACACATGGGGACTTGTGTCCTCTGAAATGTGCCACTTTGTCACTTGCCAAGTGGCACACATTGCCTTGGTCGCCAGGCTCAAGCAGTCTTGGACCACTCAACAGCCCTAGCACACACCTGACATAGAACATACCTGGTATCCATGGCAACCATACTTGATTATCACCCATCCCTTCCGTCTGAACATACCTCACAGAGAACACAACAATGGTAAAGTGGTGTGACTCACTCACACCAAGAGTATGACTCACATGCAGTGTTTTATATACATATAGACATATACAGAGTGTTTCACGACTTTAGGGCATAACTGCAGGAGGTGATTTCCTAGGTCTTTGTGATCAAAAAAGTTCATATAAACATGTGTCCGATTTTGGACGGTTACGGAGTTATGACCG
>Ga0123353_10017172_pt1 | contig 10619 bp, 7 predicted proteins | sample TergutLab28metaG_3_FD_92763 | JGI IMG/M metagenome (GOLD analysis project Ga0123353, IMG submission 92763) | Labiotermes labralis P3 segment gut microbial communities from Petit-Saut dam, French Guiana - Lab288 P3 | ecosystem: Host-associated > Arthropoda: Insects > Digestive system > Gut ... | reverse complement strand
TTTTTCCTTCAAAATGTCCTTCAATTGCACCAGCAGAGATGAGTAATACTCTGCATTGATAGTTTGGACCTTTGGAAGATAATCAATGAGGATGCTGTCTTGATCCCAAAAAGTCGAGGCGAGAACTTTTCCAGGAGATTTTTGCACTCAGAACTTTCTGGGGCAGGGTGAGCCACTATGCCGCCACTCCATTGATTGTTGCTTTGTTTCCGGGTCATAGTGATATAACGAGGTTTCGTCCATGGTCAACAATCATGACTGAAAATCATTTGGATCGTGCCGAAAAAATTTCAAAAGTTGCTCAGACAACTGGCACTGTTGACGTTTTTGATCCACATTCAGGCATTTCGGGACCCACTTCATGGAGAGCTTATGCATGTCCAAATCTTCTTGAATGATGGACCCAACCCGCTCACATGAGATGCCCAGTTGCTCAGCTATTGACTTAGCCAAAATCCAGCGGTCTTCCAAGATTAGCTCGTGAATATGATCAATAATCTCAGGGGTGGTCACTGTTTTGGGTCGTCCAGGATGAGGCGCAACATAGGTGGAAATATCACCATGTTTAAACTGGGCAACCCAGTTTTTGACGATGGCATATGATGGTGCATGTTCCCCTAATGTTTCTGTCAGAATGGTGTGAATTTCCTTTAGCGCCTTGCCTTGCAGGGAAAAAAAAAACCTGATGACAGATCGCATCTCCATGTTGTTGAAATCGCGTGCGTCGCCTGACATGCTTCCTTTCAGCCAATGTAACAAGAAAAGACTTGCAATTCGGCACATGAACAAACCCCTCTTTCCAATGACACTGTTGATTCTGTCCTACGACATCGAAAAGTATGTCGGGCTAAGGACTTACCAGCATCCCCTCGTATACTTTGATCTTCAATCTGTTATATTCATGACTAATTAATCAAATCATTCAGACATACACAACCATTTTCTTAGCTGTCAATCACCTTATTATAATTGACATGTTTCAAACCAGTGGTTCATTAACAAGGTTTTTACACCTGGACATTTACCCAGGCTCACAACTTGCTGGCGGCATATGATGACTGACCCTAGGAAAACAAGCTAAAATTTCAAGCAGCTTCTTTTAACCATGAAGCATAAAAAATTATAGTAACTTCAATATACTGAACTAATGCATATGGATCTCACTCAAGGAAAATTGGATGAGTGGTGTTTATTGCATTGCCTGCTTCCAGTGACTGTGAAGACCAAACTAGTACATCCTCTGTGTAACAAATGTAACCACTTACAAGGCTGCACATTGTCACAACCCAGATCAAGACAATATGAAGCTGTTTTATATCTGATGGGCAATAATGAAATGAATAACAAAGCAACAAGTCATAACTTGCCACTACTATAATGTACCTTCTGCCTATGCTGAGTCACAGCATCCATCACCCGGTCCATGACCATCTTCTCTGTAAGGAAGCCATCCTCTGAAGCATATGCTGCAGCCTGCCATGCAACACCCAACTTGGCAATCTCTCGTCCTGACATTCCTTCTGATAGTTTGGCAATCTCACTGCACAGCATGCTGTAGTCAAACTGCGCCACCTTCAACCGCCTGCACAAAAATACTGGAAGTTAACAGGCAATGACTGAGTCTTAGAATATGGTACACAATGACATCAACTGCACAGATTTTATGGTGTTCAGTGAGGTGGGAAGAGGGTCCTAATGGGTGAATTAGTACAAAGTTGGAAATATGCAATCATGGAATACTTCAAGGTTTTACCCAGGAATTCATCTGAGAGGGGGTGGGGGAATATGTAAGACACTTAACACAACTCTTTATAATTAAGCATTTTTTTTATAAATTACTCTAATTAAAAATGTATGCCACTTCTCAAAATGTGATATGATGACTGATACAAACAAAGCTGTAATATATCCATTACATGACCTTTAAAATGGTACAGCAGGTGGTATAAGCAATAAATAATTGTGCAATGACAGTATCACACACTGTGTAACCTCCACTCATTATCATTCGCTTCAAGGCACCATCTGATCTGACACACAGCTTCAATGACCTCCATTCAATACCCTGTATTACATTTCTTCCATTTAATATTTATAGCAGTCTAGTGCCTAGTTCACTGGTTTTCAGAGAAAACTCAAATGGGAATTTCAATGTCATATTATCTGATACATGCATGTAAAATATACTCAACCAATACCAACTGTAACCTGGCTGACAGGAGCTAGGATTGTCTAATACCTAGGCCTTGGGCTAGATGAACAAATAATCAGGATTTAATTCATGGGAGGCACAAGATATTTTTTCCCTTCTCCACTGTCCAGACTGGCAGCAGGGCTCACCCTTCCTCCCAGTCAAACAGCACCCAAAGCTGTTTCTTGAATGATAAAGCAAGAGAGGGATGAAGCTAGCCAATTAATTCCAGTGATGGTGGGCATCAAGAATGTGTACATCTATACCTTCATACCCCCCCCAATATGACTTAATAATTGGTCCTTAATTAACCATTTACCTTTTTCCTTCCATTGCTGGTTGAAGTACAAACAGGTCAAAGTACAGGCGAACTAAACGTTCACGTTCAGCTAGTTCTGGGAGGCTAAACTCTACCATCTCATCTAGACGATCATTCACTGCCCAGTCAAATTGTTCTGGAGTATTTGAAGCCAAAACCAGCATGAACCTGCAGAAAACACCACCTTATCAATTATGTGCCTTGTAGGAAGGTTATAATTTGACCAACAAAGTGCACACTCACTTGTTTGATTGTTCGCCTGTGCGATACAAGAACGCATTGAGTGTGGCGCGAAGATCCTCACTGATTGTCTCAGAACTCCTTTTTCGTAAGAAAGCATCTGCCTCGTCGACAAACAGAAGAAGCCCTTTTCGTGTTGTGCTAGCCCAGTCAAACACCTTATGGATAGCTGTCACACCTTCACGCCCCATTGGGGCCACATCACCACCCGTCATTATTGCGTAGTCCATGCGAGAATGTGTTGCCAGTTTCTACATTAACACAAATAACACATGTGTGAAGGTTTATGAACTTCTAGGAATATTCTGCATGATTTTAAAGCAAGATGTTCATTTACATAATATTTTAAAAATCATGTTCTAACTCACAGAATACACACACATCCTTCATAAAGATTAACCACTTGAAGCTATTTAGGAAAATAATCACTGTTTATTGTGGAAATTAAACAAAATATGTAAATACTGTTGGGACAGCTGACAAATGTAATTACCACTGACCTTTGAAGGATTATCAGGTATTACTTCATCAGTGAAAAAAGTTTTCGTAACTTACACACACACACACAGTGTCATCACTTCATTTTCAGACATGGTAGTACCTTTGCAAACATTGTCTTGCCAGTACCAGGAGGACCATGCATCAATATATTCCTGTACATTCCTCTGTTTCGTTTTGTGTTCTTTGTTGCTATAGCAATGTCCCTGAAACAAAACACAAGCTCATACGATCCTGTGCTAAATATTAATTGACGTGCCACACTAATGACAGAAAGATGATTTGTAATAAAGTATGAAATATGTAGAAACAAGTGGTCATAGCCTAATTAGAGGTACTACTCTGGCATTTGCCTGAATGGAGATAAACTGCAAAAACTATCAGCCAGGATAGTGTAAGTTCATATGGGGACCTCTTGAACACTAGGAAAACAACAAAACTACAGCCGAGTCCTGACTGTCTGCCATATATGGGAATGACGTACACCTGAAAGTCAGAAGTGTTAGCAAATGCAGAAAACTATGCAAAGGCCATGGTGAACATCAACTCAATTTATTACTAAATTATGAAGAACAGGCATCAAATAAAAAAGTCCCAAACAAAAACAATATTTAACAAAATTAAACTTAAAAAAATCAGTTACAGTTATTTGTTCCTGAGCCTCCTTCAATTATCTGTGGCAAGGTCAAACCAGCACTTGAATAGTTGAATGTATGTAGTGGTCACCTCTAGTTACTGTTCAACACAAGCAAAGTGTGATTTCAGTAGCTGTCAAACCACCACTATGACTTATTCTCTCAATTATCTCCACTTCTCTTTTATCACCTTCCACTTGGTTGCAACTAGCATGACTCCTAAGATCTATTATGTAAGTCATCTATTACATCTTGATTCATCCAGTCCTTTATGTTATCATGATTTATGCATTTAGAGCCAAATATAAGCTTCAGTAAAGCAACAGAACTTCTACAATTTTCTCACAATGTTTTCTCTGCTCATTTAGCTTCAATTTGTTGTTTGTTTTTTAATCTTTCTTTCTTTCTCTTCAAGATGTAATTTTCCATAATATAACCATTTATTTTTGCTCACTTTCTTTGCTTGCATGGAATGTCTAGTAAACATCTTTAAGGCTCATTTCCTTACAACTTTACAACAATCTCTTTCTTCAATAACAATGATTCTGAATATGTTAATAATTTTTCTCCAAAAGCAGCCCCACCCCATAATGTTTTTTTCTACTGGTCTATCCAGTCTGTACTGGGTGTGGAAGTCAGAATCTCTGTTTTGTGATCCCCTTTCCACACCCACATTATTTCGCTGCTATTCTTCCTTTCAAACCTTTACCCAAAGAAGCACTGGCAGAACACCACTCTGAAGTGTCACTTGTTTTCCTCTTCCATTCATCAACAGCAACATGACCAACACCACATTCTTCTACCACTTTTACATTTTTTTTGCATATTTTCATCTTTATCTAGTCTTGTAAGTCTTTGAAGTTTTGATCCATGGATCTAACTACTTTCTTTCTGATTTCATTTAACATACTTATAAAATAACCTACTTAATGAGAAATTAGGAAACTCCATGAATACTCTAAAGCACAACTGTGCTTCCATAAACTGAAGCCAGTAACAAAGGCACACTAAAGCAACTGACAATAAATACATGTACAAAATGGTGACAATTAAAATGTAACTGCAAACTGCATGTTGATATGTGTAGTACAGCACACAAGATTACCAAAGGCTGGACAATCAGGGCTCTACTGTACATGTAATTTTTGTCAAGTTACCTTACAATACATAACATGGTAGATGTCAATTTTTACAATGGCCAGGGCACTTTCTGTAGACAGAAACTTGTTTCATGTCACTCACCGGAGACGCTCCTCCAGCTTGGGAGCAAGGATCACACCAGACAGGGCATCCTGCATCCTGAATCGAGAGAAAACTTTCTGCAGAGACTGTATTGGGTGTCTTACTACCTCTATCAGAGAGAATCTAGATGTTTCACGCACCAGTGATGGTTTGCCTGCAATAGGACATGCAACTTGTCATAATTTCTGCTTGGAATTAGACAAAACTTACCATACTTTCTGCCTACAATCAGAAATACTATTTGTCACACTTTATTAAACTTCAAAACCCAATTAACTAAGCAACCAAAGTCCCCCTTGGCCAGCTGGTAAACTATGGTTTGGAGCTATATAAATACAATTAAAAAAAAACCACCATAACCACATCAGTACTGAAATGTTAAATATACATGTGGATATGTGCCATCAAGAACGACATCTACATTCTGAAAAAGTACAATGGTACTACTACTAGAGGTCCCACCACCACCACACTTGAACTTTGTCCACCATATGATTAAAACACAACACTCTAAAGCATTGTGTTTTTGAGACTACCTCTCTTTCTCTCTCTTCCTCCTCAGGAACAAGAGGGGTATGAAGTGCTTACTCATTTGAGCCCGAGAGGTGAAGATCGCAAAATTAACTTTATTTACTACAGGACTGATATGAGTATGCTTCTTCACCTTTCATTGCCTGAAGAGATGAAACTCACCATGTTCTTAGAATGTTGTACTGTAATCAGACAATGGACAGTCTAATTAGAGTGCCACAATAATACAAAAGTTACAACTGTTTATGAAGAAATACCTTAAAATGTTTTGCTCCCCTTAAAATAATGCCATAAGGTAACATAAACGTCTACAGATTAGAGCCGAATTAATGCAAAACTGGCACATCCCAACACCTACACTAATTATTAGTAAAATGAATGAATGTAGCTCACCAAGCCTGGCCTCTATGTATCTGGCTGCTATCCCTGTTGCCCCTTTAGCTGAATACACTCCAAGAGCAAGAAGGGATATACCACCTGCTGCTGCAATAATCTTGTCCCAGTCTGCCAGAAAAGCATGGGCTCCGGTGCCCAGCACTGACCCAGCTGTTCTGCACAAAACATCATAACAATTGTGAGACCTTATCGTGCCACAAATGATATGAGGTGTTGTCTTAAACCCAACAACAAGGCACAGTTGAATTTCTAGGACTCAGGTTTGATGTTTGGGAAGTCCTAGTTTTCAATGATAATCTAGAGGCAAGCCGTCATGATTATGGTTTTATCATTTTGCCCACTCACTCCAAATGAATTCTGGAAGAGAAGGTCCAAAATGCTCTAACCTCCTTCTTCACTGTACACAAATTACATAGTTGAGGAACACAATATGGAGAATATCAACAGGTTTTCGATATGAACCACATTAGTGAGCATTCATAAGCACTTGCCATGCAAGGGGGTTACAATCCTGAAAAATTACATGAAAATCAAAACTGCAATGTGCAATGTTAAGACCTTCTGCGAAACTTGGGGTTATCAGAACCAAAGACACATGAAGTACAATAATTTTTAAGTTAATAACTGACAAACACAAAAACATTTGTGGTGGTATTCAGTGGAATGATGTCAGTGTTCCCATCTGAAAGTTGTTCATTACCAAATGATGCAGACTGCACAGTGGAAAGGAGGGACTGAAGACACAGTGAAATAAGAGATCTTCAATTCCTTTTGCTTTTTCTGCATGTCCTTATACTGGTCCTTGTATGGTGCTATGACATCCTCCATATTATGCTTAAATTTCAGGCACCTATCCATGCATTGGTTGATGTCAGCGAAATGACTAAGTTATCTGCCACCAGGAGGCCTTTATTCAGAACACTGATGGTCAGCTGATGACTTTCCACAACAGCAACAAAATCTTCTTCACCATATGCTTCACACAGTGCTGTCACCTGTTCAAGGTCATTCTCTGTTAACTCAACAGCATGACAATCGAGAATTTGCTGGATATCACCCTCCCACAAATCTATGAACGTCCTGGGTACCTTGTGGCAGCCACATGATCAGTAAATGCTTATTTTCCTATTCTCTTCACACTCTGCAGGATCATCCACTCCTTAAAATGTTCAAACCAAACTTCACCGACAAGGAAGCTGCCCTTCTCCTAGCCCAAAGACATCGCACAGTGGTTGTATAATTACCTGGCTGTTTGTCTCACCACAGCACAACTGCCTTAAACACAAGGTCCTTTCCATATTTTTAAGGAAGACATCATTACAATCTAGGCAAGAAATTTTCACACATGATGACACACTGGCCTTGATGATTTCTCCAGAGCTGTCTTAATTCTTCTTTATGAAATAAATCATTGATTCAAAGAGACCAAAATGGCATCCCAACCACAGCAATGTTCACTCCCTTGTCCAACTTGTCCCACACACCCAACTTTCTCCAACAGAGAAGTCACATTCTCCTTTTTTATCCTTAGGCTCTTCATCAGCATGCCAATCACCCTTTCAGACATAATTGCAACACTAGAGCACCAATTACATCTAAAAGTTGTGAGTACAATCAACATACAATGTGCATTGTATACCTAGGTAGCTACTGAGTGAGACAGGCAGGCAGATGTGGCCTTTTTATATATTACTACACAAGTACTATGAGTAATCAATGGAACTACACAACAGTGCATGAGGGTTGCTATAAAAATACTCCGATGACTAAGTGAAATTACAGTGTGAATACACCTGAACAAAGTGGGTCTGTTGTAGGGATAAGAGATTTTTTAGCTGTTTTGGTTACACTGCTTAGTTTGGTATACAAGAACTAACATTTCAGAGAACCTGCTGCCCCTTTCTTAAAGTGTACAAGAATCAGATGAAAGTAAGAGGCAGCAGGTCCCCCCACAATGGTACCTTATACTGAACAACACAGCATCATATCCTAGAAGACAAATTTTCATACCCAATGCCAAGACAGCCTCAAATCTCATATGGAAAAACTATTTTATTTTGGTCTTCACAACTAAAGAGTCATGAGATCCATGACATTAAGCTATGAGGCACTCTTTAAAATGCCTTGCACAAATGGAAAAAACATAGAAAAAAAATCCAGGACAATAATAATTAAAAAATATACAGAGAATTTAACAATAAATAAATCATCACATAGCAAAACACATAATAGGGACATGTTTTAAAAACAGCTTAAGATGGAACATCAAATACGGTTTTCAACCTGGAACTAAAAAGAAACTGAGGAAGCCCATAATACAGATGGAAACAACAGGTTAAGAGATAGCATGACAAGGAAAGAAAATGACAAAAATAAATTTTGGGAAAACACAGCAAAATGGAGAGGCTTGTTTGTGAAATAACCAACATAAATAAGAAATATTTATGGATAAACACAGGAAGAAGCCCCAACTAACAGAATAAAGGGGGTCACAGGTTTTTTATTAGCTGATGTAGCAGATGTGCCAAACAATTACAGGACCAAATGAACTGCTCACTTGATTGACTCCAGAACAGTAACCCTGTTCTCAGCAGCCTTTAACCTGATCTGCTCCAGTGTCAGGTCTTGGTTTTCTCGGTCTACCTTTGCTTTTGCTCGAAGTTCTGCTTCCACTCTTTTCATTTCATTCTTGTGCCTCAATTCCATCTCATGTTCAATGGTGGCCCTGCGCATTGCTTCCTGCTTTGCCACAGATTCCTCTTGACGCCTAAGGTTCTCATCGTTGATTCGCTGCTGCTGCTGAAGTTGGTCCTCATACCTTACATTAAAAAATTATACATTTTAAACAAAATTTAGCAACTATGTCTATTACTGGGCTGAAGAATTTCCTTTATAAGTGAGCTGGATATATAAGGGTCTGAGATTGGTTTCCTGCTGTTCCAGATATGGTCTGTATGGCACTTTCTAGAAACCACTCACTGAGCCTAGGATATAGAATTCATTCCTGAGGTGATAAGATCATCATGTAAATTATAATATACAAAAGGGGCCTACATATTACTGTGGGCTACCAACCAGAGTTGATGGGGATTTTTTCTACCATATTACCAAGACCAAAAGCATGTAAAGAAGAGACATTTTACAAAACACCTCAACACGTGTAATACTCCATACTTAAAATTCACCTTTTCCGAGCCAACTGATCCTGATATTGTGCACGAAGCTGGTTTTGTTTCGTCTCCTCTTGCAATGTCTTTCGTTTCTCGTCCCCATCCACCCTCTTCTGTTCAACCTTGCTGTGCTCAATATGAGCTTCATATTCCTTCATTTTGGTAACGTATTCCTGTTGTTTTGTTTGCTCTTGTTGTTTCGACAGATCCAGTGCTTCCTTTGCAAATCCTAAAATATATATATATATATATTAACAAAAAAAGGAAAACGAATGAAATACATAACTCGAATTTCCTATCTTCCTTGTACATTTTAATGTCATATAAACCGCAGTGCTTATTCAACTTACCATTCTTGTCATTACACAGTTCTACTTACTTGATCTTTCAAGATCTTTTGCAGCTTGAGCTGCTCTCTCCAAAGCAGAGGAATCAAACCGGTATGCTTCCATGACCTTTTTCGTGCTTTTATCATCGCTACCTCCGCCACCACCACCTTCAGAAGGAGGTGTGGGAATCTGAGTTCCTTCCGGGGGTGGTTGGTTTCCCCGATAGCCAAATAACCAGGACATTTCAACTTAAAAGCCTTTAATTGTCCACACCGTACTACAGAACACGAGGTCTCCTGCTCACTCTCACGCACGGATATACTGGTTCCGTACCGCTAATGCTATTTGACCAATGAGCGCCTTCCCATGAAACCATGGTTCAGGTAATAAAGTTCGTGAATACAGACAGGCTCCGTTAAAAAAAAAGTTCCGCCTTAATTAGTGTAAACAAGAATGAATGTTCACGTACTTCAGCAATATGTTCCTCTTTTTATGTGGTTTCCCTATTCTTTCTTCAAAAATTGTAATGTGTTGGAGAATAAGAAACAAGATTAGAGGTAAGCGTACAACATGCGACACGCAATGAGATTGTGTTTGAATTCAGCGCCATGGGTGTAGTAAATGCAGATTGCATTGTTTTGATCCATAGTAACGAATGTAGCAGATGAAACTGCATGGATAAGAGTATAAAATTAAACCACGCAAGCCAGTAATTCCGTATGGTGATCTTGAGATTGGCAGTGTATGCATTTCAGTATGAACAGCAGATCTCACGCAATAACACGTCTGGATTTCATTCACATTCCTTTACAGTATGTTAGTATCTCCTAATGAACATTTTTATTTTGATATTTGACTTCTCCAATATTCTTGTTGGACTGCAGCCCTCAAGGACGAGCCGTCCTGTTCATACATAGCTGTTTGCAACAATTAATTTACTACAGTCGGATCACAGAGTACTACTTGGACTACCAGGTGCAGAGATTAAAGCGTATAGAAAAGCACGGATTACGCGGTATGAATCATCCGAAGCAGACTCAATGGTCAAACGTGGGCGCACGCACACAC
>Ga0123353_10017171_pt1 | contig 10619 bp, 6 predicted proteins | sample TergutLab28metaG_3_FD_92763 | JGI IMG/M metagenome (GOLD analysis project Ga0123353, IMG submission 92763) | Labiotermes labralis P3 segment gut microbial communities from Petit-Saut dam, French Guiana - Lab288 P3 | ecosystem: Host-associated > Arthropoda: Insects > Digestive system > Gut ... | reverse complement strand
GAACAGAGCAAATAATCGAGCCCCCCCCCCCATACAAAATGTTGCCCGTGACTTCCTTTCCAGAGCGCTGGACAATGTTCAAACTAGATGGCGTGGGTATGTTGTAGATGCAAATGGATTACTCGCATGCCGGGATATGATTGTCACATTAAGTCGCACGAAAGAAAGTACGTTTCATAGTCCAAAAACAGTTTCTCATGCGCACCATTCTTTTTGTATTTGTATGTAAATCGGAAGACGGAATGTTTCTCATTACCATGTATTTAGTGCAGACAGGTCCCACCAGCCCCAATGACTTGGATGGTAACAGCTATACTCATAAGCATTAAATAGTACCCGATATAGCACCTTGTTTCTAAGCGTAACCATTTTAAGGGACAGCAGGTGACAGTTAACACAAATTGACAATAGTTCGTTCCAGAAGGCGTACACTAAAACTGCAGAGCTGTACTTCTGGAAGTGTACTGTGTATTGCTAACGTAGCTTTTGTGGATTGTACTGATGATCTTTCACTTTTGAGCGACCGTCTGAAATAGAACGGCTTTGACGGCTGTCAAAATTATTCCAAGAAATACTTTAAACAACGTTCTTTTTCGACTCCCAGGAGTGATATTTGAATATCAGTCGCACATTGACCTTGTATGTGGCGCGGGCGGTTTCGAAAAAATTTGGCCTGCGTGTGGGCAACTTGATGTTTGCCCTTATTATGGGAACAAACCCATCAGATGATCGTGTATGGTAATATACTCTTTGAATGAGTAAGTGGAAAAATCTAGCCAGTACTAACACAAAGAAGTTGAAGGGCGAAAGAAATTTAAAAAGAGTTGGAGGATGCATTAACAGTGTGATAGGGCCTGACAAGGCTAAAAATGCCACAGAATTTATGTTGTTAAGGAAAGGACGAAATAAATCGGATAATTTAAAACAATTGCATCACATTTCAGTAACACGTTTATCCCATGTTTCGGCAAAACTGGATTCAAAACATTATTTAAACTACACTATGTATTATGTAAATAATACGTATAACTGAACACTGAGGCGCGTTCGTGCAACCATTGTTGTAGTGGGAAAAGAGTAAGTATTACAATTCTGAATGTGTGTTTGTAGCCGTAGGTATCCAGCATGCAATGCGCATGCGCCATTTTGTCGCCTGTGGCCTGTCCGGCTCGTCAGTAATTATCCACATTGTCTCATAAACGACACGATTTCCGAAAAAAGAAGAGATCGAACAAAAAAAACACGTGTTTTGATTTCTCTACAGCATTTGTCTGAAACGTTTCTCATTCTTAGAAGAATTGAGCTAGGTGCGATAAAAAATGTGTATTGGTCTTCATGTAAAGTACCCGTTATTCTTATCAGATTTAATGAAACTTGAAGTTCCTCGACAGATTTTCGAAAAATACTCAAATATCAAATTTCATTAGAGCCCGGCACGTGGGGGCGGAGTTCTTTCATGTGGACAGACGAACGGACGGACAGACATGAAGCTAATTACAATTGATAACCAATAAGATGCAACTATTTTGATTTGCTTACTTCTAATCGGCTCTACATGTTTCGGGCGATGTTTTCGCCCATCATCAGGAGCTTATCAATGTAACTACAGCTTCTGACTTCGTCCATCGATGTTGCTGCTGGCTGGAGTTACGTATTGGGTGGAACTGACTTAAGTCAGCAGCAGCAACATCGATGGACAATGCCAGAAGCTGTAGTTACGTTGATAAGCTCCTGATGATGGGCGAAAACATCGCCCGAAACATGTAGAGCCGATTAGAAGTAAACAAGTCAAAATAGTTGCATCTTATTGGTTATCAATTTAATTGCGCTAACGATGCACGGAAACACGAACGTAAAGGCATGAAGCTAATAGTTGCTTTTCGCAATTTTGTGAACGCGTCTAAAAATGAGATTTCCATCATATTAATAAATTTTTATTGTCGGCCTGTATTTGTATAAAGTACGAATACCTGACGATGGCCACGTATGATCGAACGTGTAGTAGGTCGACGTACAATAAGTTAGTCAGCGTAATGGCTGATGGTTTTCGTTCTCCATATTTATGTAGATAATGAATATGGACACGTGTTCAAACTCGGAACGTTCATGAAGGAATGCTGTCTGCGTCAACAAGAGTTCACACAATCGCTGCCACCAGACTCTTGGCCTTTTCTGATTCGAGTTTAAAACGTCTAGTTTTTGTGGGCCCGGTTTGTATTGGTACATTCTCATGCATTACATTCCAATGTGATAGCCAATTATCCGGATGTTCTTTGGTGGTTGTTACGTTATTCTCATTTCTTTAATATAATCATTCCATGTATGGTCTCATTCTGTATGCCGCAACTACTGTGAAGAATGAACACATTTCTTCCTTGTCAGTTCTTATTGGTTGTGCCGTTTTCAGTCCTCCGTTCATATGTATTTCTAAAAGCATCCTTTGACTAAGGTTAATACGTTTGGCGTTTACTTAATACCGTACATTTTATAGTTCTTCAGACCCATTTAACTATTTAGCTTTATATTAACAACTTGTGTTTTCTCTACGGCATACGTTACAACATATTTCTTGGCTACACGTTCTCTTTTTAAACCAGGTTTTGTTCTTATCATCGGCTGTTTTTCTCTAAACCATTTTTTTGGGGTTCTCAAGTGGAAATTTTGTACTGTTCCTTGAGTGTTGGAGTGAACTAACGCGGACACTCTTCCCATGAAGTCGGGCCGACCTATCTGACATAGGTTCGTTTCACGGCTGTGATGTTTGGAAAATCTGCTGTATTTTGCAGGTTAAAATCTTGTATAATTGGTTATTATTTTTTAATTTGTGGTTGCTAAACTGGGCACTTTTTCTTACGTTGAAAGCAGAAAGTGGAAACTGGAGGGGAAAAGTTATAGTCATTAGTCGCAGTTATGCCAATCGATTTCCGAAATGCTGTACTGACAATGAACTTACACAGTTTCTTAATTAAGATTTCTCCATCTTTGTACGGAACCGGAGTAGCGTAATCGGTATAGTGACTAGATCGTGGGCTGGACCGTTTGGGGTTTGAACCCCGGTAGGGCCGGCCGGGGCGCGAATTTAATCACTCACATCAGTCGGTACAGAGTTATGGGTGAGTGGAGCTATACCTCTGCTCCCACCCTGTTTGCCTTAATGGCGTTGGCAGGGACAGCTTTGCCTTTTACCATGTTCGTATGTAGCAGATTATAGTGGATTGCTTCAACACCCCATTTCAGGTGTCCGCTTTTGCTTTACAAATTTTAAATTTGTAGTGTGCCATGATATTGAGTACGTTTTCTTGAAGTTTCTTAAGAGCTTGCCAATTCGTAAACGACACACTTTTGAGTATGAACTTGTGAACAATTTTGCTTTTTTTTCCCGCCAAATGAAGTTTCGCGTATGTGCTGTCGCCTTCACATGAATAGTCGCTGTTGGGTGGCCAACAGTGCTTCGTGCCTACTGGGGATCTCGAGCCGCAAGCCGGATTTCCTGACATTTTCGCGGTTTTCCTTGGTTCATCTGAAGAAGTGCGGATTTCCTTAAACTAAGCACTGTAGCTTTGTTCCAGTTTGCGCAGTCATAAGCATACTTATTCAGTGTTAGAAGATCTTTCCTCATCGCTTATCGCAAACTCCATGAATGAAGAAAATTAGAGGCTGCAAAATTCCTATAAGTTATAGTGTTTCTCTAATGAGGCCGAGTGCTGTGTCCTGATATGGTAACGGAACTTTTCTAAAATTAGCTTCATATTTTCAGCAGAACTTTAGGTTGTTTTATCATGGTATGTGTAAACCAGTGATGTACTACTGGCTGCTGAATCACGTTATTTAACGACGCTGTATGTTGCTGATCGTGATAGTGTCTGTGATAGGTGAAGGAATGAGTGTTGAGAATTGGTGGAGTGTTACTGATGGGGGAGAAACCGTATATCTCGGAGGAGAGCCTGTTCCATTGTCCGTCAGGGCCACGTGGAGTGGCTTGGGATTGAACCTGCGCCTCCGTAGTGAGAGGCCGGCGACTAACCAAATTAGCGTTGAATATAAGTGTTAGGTGGGGTCGTGAATATTAAAGAGGCAAAGAATGATAGATTTTTCTATTGCGGAGGGGAATGGGCCCTGGGCCCTGTTATCCAACAACTGTAATTTGGCCTATTAGATTGTTTCTTTATACCTTACGTCTTTTTGTTTTGAGGCAGCCAGCAGTGTCATGTTAACCGACAAACTAGTGCGGTTGATTTCTGTTTAGTTCTGTAATAAATGACCTACTTTCAGAGCGGAAGTGTTCCCTGACGTGTGTACAGAAACCCGCGATAGGACAGTATCCTGTGCCATGTAAATGCAGCTGACATCTTGTTTCCCCATAACACGTTTTAATATTATCTTCTCGTCTGCGATTGCATCTTCAGAGTGATATTTTCTTTCGAGGTTTCACAGCAATTTTGTCGTATTTTTGCCATGCGTGCCGCACGCCACACCCACTTGAGTCTCTTGACGTGAATAAATGTCCTTGCAATATCAGGGGAAGTATGCAAGGCATGAGGCTCCTGATGATGTTAATTTTTACTTTACTGCCACTTCCTTGCCCTCGGGACAAAAGTAATATCTAGTAACGAAACATTGGCATATCTTTTATTGATAATTCGACACGGATTGTAAGGGCATTGTGCTCTTTACCCCCTTTTTTTTTAATTTGCATTTTTCTTTACGAAACCGGACCATGATTCACCAACTTCACCATCTTCACGCTGGGCTGTTCGCGATAAGTTGGCAGTTTTTCACTGATTCATTAATTTGCCTGCTTTTGTGGCACTTGAAGATTCATTGTTGTGCTCGCAAAATACCATCTGCTGGCGCCCACGCGATTCACTTGAATTCAGTACACATTCTAACATCCTGTTTCTGAGGATCCATTTTAATATTATTCCCCGTTTACGCTTGTGTATCTCATACATGGAATTCTTTGAGGCTTGTCGGGCAAAATATATACATTTGTCACCCCTCCCCCTTTCCCCTTTTGCGTGGTACGCGTTTTGTCATCCTCTACTAATCGCCTTACTATGTGATCAGGCACACGGTTCACGTGTTTTTTTTTAATGTTTTGCTGACCGTGCATCTCAGTATAATCTTAGTAACTTGCCAACTTAATGCACAAATTATTGTTTTGTAATAAGTTTACTATATTCCTGTACATGTTTCGAGCACTACATGCTCATCGTCAGGAGGTCAAATTGTAGTATACAGCATCTGGTATCATCACACACACCGGACGGCCGCCTACAGTGTGTGATGATACCAAATGCTGTATAATACAATTTGACCTCCTGATGATGAGCACATAGTGCTCGAAACATGTACAGGAATATAGTAAACTTATTATAAAACAAGAATTTCTGCATTAAGTTGGTCAGTTACTAAGGTTCACGTGTGTTTTCTTCATCCGCCTGTTGTTTCCATTTCTAGGTCGTAATATAAGCATAAGTTGTCCAGGTGATATGCCGGAAGTTGTACTTCTGTCATGTGTTCCCCAAATTCTTGTACTGTCCAGTGCAAAGATGTTTCTGGTCCGATAATCAAATTCTAGGCGGTGGTTTAAGCTAAGAGCGATGGAAGGAATGCGATGTGTAATGAAGGCAAGACTTTGTGTTTCTTTCGCGAACTGTGCCCAGTGAAAGCTTGATACAGACTGCCGTACGGTTGTTTTAATCGACGCAGATATTGTGGTTGATGCCCCATACGGCTGTTGTAACCAAACCGTTATTCGCACAAACAGGAGTAGAAAAAAGTGTATTGCAGTTCGGAGTACACGTATTATACTCGCACACAGAATTCATTGCGATTTTGTAGGCTTATACTTTACAGCCTTTGATGCCGAATTATTACAGATGAAAACTCATTTTTCCGACATAAATTACACTACATACAGTCCCTGTCACATCGTTTTTACGAACCGTTGTTGAACAGATACATTTTACGATGTATCAAATCGTATATAGCCCGAAATTAATTTTATTGTGTTCGTATTTACTTAAATATTAACCATGTGACACGATGCTATGTGTCCAGCTTGTATTTTCCACAGTTTCGCAGCACGAAGCTTAACAAATTTCTGTACAGCGTGACGTATATGAAGTGGGAATTACACCTGTAATGATTCGATTTGATCCGAAGTTAAATGCACCTGACATTCTCAAGCGTAGATTTTCAATTTCAGCTGTCACTGAAATGTAGTAGTTTTAGAGATGAAAGTCGCTGACGCACCAAGCGATCATTACGCATGAATGTTATGTACTCACATGAATAATTCTCAGCGTTCACTTTATGTGCGTAAGACGAACCGTCATCGGACTCACATTGTAGTTTTGTGAGATACAGAGCTGTGCACTCTTGATAGGTGACTGCCATTCTTTCGGAGAAAGTCACTGCAACGTTTTGACACTGTAGGGCTTTGACGATGGTGTATGGACTCACTGACACAATATATTTTCTCGGATGGCTTCCGAAACACCGTGTTTTTTTTTTAATATGGACAATGGACAAAAGGAAAAGATTGTGTCAGTGATAGCAACTTTTATTTGAAAGTTTTTTTTGGGGGGGGGGGGGGGGGAGGGAGGGGGGCGGTTTTTGTTGGAGGAAAAACAAGGACGGTATTAGTATACATGGCATTAGTAATGTGACGTGCTTTGGAAGAGTAGATTTGTATCAGTAGTAAATGAATTTCAGTGTCAGTTCGGTGTATCTACGAAAGTGTGTAAAGAATGTGTTCGGTCATCGTTCGACTCATGTTATTTCTAACAAAACCTTGTGGTGGCCATGTAATGGACTGGAAACCCAGTACCTAGTCAACTGTGAATTGTCCATTTTTCACGTTCTCCATCTCCTGTGTTCTCTGTCTTGCAGTGGGGAATTCTTTTGTCCCCGTGAGCGATGCTGAAGTACGTAGCGTAATTCTCCGTAGGAACTTATTATCGCATTGGACACAAGTGCCTGGCCGCGTCCCCTCAACTGTCAGATTTTATGGAAAAATTAACATTGCAAATACCCACTCTCGGCATTTAAATTGGATGTCAGCAGGGTGAGTGATTTTGTCTCCAGCTAAACGTGAATTACATACCTTGGTAGTTCTTGAAACCAATTCAGCTCTGATTGTTAGAGGCAGTTCTGAATTTTAAAGCAATACCCGTATTGAATTACTCTCCCTGATGAGGCATATGCCTTTGATATATTTGACACATTTTCCCTCGTTCGATTTAGGGTTTTAGGGGTTTAAATTTCTTTCTCATACGGGGATTACTAACATTGTCACTGTTAGAACAACTGATGTAAATGAAACAAATTTATTGTTCTACACACATACAGTTCGGAACTCAGATTTGCGGCCTTAGATTCTGAGCTCAGTCCGGAACTGTGTGTGTTTCAAATTCACGTGAAGCAGTTATCATCCTATGTTAATAAAAGTGGAAATGTTACATAACAGTTATAAAATATGTTGGAAAGGGTTCGAAAACTGAACCTTAAATTAATTGATGTTATTTTTAGGAGGGGTCTGTCCCGCCAGTAACCGCACGCATATGTAAGTTACATTTTTTTTTGTATGTTATGGCTTAGGCTTTAATTTGCTGGTGTGTATATCAAGAGTTGAAGGATTATAAAGTTGTGTAGTCTTGGTGGGTGTTACAACTCTTGTTTCATGATTCTCGTCTTTTAGCAATTTTCTACCGACTTACATGAAAGTCTGTCGAGAGGCCCAAACTTTGGTTAAAGTCGGACAAAAACATAGAGCACTTCACACTTTACGTTTTATTGTTGCAGGCGATAAAAACTCGCCGTAAAAGCATTGTTGTGCAGCACTTTAACATGTAGCTTAGCACCTCATATAGAATGCGTTATTTGCTTTCCATCACAATAGTGGTTACGTGAACGCGCCACAGCGTTACGTCATACGTACATTTCCTATCTTGTTATTCATGTCCTGTGGTTTCTGAGATACTAAACGGGAGGGTATTATTGAGTGTCGTCTCTCGTAACTCTGCGAACCTGGAGCTTATTTTTTAAAACGAAGTTTTATGTTGTAGACTCTTGCACAAATTCGTCATATCATCTGGAATTCAACGAATATCCGTCCATTTGGATGTGCTACTTCACGTAGGTGCCTCAGAATAGATTTGCAGGCCGTACAGTTCGTGACCAAAAAAGTGTAGTCTCTCATTGAAATATTTATCTGACTTTGCAGAAAGCTTCCTTTTATTGTATTATAGCGTAGACGTTGGTAGCGACTAAGGCTAGGGGATGGACGGTGAAGGGTTTGGTTCCCGACAGGCCGGAGAGCTCTCTGTTACGAATGCGCCCACACCGGCTATGGTGGTCACTAAGCCTCTAATTCGGAGAATATCGGGGTTCTTTCACCGGGGGTGAATCGGCCGTTGGCGTGACGTTGACCACCTCCATCTCGTGGCGCTATCAAGAATGAGTGGTACATACCCATTTTTACCTTCACGTGAAGTGATAATGGTATGAGGAAGTGCTGCTGCCGAGGTTTGAGTCCAGATTTCCTTGTAATGAAACAATCGTTCATTATCTGTTTTGCTGTCTTTCAGCTAAAATCGGTAACCGGTGGAGAGCGACTTCTTGTCGCGTTCGCAGCTACAACTCGGACCGTAATGAAGGTCAAACACGCAGTATGTATGTCCCATGCTCTTCCTGTTAATGGTCATGGTAGAGGCAAGGCTAATGTATGTGTAATCCCATTCGACACAGTGCACGGCTTCATATTAACATGTGGTTGGAGTTGTACGCAGTTCGCGTGACTTCAGCCCTGTTATGTGTGTGTGTGTGTGTGTGCATTTTTTTTTTATGGAACTAAACGTTTAACATGCTTCTGTTTATGATCGTTTAGCTTAAAGTCGAGTTATATTCTGCTTATATGAGTTCATCAAAACTCAGCGTTTAGGAATTGAAAGTTTAGAAGAAGTAACTGCGCGAAAATCTGCAAAATATGTGGGCTATGCGTTCATATTCTGATTGGTTGCATGACGGCGACAATCAGAATCATTCAGAAACTACCTGAACAACTTTCCTGGGAAGCAGGACGTAAAGGAATGCAGACAACAGCCATACTTCACACTGCACTAAGATTGCGGAAAGTACTGATGTAAAAGTGCACAAAATATCATCAAATGTGCCATAAATTGTAAACACAGAATGGCTGCAACATTATATAACCTAGAAACATGGTTTGTTTCGGGTATGTAATTGTAAATTCCGTGCATAAGGTGCTGCTGCTGCTGCTGCCACCACCACCATCACCAACAATATAATGGAGTTCACCCTTCTTTTCTTGACGCTGTCTTGCGATTAAACCGCATTGATGCGTCGGCTTAAAATATACTGAGCATAGTAAAACAGGCGTTTATTTTTTCAGCATAGTGCGGAGCTGAATTTTTTTAAGCGATCAAAATATTTTCGATTTCCTACGCTATTTGAGGTTACAAACTTCGTCGCCCTTCCTACAAGCGGCTTTCAGCACAGTTGATACCACTCTGAGCCACGTGTTCACAAATTCTTCGGAGTTGAATTTAGAAAGAGGAGCCCGTGCGGTATTGATAAACAGTAAAGTCAACAGATAGTCAATTAGAAGTGAAGCCATGTTGAGGTGACGTACGTAAATTCGTTCTATTGAGGCAGCGTTCACATTCGGCTGTTTGCACTGGCGCCGTCACAACACCGAATGTTTAAAGAATGCAGAAAACGACTTTGCTTTCTGCGTATGCAAATTCTCTTAACGCCCGCACACTGCCCACCACTTACAAACGGAATACTACCGTGGCACTGTGTTTACCACGAGTCCGAGATGGCTACATCCCTGCATGGCGGTTCAGCGAATTCAGATTTTCTTCTTTTCAGTACCCTATGTACAGATAATGTGTTCTTTTACCAGAACCTTCCAGGCGCCGGTATTATTTCTTTAGGACACAAAATTACCTGCTTCGTTTACAGTGCATTTTTGTCCTCTTCCACATTTATCATCACATTCACGTTAATTTCATGTGCCGGTTGACGCCTAGTGTGTTCTAAAATGCTCGTTATCACAGCGGTAACACTGTACGTCGAATAATTATCGCTGGAGGGCATTGTGTAGTCACCACAGCACATTTAACGCCGAACTTTTGCGTCTGGCCACAGTTTGTGATAAGAGGTACAATGACGGACTTAGCAGCCGACACAACGATGAGTTATTTGGTTTTCTCTCAATATTGCCTTCAGGTTGCCAGCATTTCGTACCTACTGTTCTCCAACAGTGGTGGTGGCGGCGGGTTTCATTCGAAGGATAGCAGGAAGGGTCAAAAGCGTTTGTTTTTTAGTCACAGTTGTCACTGTTACTCCCCCTACTCAGTGCCGCAAGAGGTCCCATTATTTAACCTTTTGACGCCTAATGTCAACTGTAGTGGTCATACCGCACCGCTAACCTCTAAAGTTGCATTTTGTATATTTATTCGACAAATATAGGTACTGGATATTTTAAACATGGTATATCCTCTCCGTTTTTTTTTCTCTTCAAAATGCAGTTTGTTTCATAATTCTAACGTATTTGGTTCCTGTATTATTCACATTTTATATACAGG
>Ga0123353_10017170_pt1 | contig 10619 bp, 6 predicted proteins | sample TergutLab28metaG_3_FD_92763 | JGI IMG/M metagenome (GOLD analysis project Ga0123353, IMG submission 92763) | Labiotermes labralis P3 segment gut microbial communities from Petit-Saut dam, French Guiana - Lab288 P3 | ecosystem: Host-associated > Arthropoda: Insects > Digestive system > Gut ... | reverse complement strand
ATTCCGGCAATATCAAATATGTCCATTTTATGCGCTATCCATGATATAATGTCCTATGGAATACGCATTTTACTATAATTACCAAGTTTAACGCAATAGATGTTTATTGCGCTGTAGTATTAAGGGATGTCTTGGAAAGTGCAGTTGAAGAGTGCAGTTTCTTGAATTATTTGAAAATCTGCAACAATCTTAATTTTCGTTCAGGACCGCCCAGATCGGGGTAAAGAATTTCAAGCAGTTCCAATGACTTTTTTGCCTCGACTTGCCTGCCGCGTTTCGCTTGGATTCGCAACACCGTTTCTTTGGCGTCCCACCAAAGGTCCGATCGTGGAACGGCGTGTTTTTCGACATTTTGCCAGATTTTCAATGCCATTTCCATCGATTTTTCATCGTTTTGATCGGCAAGTACCCGTCCCAGCGAAGCGTGAATCGAAATGTTCTCCGGATGAGACTTGAGAAGTTCACGAAACAGGTCGATACTTTCCTGGATTTTACCCAGGTGCGCCAAAGCCACGGCATGAAGACGCTGAAGTTCAAGCTGCTGCTCGGAAGAAAAAGCGGATTGATGCGTCTCCAAAGATTGGATGACAGACAGTTGTATCGCGGCAATCGTTTGTCTGATTTCCCGGGATGTTCCCACGGCCATCCGTTCAAGATGATCCAAGACGGCCAGAAGAATATTCGGGTCACTTTGGTCCCTTTGGTTGAGATTTTCGACCGCTTCCACAAATTTTCCCTGTCCGGCCAACGAACACGCAAGCAGTGATTGCGCCGCCGCTTTCCATGCCGGTGTTGCATTGGTGTAATCGCGCAACGCTTTGCGGAGCATCTCCTCGGTGCTTTGATAATCAAACTGCGGGGCCGCCGTTGTCGAGTCGGCAACGTGTTTTTCGGTCGCGTGTTTGTCGGTTTGTGCCGCGTAACGAAGCCGGAATTTTGCCGCTTCCAGAAGAGCGATTCCGTCCGTTTCGGTCCATTGCGTGATCAGTGATCCTTGAGAATCGAGAATCCGACGGGAAAACCATTCCGCCGCTTCACGACTGAGCGATTCGGTGAGGTCGGAGGTGGTCGTTTCTGCAACAAGAAAGTCGTAACACCGTTTCACTTCGGCCAGGACTTCCGCCCCCAATGCCGACCGATTACCGATCGGGGCAAGCACCTGAATGGCCTCACGATACCTTTGTTCGTTTTCCAGCAATCGGGCGGCGTCGATTCGGAGTGACTCCGACTGCGGGGACTGAGGCCACGTCAGAAAATGCTCTTCAAGCAGCTTGATGTAATCGGCCGGAGAAAGGACTTCGAGTTCGACCAGTCTTCCGGCATGATAAACGGCCCAAAGATGAACCGTTTCCGCCTCGGGGTTGACCGGAAACTCCATCGCCAGGTTTCGGAACCGTTCCATGGCTGCCTTTTCGAGGGTTTTGAGTTCCGTGGAACCTTTGTTTCTGGCCTGCAGAGCCTGTTGGTGAAGAATCAATCCCGCTTTTTTGGCAAACCGGAACGACTCTTCAGGACGTGACGTTTTGAGTGAATCCGCCGCCTGATCGTAAATCCGAATGGCTTCGGCGTCGTTGCCGGAACGTAAAGCGGCATCTCCCCGTTGTTCGGCAAGTTGCGAATCATTGCGAAAGAGTCCTTCGAATCGTGTCATGAGAAGTTGTGCCCGGTGTCCCCAGTAAGGACCGAATGACGATTCGAGCAATTTGGCCTGATTGATCATTTTGTCGCGCCATGTTTCCGGCTGATCCCCTTTTTTCCAAAGCTCCAGATACGTCTGGAATCGGGCCAGTTCGAACTGTGGTGAAATGCCGGGAGAAACATCGGTGTTGTCGATCAACAAAAGAGCCGATTGCGGGTCGTCTTTTGCAAGTGCCTGCAACACCGATTCGGTTTTCGCCAGAATGACGATTTCCATTGGTGGATTTTTGTCGAAAAGTGTTTGCAGGAGAGTCGCCGCCTGCTGAGTCTTTCCGAGAAGACGTAAAACCTCAATGTTGTCGATCCAGGCGTTCCAGAAAAGCGGATCATCAGCGAAAAGCGGGTCATCGGCGGAAACACGAATCAATGGGTCGAGAATTTCGACGGCCTGCTGTAACAGGTCCATCCGTTCCGGTGAAGCCTCCGGATGACAAAGAGCCAGATTTTTCAGGATCGCCGCCTGGTAGAACCGGAAGTACCGGGAAAGGAAAAGATATTGCTGTTCGTTATCGGCGTCGACTGTTCGTTTTTTTTCCTGGATTATCCCAAGTTCCGATTCCGCGATTTCATGAGCACGCGACAGAATTTTCATGACCCTATCGGGAGAAGTTGTGCCGGCAGCTGTGCCGGATTCCGATTCCAGTCGCAAAAGTTCCGCAAAGGTCAAATCGGAAGAAACGGCCTGGAGCCAAAAAAGCGACCGGTATGGCGTTTCAATGTCCTTGCGCGTCCATTCCTTGCAAACGGCCTGAAAACGGGCATCAATGGCGTTTCGTTCTCCCGGAGGAGCGATGATCCATTGCAAGGTCAGCAAGCGGAGCAGTTCCCGGGCATAACCTGTTTTTCGCGCAAAACCGGTTGCCGGTTGCCTGATTTTTCGATGACAATAGAACTCCGCCGTTTCAAAAAGTGTCAGGTCTTGGAGTCCCTGGAGATATTTCACCTCGTTTTTTCCAAGGAGATCAACGGTCAACCGGTCCTGGAGGGAATTCGGCTCCCCGGCAAAGGAAATCCATGAAAACCATGAAAAAAGCCCTATCCCTAAAAGTACGAGACAGACATTTTTCCCCATGCTGCCAAAACGGATCATGGGGAAACTGTCAAGGATGAGAAAATTGTCAAGGATTTCGGTCAACCGTTGTTTCATACTCGTCGGCAATAATTGTTTCTGAACATAAGCAATTGTTTTTGAATACAATTTGTTCTGCGCCTTGAATATAGCAGAAATTGGATAATCCTTCCAGTAAAACGCGAAAAAACGTCAACCGTCTCAGGGAAAAATGGAGATTTGATCGGTTTTTCGTTGACGAACCCGATGAGAATAGTCATAATCAAAATTCCCCCATTTCCCATTCCAAATTCTGCATTTTCAACCTTTCACATTTCCTCTATTCTTATGAAACACGACGAGATCAAAAACGGAATTATTGACATTGTCACTCAAGCGAACTATCGACCCATGAAGCCCAAGGGTTTCGCTCAAGTTCTTGGAATTGAAGAGACGCAAATCAAGGACGTGAGGAAAGTCGTTCGACAGATGATCAACGCCGACGAGCTTGTTTACGGAGACAAGCATCTGATCTGGCCGGGTCCGGCGATTCATGGGGCCGGTCTCGTCGAGAAGGAGGAGGCCGTGGCCGTTCCTCTCCCTGCGGACGATGATTGGCTTGAGGAGGTTCATAACACTGAAAAGCCCAAGCCGAAGGCTCCCGTGGTGGTGCCAACATCGAAAAAAGTCCCGGAACTCAGTCATCTGATTGTCGGGACGTTCCGGCGGACGGATCATGGCAACGGCTTTGTTCGACCGCGTGATATTCTCGACAAAGCCGATTACGCGTCGGACTTTTTCGTTCCTGCCGAGTTTGCCGGTGATGCCGCTTCGGGAGACATTGTCGCCATTGAGTTGCTCGACAAGACGAAAGCTCTCCGGCGCGGCGGTTCTTCCGACGGCAAAGGGCCGCAAGGTCGGGTCGTCAAAATTCTTGAACGGGAAACCCATCGTTTCGTCGGAACCTATGATTGCGATGAGACCATCGCCGTGGTCGAGGTCGATTGCAAGATGTTTCGCGATCCGATCTTTGTTGGTGACCCAAGTGCCTGTTCCGCCCGATCCGGCGACAAAGTCGTCATCGACATGGTCCGATTTCCGACCTACATCCGACATGGAGAGGGGGTCGTCGTCGAGGTGCTCGGACCGCATGGAACCCCGGAACTCGACACCCAACTGATTATCCGGCAATACGGACTCCCGACGGAGTTTCCCGAAGAAGTGTTGGAAGCCGCCCGAAAGGAAGCCGAGGAATTTGTCGAAGATGTCCCCAAAGACCGTTATGACGCCACCGAAGAAACAACCCTGACGATTGATCCGCCTGATGCCCGGGATTTTGATGATGCCGTTTCACTGGAAATCATGGAAAACGATCATTGGCGGCTCGGGGTGCATATCGCCGACGTTGCGCATTTCGTGAAAGAAGGAAAACCGATCGACCTTGAAGCCCGAAGGCGCGGCACAAGCGTTTACCTTCCCGACAAAGTGATCCCGATGCTGCCGGAGATTCTCAGCAATGCCCTGGCGAGTTTGCAGCCGGACAGACCGCGTTACACCAAATCGGTCTGGATTGAGTTCACGCCGGACGGAATCCCCGTCGACGTCGAAATCAAGCGGTCGGTGATCAAGTCGGATGCACGGCTCAATTACGACGAAGTGACCGCGTATCTTGCCGACCCGAAACCATGGCTCAAAAAATGGGGACCGGATGTTCACGCTTTACTCGGTCGGATGGACAAGCTGGCGATGATTCTGCGCAAACGCCGGGTCGAACGCGGGGCCATCGAACTGACAATGCCCGAAATCAAACTGATTCTCGATGATGACGGGCATGTTTCCGGAACCAAACTCGTCGAACACACCGAAGCCTACCAGATTATCGAGGAGTTCATGCTGGCAACCAATGAGGCCGTTGCCAGGTTCATCTCGCAACGCGGCCTGTATCTCCTGCGACGGGTCCACGCATTGCCGAGTTATGCCAAGATGAAACTCTTCGCACAATTTGTCAAGTCGCTCGGAATTCGCGGCGTCACCGCCGACACGCTCATGGAGAGCCGTTATGAAATCCAGAAACTCCTCGAACGAGTCAAGGGAACGCCGGAACAATCGGCGGTCAATTACGCCCTGCTCCGGTCGATGCAAAAAGCGGTCTACTCCCCCGACGAGGAAGGGCACTACGCTTTGGCCAGCGAATGTTACTGTCATTTCACCTCGCCGATTCGACGTTATCCCGACCTGACCGTTCACCGGTTGCTCGACCAGATTCTCGCGGGCAAAAAACCGAAAAACGACATCCGGGCCCTGTTTCTGCTTGGCGAGGAATGTTCCCAGGCGGAAAGGAACGCCGAGGAGGCCGAACGGGAACTCACCAAGCTCAAATTGATCAATTTCCTGATGAAAAAGATCGGGACGCGAATGGTCGGCAACATCACGGGCGTCGAACCTTATGGTTTTTACGTCCAGGGAGAGGAAATTCCCGCCGAGGGACTCATCCGCACCAAAACGCTGGAAAACCGGTATTATTTCGACCGTGACACGCACACACTCACCAGTCATCGCGGCGAAACGTTCCGGCTGGGCGACCGTTTGATTGTCGAGATTGTCAGTGCGAACCCCGACACCCGCCGGGTTGATTTCAGGTTCGTCCGCCGCTTGCTCCACGGAGAAACCCCAACCGATTTGGACAAAAAACCGAAAAAAAAGAAGCCCCCAATACCTCCGCCCGATGATTTTGACGCCGCCGACTACCCGGTCAAAGCCCGAACCCCAAAACGCCCGTCAACCTCACAAGGAAAAAAGAAAAAGAAGTAATGAAGACCTTAAACTTTAATATAAAATTGATTTTGGTTGGTTTACTCTTGATGTCATTTTTTGTAGTATTTGTCATCACTGTAACAAGGTATCGCGATAAACGTTACATGCTTTCCGCTTCTTTACCTGAGGCAATTTCAATATCCTATTATGAAAACTTTGATTGGATGAATCCTACAACTGTTGAAGGTAATGCTGAAATTGCAAGGCAATTCATATCTTTACTTAATGAGAGTAGAGTTACGAGAGAGATAAAAGATGGTCCTTTCGGTTATGGAACGATAAAGCTTAAAGACGGGAAACAGTTTTGTTTTTCAATAACAGACACCCCGATGATTGAATTTGACGGATACTATTATAAAGTACCAAAAGAAAAATTATCATCAATTATAAACAGCTGTAGCCCATCGGCTGTTCCACCCCCGAAAAACGAGGACTCAAATACAAAAAACTGATAAAAACGGATGTCAATGACCCGGTCAAAGCCCGAACCCCAAAACGCCCGTCAACCTCACAAAGAAAAAAGAAAAAGAAGTAGTTTTTCATAAACTGTACAAACCCGCCGTTGCAGGTCTCAATATGAATAAGAAATTCAGGAAGTTTTGTTGGTGTTACAAACGCAACAACATAAGGCGTTACATGAGAATAAGTCGCTACAAAAGACGAAGAGTACTATCAGGCGGATTGAATCGGTGGAAAATAACGCCTAAACGGCTAAGGAAGAGTCCTCTTGCTTGGTTACTGCTGATTACCTCTGCTTGTCTTTTTACTGGGAGCATAATTTGTCTTTTTTGGGTAGGTGAAGTTCTCTATGGATTAGGAACGATCCTTGTTGCTGTATTCACCGCTTGGGTGGTATACGTAGCACTAACTGGCGACTTGCCAGTCAAAGAGGTTTCATCTAGTATGCCTGACCGTACCCCAGTCCGGCGTCCCTGTCCAACGGATGACCGCCAAGCCGAAAACGAAGAGCCAAATTCCCAAGCCGATGAAAATTGAGGCCCATTTTCAGGGCATTAGTATCACAACCTACCGGGTCACTTATTTTTTAATCCGAAATTGTTCTTTCAGTGCTTGAATATCTTTCGGCGATTTGCTGTTCAGAATAGATTCAAAACTACCATCGACCATGGCGGCATTGACGATACCATCATGATAACTGCCGACTCCGAGAATTCCTGACTTTGCCGGAACGACACCGTGCTCCAACGCTTCAACCGGCAAATCTATCGGAGCCATCCAGCAGACGCCGGCCGTTGATTCGACCACGGCGACCGTTTCCGACTTGTTACGGGTGACATCATCCAATGTCCGACGTTCAGACCCGGGAAACAGCGTCTCAGGACCGACAACCACCTGATAAGCCGCCATCGTGTTTTTCCATTTTTTCTTCAATTCCTTATCCCACTTAAAATGTTTGACGGCCTTCCAACAGGAAAAAACTTCCGGCATCTGGTCATGAAATTGTCTGTTGTATTCACTGTCCCACGGCTCGTCAAGTTTGATTTTATCATACATATCTTCATGTTCCAAGAAAGGAAGCAACAACGTTCGCCAACTGTGCAGTCGCTTTCCCTCGGCGTCAACGGTGTAGGCCGGTGGAAACTCCCCGTGCTTATCGTGGTAATTGTGCAAGGCAACACCGATTTGCCTACAATGCGTCCAGCAATCCCGGTGATGCACGGCCTCATCCAGCGAATCAACCGCCGGCAGAACAAAGACATACACGAACAAAGCCACAACAACAATCACAATGCCGACCACCTTGAGACGGGCAAAAACCGGGGATTTCTTGTTCGTTTTGATCTCGGACATGATCAGTTCCCTTATTTTTCACAATCACAGATCGCAGTTTGTAAATTCCCAACTCCTAATTCCCAACTCCCCATTAAAAATCAAGCGGCTGTTTCCAGGCGGCGTGGAGGTCGGTGATGGATTTATGGATCACGGTTTTGTCGCCGGAGAGAATGGTCAGGTTTTTGTCATGAGTCACGGTCCCGATTTTGGCGAATTTGATGCCGCTTAACGTCGCCTCGAATTTTGCCGCGTTTTCCGGTGTTACTTCGCACAGAAAACGGCTGTTCGACTCACTGTAAAGCAGCACGATGGTCCGGTCCATCCCGGCGTCGAGGTTGTGGGGAACGTCATCCAGGGAAATCTTTGCCCCAAGCCCGCCGGCAAAGCACATTTCGGCCATCGCGACGGCCAGCCCGCCTTCGCTCAAGTCGTGACAGGCCCGGACGGTTCCCGACGTGATTGCCGCGTGTAGTTTGACAAACGTTTCCTTCGCTTTTCCGGCGTTCACCATCGGAACATTGCCGCCCTGCATCTTTTCCACAAGGGCGTAATGCGAACCGCCAAGTTCGTTCCCCGTTTCACCGATGATGTAAATGAGGTTGCCCGGCGTTTTGAGGTCCATCGTCACGCATTGCGTCACGTCATCGACCTGCCCCATCGCGCTGATGAGAAGCGACGGCGGAATCGCAATCGGTTCGTCGGCACCTTCCGGCCTGAATTCGTTGTTGAGGCTGTCTTTCCCGCTGACAAACGGCGTGCCGAACACAATCGAAAGATCATGACACGCTTGCGCCGCACGGACAAGTGAGCCGAGGGTTTCCGCCCGTTCGGTGTTCCCCCAGCAGAAATTGTCGAGCAGCACAATCGTTGACGGATCGCACCCCACGGCAACGGCGTTTCGAATCGCTTCATCAATCGCGCTTGCCGCCATGTGATAGGTGTCGTGGTCCCCAAAATACGGGTTCATGCCGCATGAAACGACCAGTCCGCGATTCGAGGACAGTCGGGGTCGCACCACCGACGCGTCGCCGGGGCCGTCATTTTTGACGCCGACCAACGGCTTGATGACACTGCCGCCTTGCACTTCGTGATCGTATTGACGCACGATCCAATGTTTGCTCGCGACGTTCGGCGACGCAAGGATCAGCATTAACGCTTCAAGCGGCCCGGTTTCCTTGCCGGAATTGACCGTTTTTGAAAGCGGCCTGCTTTCCGGCGGAATATACACCGCGTCGCGCACCACCGGCGGGCGACCGTCGTGCAAAAATTTCATGTCGAGGTCGGCGACCGTGTTTCCGTGATATTTCAGCAGCAATCGACTGGTCGGCTTGAACGTGCCGAGCACCACGGCTTCGACGCCTTCGCTTTCGCAAAGCGTTTTCAGCTCGTCCCACTTTTCCGGCGGCACTGAGAGCACCATCCGTTCCTGGGCTTCGGAAATCCAGATTTCCGTGTAACTCAAGCCCTGATATTTCAGCGGCGCGTTTTCGAGATCAACCTCGGCACCGATTTTTTCGCCCATTTCACCCACGGCGCTCGAAAAACCGCCCGCCCCGCAATCGGTCACGGCGGTAAACAGCTTGCGGTCACGGGCTTCAAGCAACACGTCGAGCACCATTTTCTCGGTAATCGCGTTTCCGATCTGCACGGCACCCCCGGAGATGCTGTCGCTTTCGCTGGTCAATTCGGCACTGCTGAAGGTCGCGCCGTGTATCCCGTCACGCCCAGTCCGCCCGCCGACGGCAACAATCAAATCATTCGGCATCGGTTTTTTAAACGACTCGTCGCAAGGAATAATCCCGATGTTTCCGCAGTAGACAAGTGGGTTGCCGAGATAACGCTTGTCAAAATAGACCGCGCCATTGATGGTCGGGATACCCATCCGGTTGCCGTAATCACGCACTCCGGCCACGACCCCTTTCATGATCCGCCTTGGATGCAAAATTCCCGGCGGAAGTTCGTCGGAACTCATGTCGAGTTCGCCGAAACAAAATACGTCGGTGCTGGCAATGGGTTTCGCCCCCATGCCGACGCCCATGGTGTCGCGAATCACGCCGCCGATCCCGGTGTTTGCGCCGCCGTAAGGTTCGAGCGCCGACGGGTGGTTATGGGTCTCGACCTTGAAACAGACATTGTATTCGTCATCGAATTTGACCACGCCGGCGTTGTCGGCAAAAACGGAAACGCAAATGTCATTCGCGCCGGCATTTTTGCGGATCGTTTGTGTTGCGGCAAAGATCGTCTCCTTGAGCATATTTTCGAACCGCCGTTCGCCGTCCGGACCATGATACTTGATCCGACCTGCCAGGGTTTTGTGGCTGCAATGCTCACTCCAGGTTTGGGCAATCGTTTCGAGTTCGAGATCCGTCGGGTCACGTCCCTCCTTTTCAAATTGCGAACGAATCGTTTGCATCTCGGCAAGCGACAGATAGAGCTGTCCTTTTTTGCTCAGCACCATGAGTTCTTCGTCGTTCATTGTCTGAATCGGCACTGTCGTCAGATGAAACAGGTAGTCATTTCCCAAATCCAGGCGGTCAAACGGCAACGCCCCGATCACCGCTTGTTCAATGGCATCATTGGCGAGCAGTTTTGCACAAAGACGCTTGATTCCGGCCAAATCCGTTCCGGAAATCCAATATTTTTTGAACGTCCTGACAGCCTCCACCTCAATCTTGAAGTCGGCAATCGCTTTCATTGCACTTTCGGCCACCGTATCGGTCACGCCGGGCTTTGGGAGCACGTAAACCAATTGAACGCTTTGCGTCGGCTGAACGTTTTGCATCGGTTCGTGCAATTTTGCGTCATTCGACGGGGCGGCAACGTATTGCTCGGCAACATCATCGACGAACAATTGCCGGGCGAGAATTTCCACCTCTTTTTCCGTCAAGTTTCCCTGTAACAGGTAACCATGCGCGGTTTGGACGGAAATGCCACTTGACAGTCCAAGGTCTTTCGCGTCGTGAACGATGTCGATCCCCTTACGGTCGGCCTCTCCCGACGCCGGATGAATGTCGATTTCCCAAAGCATAAAAGTTTTTTCTTATGATTGTGTAATGTTTTTCTTAATTTATGATTGTGTATATTTTACAGCGCAACTTGTTTTTTAATACGAAACATACGACGAGTGGCTAGTAGCTGGAATCTAGTACTACAGCGCAATAAACATCTATTGCGTTAAACTTGGTAATTATAGTAAAATGCGTATTCCATAGGACATTATATCATGGATAGCGCATAAAATGGACATATTTGATATTGCCGGAAT
>Ga0123353_10017169_pt1 | contig 10619 bp, 7 predicted proteins | sample TergutLab28metaG_3_FD_92763 | JGI IMG/M metagenome (GOLD analysis project Ga0123353, IMG submission 92763) | Labiotermes labralis P3 segment gut microbial communities from Petit-Saut dam, French Guiana - Lab288 P3 | ecosystem: Host-associated > Arthropoda: Insects > Digestive system > Gut ... | reverse complement strand
GAGACTAGCAAAAAAAAGAAAACAAGATATAATCACCAACGCTCGCGCTGCACTTTTCGATTGCCACGCGCTGCACTTTTCAATTGCCGCCCGCAATATTAAATCGGAAGATCACGCAGGGCACTCGTAGTGATTGGGGCAATCGTTGGTGGGAGCGGATGTGGAGTGTGCTGGCAACGTGTGAGCAGCAGGGCAAGAATGTAATGGATTTTTTGAAGTCTTGTATGCATGCTTGGATTCATGGTCTTTCGCCTCCAGCATTGCTGAAAGATTGATGCTGTATGTTGATCGTCTTATCAAACCTCTGCGCTCACATTACGTGAACGGGTACGAAACTTCTGACTGGCGATGCAATCTTCGCCCAGCGTCCCTTGCTGGAAGTGTTACAAGAATGCGGCTGTGATTACCTCTTTCAAGTCAAGGACAATCAACCGGACATCCTTGACGCGGCAAAAACCTGTTTCGCCGAAGTTGATCCGCGTCTTCCCGATGCCGCTGAACTAAACAAAAGGGGCGCAGGGTTGAAGTCCGCAGACAGTGGTGTGACATTGACAATGCCGAATATGTTTGTGAGCGGCTGAACGTGCCGGGCTGCCAAATCCTTATGCGGGTGGATCGTGATGTCTTCGACCCGGATGGTTCGCTGTACTCACACGATACGCGTTACTTTATTAGCAGTATTGATCCTGGTACAGTGACTCCCGATGACCTTCTGCGATTGGTTCGCGGTCATTGGCAGGTGGAGAACTGTCTTCATTGGATGAAGGATCGTTGGTGGGATGTCCTTTGCTCCACCTACGTTAAATGGGCGAATGGAGTCGAGTCAACCGGCAAGTTTCCCCTCAATTTACCGAGATTTTGTGAAAATGTTCCCTGACGAACCAGCCTGTGCCGCCTATCTTGAACGCCTTCGGTGGCCCGACCGGCTTCGTCTGTCCAGCCTGCGGAGGAGCGTTGGTTGTTGGGAACGCATCAAGCTTTTGTAATTGTGCGCCTCACTGGGTGAGGCGGCTAAACGATTACGGCTAATTCTATTCTTTCACTGGAATTCGCGTCTTGTAGAACGAACGCCAAACGAAGTAGAGACCGATTCCCAAAAAGACTAACGAAATGATCCATGTGAAACCGGCAAAACCGCCCGTCGCAACTAACGTCTTGCCGGTCGCTTCGTCCACCCCTTTTTCGACATACTTCATCGTAATCGCAATTTCCGTGGCGAGAAGTCCGAAGAGCGTCGAAAACTTAATGATCGGATTGAGCGAGACCGACGACGTGTCCTTGAACGGATCGCCAACCGTGTCGCCGATGACCGAAGCGTCGTGCAATGCCGAACCCTTCTCCTTCAAATCGACTTCGACCACCTTCTTGGCATTATCCCAAGAGCCACCGGCATTTGCCATGTAAATTGCTTGGAACAGACCGAAAATCGCTATCGAAACAAGGTATGCAATGAAGAAGTTCGGATCGACAAAGGCAAACGCCAACGTCAAGCAGAACAACGCCAAAAAGATGTTCCACATACCTTTCTGGGCATACTCGGTACAAATTCCCACGACTTTCTTGGCATCTTCAATGTCTGCCTCCGTTTTGTTCATATCGAAAGTCTTCTTAATGAATTCGACTGCCTCGTAAGCACCGGTTGTTACCGCTTGTGTAGCGGCACCACTGAACCAGAAGATGACCGCACCTCCGCAAATCAAACCGAGAATAATCGGTGCCTGCGTCAAGTCGAGTTTCAACACGTCTATGAGTGTGCCATCTTTCACGATAGCCATCTTTTCGAGCATCAAAATGATCGCAAAGATCATCGTTGTCGCCCCGGCAACTGCCGTGCCAATCAACACCGGCTTTGCCGTTGCCTTGAAAGTGTTACCGGCACCGTCATTCGCTTCAAGGTAGTGCTTGCCCATCTCGAAGTCGGGAGTGAATCCGAAATCCCTTTGGATTTCCTCTTTGATGCCCGGCTGCGCTTCGATCTGCGACAACTCGAAAATCGACTGGGCATTATCCGTAACGGGTCCGTAACTGTCCACGGCGATGGTAACAGGTCCCATTCCGAGGAAGCCGAAGGCGACCAAACCGAAGGCGAAGATCGGGGCGTGGGCACCGAAGATAATATCGAGTCCGCCGGTCAACGAGTAAGCGGTTGCCATCAGGACGGCAATCAATCCGCCCGTCCAGAATGCGCTGAAATTACCCGCCGTGATACCGGAGAGAATGTTCAGCGATGCGCCTCCTTCGCGGGAAGCGGTAACGACTTCCTGAACGTGCTTCGACGAGGAACTGGTGAAAATCTTGGTAAATTCAGGAATCAACACAGCGGCAGCCGTTCCGCAGGTGATAATCCCTGCCAATTTGAGCCACGCGAGGTTCGGCAAATGACTGAGCATCAAGAAACTGAAGATGAATGACACCGCGATACAGAGTCCTGCCGACCAGAAAATCAGGTGAGTCAGCGTCTTCTCGAATTGGTGTGCCCCGACATTCGTTTTGCCTTCGTAATCCTTGATGGCAAACTTCTGGTTGATGAAGTATGCACAACCGGAGAGACAACCCATCAGAACCCGCATGAAGAATATCCACGCGATTAACATTGCTTGCAAACCAGCAGTAGTCAAATCAAGTCCTGCACTTGTATTCAGTGCAGCAACCGAGGCATCGTTGACTGCGAGCACGATGAACATAATCAAGGCAACGCCGGTAACGCCGTAGGTTTCAAATCCGTCGGCGGTGGGTCCGACACTGTCGCCGGCATTGTCGCCGGTGCAGTCGGCAATCACGCCTGGGTTACGTGGGTCGTCTTCACCGACTTTGAACACGATTTTCATCAAGTCAGAGCCGATATCGGCAATTTTCGTGAAAATACCCCCGGCAATCCGCAATGCACTGGCACCGAGTGATTCGCCGATGGCAAAACCGAGGAAGCAGGCACCGACCGGAAAACCTTCAATGCTTGCCAGTAAAAGGATGATAATCATCACCGCCAATTCCAGTGAAATGAGGAAGAGTCCGACGGACATTCCTGCTTGCAGCGGAACATTAACCACATCCCAGGGTTTTGCTTTGAGGGAGGCAAATGCCGTTCGGGCATTGGCGTAAGTGTTCAACCGGATACCGTACCAAGCGACGGTAGCGGAACCTGCCATACCGACGAGAGCGAAGAAGAGGACCTGCCCCAAGAGAATCCAGGGATTGCGAGTTGCGTCCGCTCCGCCATACTGCATGAAAATGTAAACGGCGAACGCTGCGGAGATGAGAAGAAACAACCAGAACAGGAACCAAATCTGCTTGAACAGGTAGGCTTTGCACGTCGCATAGATAATATCTGCGACCGATGCCATTCTTTTGTGGACTGCTAGTTTTTTGATTTCAAAGAAGAGGTACAGGCTAATGCCCAGTGTTACAAGGGAGAGCAGAAGTCCGAATACCATGAGGACGAATCCGTTGATTCCGGGGAGCAACGCGAATTTGCCGAGTCCCATTGCGGGTACTTCGAGGTCAATTTCACCGGCGAAGGTCGTCAAACCGGTCGCCACAAAGGTAGTGAGAAAAAGCAGTAGTCGATTGATGAGTCTCATTAGAAGTGGGGGGTAAAAGTTTGGAAAAAGGCTGTCCGACTCACAGAGTCCACGCCCATTTTCGTTATATTATCTATTATACCGGTTGATTTGTCAATGGGCACTTGCAGGCATTCAATTTTTTTGTAAAGCAGACAAAACCAGACGGTTGTTGCCGGGGGACCCGCGACCGCCACTCTTGTTCCTGCTTCGGTGTGTCTGTGTTAAAATTAACTCCAGAGAACACGGTGCAAAATATAATGCCCCAACACCGCCTGACCCAACACAGAATTACACTGTATCAAGAACGCGCTCCCGAACAGAAGCGGACGCTCGCCGTACCAGCAGGAATTCGATTGGACGAGGCAACCGTCCAAGCCGGTTTCGACCTTCGAACGCACTGCGGAGGAGCAGGAACCTGCGGAAAATGTCAACTGATCATCAAGGGGCAAAAAATTCTTGCCTGCCAAACGGTCGTCGAAAGCGATCTCGACGTTACTGTTCCCGACTCTTCGCTCCGCACAGAGGAACAGAACGTTGCCATTCAAACTACATCAAACTCCGCCGTCTGCCGTCTGCCGGCTGCCGTCTCACAAGGTTACGGCTCAAAAGATTTCGGCATTGCGGTGGACATCGGTACGACGACCCTCGCCGCCGAGTTGCACGATTTTTCAGGAACACTGCCGGTGCAAACGGTTTCGCGTGCCAATCCGCAGAGAACATTCGGAGACGACGTGATAGCCCGAATCCAAAAAGTCATGGAGCAACCGGAATCACTCCAAGCCATGCAACAGCACATTGTTGGAGCGATCAATGAAATGACCGACGAACTGACAGAAAAAGTCGGGATTACACCGCAAGAAATTTCGACCATGGTGGTTGCCGGAAATACCGTGATGCAGTGCATTCTTTTCGGTATTGATCCTTCTTCGCTTGGCGCAAGTCCTTTTCGTTCTCCCGTCAGTGAGTTTCCGGCACGTCGGGCAAGCGACATTGGTGTAAAAATATCGGGCATGGTCGAGGCGTTGCCGATTTTTGGCGGTTTCGTCGGCGGCGACATCGTTGCCGGAGTATTGGTGTTGCCGCAGTTACAATCGAGTGTTGCCCCTCGTTTTTTATTGGACATCGGCACGAACGGCGAAATCGTTTTGGCACATCGTGGTCAACTTTTTACGGCGGCAACGGCGGCGGGACCCGCCTTTGAAGGAGCGAAAATCGAATATGGAACTCTTGCCGTACCGGGAGCGATTGAGCACGTAGCGATTGACCGTATTGGGGGCGTATCAGGAAAAATAATCATCTCGACCATCGGTAACAAGCCTGCCGTCGGAATTTGCGGCAGCGGTCTGTTGGATGCCGTAGCGGTCTTACTCGATCAAGGAATCATTCTGCCGACTGGTCGGTTTGCGGACAAGCGGTCGAGTTATGAATTGGTTTCGTCTTCGGCATCGGGCATTGGCGAAGCGATTGTTCTGGCGCAGCGGGACATTCGGGAACTGCAACTTGCAGCGGGAGCGATCCGAGCAGGTATTACGTTGTTGCTACAAGAGAATGATGTGTTGCCGGAGCAGATCGAAACATTTTATGTTGCAGGCGGATTTGGTCAATCGATTCAGTTTTCGTCGGCGAGGCGGATCGGTTTATTGCCGGCACTTCCGGCGGAGCGATTCCAATTTTGCGGCAACACGTCACTTGCCGGTGCGAGAGCGGTACTGCTGAATCCCGACAATGTTCAAGTCGTTCACCGAATTGTCCAACAATCGTGCCACTGTGAATTGGCGATGCACCCGCAGTTTCAGCGGGTGTTCGCCGAATCGATGCAGTGGGAATCTGCGAGATCTGGCTGAGGGAATGGACAAGTGCAACAGTGCCAACGTGAAACGGGGCTATCGTTTTTGGGCTTTGTCGTGAAACTTGTTCGTGGATTTTGCCCGACGTTTTCACCCGTCAGGTTTTGCTCTTGACAGAAAGCAAATTTATCCTAGAATTTTGGTCAGCACTTTGCGGGATGGTGTAAAGGTAGCACGAATGGCTCTGAACCATTTAGTCGGGGTTCGAATCCCTGTCCCGCAATAGGGGGTGGTTTTGCACTCTCGGCACTACATCGAGCATCGTTGCAAGTGGTTGAAACATAAGAGGTTGTTGCAATACTGACTTTTTCGACTTCAACGCCAGAACACCCCATTCCGGCGTGTTCCCCTACCGTTTTCCCTACCGTTTTTTGTACGGCAGGGCTTCACTGGTTCCTGCCGCTTGGTCAAAGAACCTGTCTGCGGCTCTTCCGGTCGTCTTTCGCGAACACAATCGTGTCTGGCATCGATGACTCCTCTCACTTTGCCGTTTCCCGATTGCTCAAAATCAAATAGGCAACAATGAAAATCGGAACGGCATACGCCAATGTCGTAACGCTGTGATTCAATACCCAGTGCATCGGTATGTCAAAGCCGCTGACCAGCGCCTTGTCATAGACCGTATACTCCGAGAGCGGCGGAACGGCTTGTCCGAACAACCAAAGGAATTTGCTGAACACCACATCCGCCGCCTTAATGAATTGTGTTGCCACACTCGTCGGCAAATCCGTAACCAAATTTTGCTGAATCATCAAACGATAAAACGCCTCAAATGGACCGCCTCCCAAAACGCGTCCGAGTCCGAGTTCGATCACGAATGATTTTGTAAAACCGGCAATCAAAATTCCAATCGTCGAAATCATTGCTACTGGTCCGCTCAAAAATGTGCTGAACAGTACACCGAACGAAACCAGAATGACCATCTGCATCCAAATTTTATAAAAACCTTTGACGAAGTTCAACGTAACTGAAGCGTCTGCCGCCCGGAAGTATAAGTCCGCCTTCGCCACTCCGACGTATTGTCCGCTGTCCAAACAGTGGAGCCAGAGTTCCACTTCTCCATCGGCAACGAAGTCTTCGAAGACATCGAATTCTCGGTGCTGTGTCAACCGAATGTCGTTTCTCACCGCCTCGGCAAATTCGTCGCTCGGAGCAACAAAACTGTCTCCGAACCTGTCCCGACCTTGCCGCTGAACAATTTGCGGCGTGCCTTCAAACTTTCGAGGAATCGCAAGCACTTTGGTGATAAACTCCTCCGTACTAAACGTCATTACTTCGACTCGCAAGCCCGTCTTCGGATTACGAATTGCTAAACTGCCGTTCACCCGCTGTTCGATGTCTCCTTTGTGAGTGCGGAAAACCCCCATCGTGACTTCGACAGGAATGCCCGATGACAGAGTTTCCGGGGAGAATCGTGACTCTCGGATACCTGTGAATGAGAAAATAGCCGCTTCACTTGCGGTTGCGCCAGATGCTGGTCCACCGATGTACGACCGGTATTCCCACTCATCGCCGACGTTGATGCCTTCTCTCCCTTCCAGACCGTCCGTCTTTCGGAAACTCAAATTATTACTGTACACGGGGATACGCGCTTGCATCGTTCCTCGTTCCTCTTCCACCCGGTATCGGGTTTGTTCGCCACGTTTTTCCTGCGACGCTTGATGTGTATGACCATTGACATCGTCGATGATGACTCGCCCGTCGGCGTAAACGGTAACAGGGTGTTTATGTCCATTTGATAATTGGGTTTCTCCCCGGAACGTGACTCGTTGTGCATCGAGGGTGTTGTCCGCCGAATCGACGGAGACTGGCGTTAAATCTTCCCTTTCGGACAAGAGGTGCGTATGATTCAATGTGCTGGTGACGAAAACGTAACTCGCGCCGCACATAAGAGTTAAAATGAATGTGCCGATCAGTCCAATGCCGACGATGCGTCCGAGAATGAGTTCGCTGCTGCGTACCGGTTTAGTCACGACGGTATGGATTGTTTTCGATTTGAAGTCCGTCGGCAGACTGAACGCACTCAAAAAGAGGGCGAGGAGCAGAACGAGGATCGTCGTTGCCCCGGTAACAAAGGAGAGATAAAGTCTTGCAGGGTCTTCACTGCCGGAGTCGAGGAACCAGCCCGTGATCAAAATGAGGATCAAGAACATTCCAAAGATGAGCATAACTTGTCGGCGGAGTGATTCCTTGATCGTCAGCAGGGCGATTGCCCAGGCTCGGGTGGGGGACACTAGCGCATTTTGCACTCCTCGCACGATGCCGTGTCGAAAGGGAGTCCAAAATCGGGCGGGACCGTAAGCAATAAGAGCGAGGACGGCACCGATGGTCAGTGCCACGACAAGCAAAATGACAATGGCAAGCGACCAATTGAGCAGCGCGGGTCCAATCCAATCAACGAAATCGGGGATGTTCTGTTCTAAAATCATCGTTTTCGGAAAAACCGTGGAAATTGCAAAAACAACGGCGTTTATTCTACTGTATCGGAATAAAATTGCAATGCCTTGATTTTCGGTACTGTCAATGCTACACTAAACCAAATGTCGAAGCAGCAAAACCTATTCCAGAATAGAACCGCCTCGCTGGTCAAGGAATTCGCTAAAGTCAAGAGTGAACACGACTTGCGGCTGAAAGTCAAAGTCGATTCCGGCGAAATGCCGCCAATATCTTGACTTGTCCCAGCGATACTGATAGAATGGTGAACTGATATAGGCAAAGTATATGGAAAATTTTCGCACGCTCCAATTAGGCAACCGTTACACGGAAAATGATATTAACATCGGCTTTCGCGTGTTAAATACTGCCGGAATACACACACGAATCAACGAAGACAATATCGTTTTGGATTTCGATGTCGTCGATATGCGGTATATTGAAAGCCAACGAAACCAGACAGACGCACTGCTCGGCAACGTTCTCGCCGAACTGCTCAAAATCCGGTCTTTTTCCTCGGCAGGCGGTAAGATTGTTTTCAAGAGTTTTAACAAAGAAAAGCGAGTCAGCGGAAAGACTGAAAACCGAAAAAAGCGGCTCGGCTACGAGGCATTTCAAAAACATTTTTCGACGAAAAATAATGCAGTGCCGCCGGAATATCTTAACAAAATTGTCTGTGCGGATTCGTTGAACGCGTTGGTGCAGTTTCCTGATAACTGCGTGGACTTGATTTTTACTTCGCCGCCCTACAATTTTGGAATCAATTATAATAATACCGATGACGTAAACACTTGGCAGAATTACTTTGACATATTGTTCGGTATTTTCGGAGAATGCGTGCGAGTTCTGAAAAGCGGCGGACGAATGATCGTTAACATCCAGCCCTTGTATTCCGATTATGTCCCTTCCCATCACATGATCAGTAACTTTTTTATTCAGCAGGGTTTGATTTGGAAAGGAGAAATCATTTGGGAAAAAAACAATTACAACTGTAAGTATTGCACATGGGGAAGTTGGCAGAGTCCGTCGTCACCGTACTTGAAATACTCTTGGGAATTTGTCGAGGTTTTTTGTAAGAACACGTTAAAAAAAGACGGAGATAAAAATAATATCGACATCACCGGCGACGAGTTCAAAAAATGGGTTTACGGGAAATGGTCGATTGCCCCAGAACGCAAAATGAAAGAGTACGGGCACGATGCCATGTTTCCTGAAGAATTGGCAAGACGAGTGATTAAACTTTTTTCATTTGAGAATGACGTGATTCTCGATCCTTTTAATGGTGCTGGAACGACTACGAAAGTCGCTCGTAAATTAAACCGTCAATTCGTTGGAATTGACATTGATAAAGCCTATTGCGAAACAGCAGAAAAGCGACTGCTTGAAGCCGATTCCCTTTTTCAATCAAAAGAAAATTCCGATGCCGTCGATCAATGAAATTATTCAAACATACGACTCCATTTTGAAAGTCGCCGATAAAGATGCCAAAGAGTCTGAACGGGCTTACGGCGGATTTCTGCGTTCTCTGAAAGGTAAATTGCAAGAATACATCACTGGAGAAATCATCAAAATCGCTTGGCACAGTTTGGATGGCGGCGAGAGTCGGCTTGAAGTAAATTCAAAGAAAATCCGCATTCCCATTCGATTGTCATACGTTCACAAAATCAGGGAAACAGAAGTTCGTGAATACATTTTGCAAAATATCGAACAGTATCAGTATGGACTAAGTGTGGATAAGCACATCCATATTGACGGTAAATTTGTAATGGCTATCGAGTGCAAAGCATTTACTGAAAATGCTATGATAAAGCGCATACTCGTTGACTTTCATTTGATTAAAACCGTTTGCCCAAACATTTCATGTTTTTTGTTTCAACTTGAAAGTCAGTTAACCGGGGACTATTCTGCGCTGCCGGAAACGGTTTACGGTTCTGTTTCAACCCACTCGATCATGAGTTATTTTGAAGACGTGGACTTACATATTTTCACGTTACTCGAAGGAGAACGTAGCATCACCAAGCCGATACATACTTTTTTCAAGCCGTTGAAATATGACAATGTAGAAAGGGCAGTCAAATTGCTCGAAAGTTATTTGAAGGAATTCGTGTGAAGATCAAGCAAAGAATCATGACACAACCTACAAATCTCCTGTTGAGCGAAGACGAGCGAGTCCGAAAAGGTGTCTTTCCGACACCGCAAATTTGGGTGAAAAAATCGCAGGAGTATCTTGCCAAAGTTTTCGGCGAGAATTGGCAAGACGGGTATTACATTTGGGACTGTTGTTGCGGCACGGGCAACTTGCTGGCGGGATTGGTCAATCCGTATAACATTTGGGCTTCGACCATCGATCAAGCGGATGTCGATATTGTGCATACGAGTATCAACAATCGCAAGTGTAATCTGTTGGCTTCGCATGTTTTTCGATTCGATTTTTGAATGGCAATTTTGATGACCTGCCGGAAGGGTTGCGAAACATTATCAACGATCCTGAAAAGCAAAAAAAGTTAATCGTCTATATCAATCCACCGTATGCAGAAGCCACGAGCCATAAAAGACGCACAAAGTCCGGCGTGGCAAAAGATATTGAGGCGAGTTTTAAGTCCGTCATTGGCGCAGCCTCGAATGAAATCTACGCCTATTTTTTCGCCAAGATTTATCGGGAGCGTTTTCCATTTAGTGGCGTTTCACGCGGCTTGATTTAATGTTTGCGAGCCTTGTTTTTCAATACTCTTCCATCGATTTGCCTTGTAGAGGCATCGTAATAGCAACATATCTTCCG